>Ga0105162_1001845_pt1 | contig 11726 bp, 13 predicted proteins | sample JNZ201metaG_FD_81532 | JGI IMG/M metagenome (GOLD analysis project Ga0105162, IMG submission 81532) | Hot spring microbial communities from Jinze hot spring, China to study Microbial Dark Matter (Phase II) - JNZ 20120812A | ecosystem: Environmental > Aquatic > Thermal springs > Hot (42-90C) >...
GGTTAGGTCACTGCCACCTGCCGGTTCAGTGAACATGGAGGCCATCACGATTTCTCCCCTAGCCAGCAGGGGCAACCATTTTGCCTTTTGTTCATGGGTGCCAAAGTCGATGAGAAGTTCAACGCCGAAGTGGGCGCCCATCATAATTGCGTCTGCCAAGGGTGGATCAACCTTTGCAATTTCGTACATGCATATGTAATGTTCTAACAGTCCGTAGCCCTGGCCATCATACTCCTCGGGGAAATGCATACTTAAAAAGCCCTGTTCGCATGCCTTTCTATAGAGTTCCCATGGAAAAGTTTCCCTCTCCTCATACTCCCTCGATTTTTCCGGTGAAAGCTCTTTCCCAGCAAACTCTCTGGCCGCTTCTTGAATTAATTTCTGTTCTTCAGTTAAGTTGAAGTCTATTGACATTGGAATCCCAAATAAACGGGGCTGCTGGCAGCTAAAAGCTTTACTCGAAGCTGAAAGTAAGGGTTGTTTCGAGTTTTACGGGATGAGAACCTGTCTGCCCGTCACCCTCGCATATTCAAGGTCATCTAGGGCTTCGTTGGCTTCCTCAAGTTTTCTAGTTTTCGTAACGATGGGCTTAACCATTCCCCTTTCTGCCAAACTCATTACTCCGATGAAATCTGCTTGATTGCCCAGCCAGCTTCCCATGAATTGTGTTTCCTTGAAGACTATCATGGCGCTGGGATATTTCAAGTCAGCGCCTGTCAAACCAACCATTATGTATTTGCCTCGTTTAGCAAGCCCAAACGGGTATATTGAAAGAGTTTTCTCGGAGTTTATAAGGTCGATGATAGCATCGCTGCCCTTTCCACCAGTCAAATTTAATATCTCCTCAGTCACATTACCCTTACTACCATCAACAAGATGGTCTGCTCCGGCTTTTTCGGCAATTTTTAACGCTTCCTCTCTGACGTCAACTCCTATAATTGTGGCTCCTGAAATGGCCTTGGCTATCTGAACAACCATGTGCCCAACTCCACCACCGGCGCCTATCACTGTTAAAAATTTCGAGGGATCTAGGTCTGCTTTCCTCACGGCCCTGTACGAGGTCGTACCGGCACAAGCCAAGGGAGCCGCGTCGACGGGAGACAAATTCTTTATTTTAAACAAGTATTTGTAGTGAGGCACCTTAACGTATTCTGCAAACCCACCGTCTAAGTTGATTCCAATTTGTTTTTGGTTATCGCAAAGGTTCTCTTCGCCTATTTTGCAGTAATAACATGCGCCGCAACCAATCCATGGATTGATAACAACCACATCGCCTTTAACAAAACCCTCGACTCCATCACCGACTTCCTCAATTACTCCTGCAATTTCATGGCCAAGGGTTAAGGGAAGCTTAAACCCCAGATTTTTTATGCTAACCTTACCGACGTATCCCCTTCTTATGTGTACATCGCTGTGGCACACCCCCGCAGATTGGACCCTAACTAAAACCTCAAACCCTTCAACCTTCGGAACCTCAACATCCATTAGCTGCAATTTTCCAATATCTACTAACCTCATAGCCCTCAAATTTTAATCCCTCCTAAGACAAACCACATTTTGTCTTGTTTTACTATTATATTTAATGCCTGAAACACTTCCGAGGGAAGGCAAACGTCTTCCATGAACCCATCTGCTCCACATTCATCTCTAACCTTTGTTTTCCTTCGAATTCTTTCGAAAGGAGACGCTGAACAAGGAGCGGCTGCAGTTTTCTTTTCCATTTGTTTTATTTTTGGTGCTTCAGTAACGTTTAAGTTGTTTACAGACCATGTGTTAAGAAAGTGCAATGATGGTCGTGTTTAATCATGGAGTATATCTTTGACTTAGTTAAGGCGATTATAACTTTATTTATCATCATTGACCCGTTGGGAAACATTCCAATTTTTATTAGTTTAACGAGGGGGATGGCGAAAGACGATAGGCGTAGGGCTTTCCGCAACGCCATATCCACCGGGTTTATTCTCCTAATATTTTTCGCGCTTATAGGGGAGCGCATATTCGTCTTATTTGGAATTTCTCTCCATAGCTTCATGATTGCCGGAGGCATGCTTCTTTTAATAATCTCAATAAGAATACTCGTTCGCGGAGAATGGGAAGAAAACTCAACAACGCTTGAACGCGTAGGCGTGGTTCCCATAGGTTTTCCCCTCCTTGTGGGTCCGGGGGCTATAACCACTACGATCCTAACTCTTCAAGCATCAGGCTTGATAATTACAATCACGGCGGTTTTAATAGTGTTTGCAATAGTGCACATTATTCTCAGGCTTATTGATCCAATATACGGTTTTTTGGGAGGTTCTGGTTCGCTGGTCATATCGGGGCTAATGGCGCTATTAACAGCGGCCATAGGCATTGAGTACATGCTAGACGGCATTCTCTGGTATTTTGGGGCTTCATAAAAACGTTGCCAAAGAAACTCGCAACCTCATCGACTTTTAAATGCGTTCATTGCACCTTTAAAAAGGAGCATTTGCATTTCAATCTTCAAAAAGAAGCCTTCTTAAACCATTTTCAAGCGAGATTTTTGGATCGTAACCAAGTTTTTCCTTCGCCTTTGAAATGTCGGCGACGCTATGTCTGACGTCACCCTCCCTAGCCTCGCAGTACTGTATTTTCAAATGCTCCTTATTGGCAAATTTCAAAAGGATGCTAGCCAATCTGTTTACGGATGTAGCTACACCTGTACCGATATTGAAAATTTCGCCAGCCACCCCTGAACCTTTTAAAGCAAGTAGATTCGCCTCAGCTACATCCTCAACATACACATAATCCCTTGTCTGTTCACCGTCGCCAAAAATTACCAGCGGCTTGTCATTTTTAATTCGATTTAAAAACTGGGCTATGACTCCGCTGTACTCGCTTGAAGCTTGCCTCGGCCCGTAAACATTAAAATATCTTAAACAAACAGTTTCTAAACCAAACTCTTGACAAAATCTAAGCACGTGCCTTTCAGCTTCCAATTTTGAAACACCGTAAGGCGACAGAGGCTTAGCCGGCGCATCCTCTTCAATCGGCAGCTTTTCAGCATTCCCATAAACAGCACATGAAGAGGCGTAGACAAAACGGTCCACGTTGAAATCCACACAAGCCCTTAACAAATTCAAAGTCCCATTAACATTAATATCAAAAGTCAAAGCTGGATCCTTAAAGGATTCTGGAACGCTAACTAAAGCAGCCAAATGAACAACACAGTCAACATCACCCATCAAACTCCTCACAAGCTCGACATCCCTAATATCTCCCCTAACAAAATGGAGACCTTTACAGCCAACGTGCCGTCTAATATTGTCTACGCTTCCACTTCGCAGATTGTCCAAAACGATAACCTCAAAACCTTCAGCTAAAAGCCTATCAACAGTATGACTCCCAATAAAACCCGCTCCACCAGTAACCAAAACCCTCAAGCAACCACCAACATCAACAAACAATAAACTTAAACATAAACCTTCACAAAAACGAGAAAACCACACAAAATTTCGTATCACCCAGCAGCACTTGGAGGAAAATTGAAAATTGAAAGCTTAACAAAATTGTTTTAAAATGAACGATTCCGAAAGTGCTCTTATTAGAAGGCTTCTAGAGTTTCCGTATCTTCCTAGTCCACCCTGTGTGGTGGATGCAGCCTTAAACATGGTTGAAGTGAAGCCGGGTGAAGTTTTTGCTGATCTTGGTTGTGGAGATGGAACAGTGCTTGTTCAGGCGGCTAAAAAGTTTGGCGCCTATTGTGTAGGCTTTGAAATTAACCCCGCATTTGTTAGGCTTGCCCGTCGAAAAGTGAAAGAGTTTGGGGTGGGTTCCTTGGTAGACGTAGTGTGTGCGGATCTCTTTACCGTTGACTTGTCGAAGCTTAACGTGATATACGTGTATCCATTTCCAACGATAATAGGCATGTTGTCCGAAAAAATCGTCAAAGAATGTCCAAAAGGCGCGAGAATATTGGTTCATGACTATCCGTTGGAGGGGCTTAACCCAGCTAGAAGCATCCAAATCCGTGAAGGAGGCTTCCATGTCCACAAGATCTACCTTTACATCAAATAACGAAGCTGCAGTTTTCGGAAACAGCTGAAATGCGTTTGAGATTAGCGGCCGTATCTGCAAAACCTTTTTACATTATGGAAGTTTATTTGTGTTAGGTGGCTGTGCGTTGGATGTTAAGCTTTTTGTAGATAATAAGGAAATAAGCCTTAACGAGTTTGCCGCAAAGTTTTTGGGCAGCACCATTGCGGGGGCTGTCAGTGCTTTGAAGGGCGTAAAGGAGAATTGGAAAGAGATTAGGATAGAGATAAAAAGGTGATTTTAGGTGGGTTTGATTCCGGAGACGCATAAAACGCATTTGAGGGAGTAGTTAGCTGAAAAACTGCTGAATCCCGTTAGGCTTATTGTTTTTACGCAAGAGTTTGAGTGTCAATATTGCGCGCAAACCCGCAGCCTTATAGAGGAATTGGCTGGTTTAAGCGACAAATTAAGCGTAGAGGTTTATGATTTTGTGGCTAACTCGGATAAGGCTGGGGCTTACGGAATAGACAAGGTTCCAGCAGTCGCCATTATGGGCGCTAAGGACTATGGTTTGAGGTTTTACGGTTTGCCCTACGGCTACGAGTTTGCAACCCTTTTAGACGCTATAATTAGCGTTTCAAAAGGCAAAACTGATGTTTCCGAAGAAACTAGGGAGAAGCTTAAGGGCATAAAAACGCCGGTACACGTTCAGGTTTTCGTAACCTTGACTTGTCCATACTGTCCTTCAGTGGCAAGTTTAGCCTTCAAGTTTGCCGTTGAAAGCGACATGGTTAGAGCTGACGTGGTTGACGTAAGCGAATTCCCCCACATTGGACACAAATATGGGGTTATGGGTGTTCCGAAAACGGTCATAAACGAGAAGGTGGAGTTCTTAGGAGTTGTCCCAGAAGAAGTCTTCCTAGAACATGTTTTGTTGGCTGCCCGCCGCCCGGAATACGTGCTTTAATAGTTTTGAGGCTGCGGAAAACGAACAGCAAAAAGGAGTTCTTGACGCTGGTTTTTGTTTACAGCGGCGAGTTCGCTGAACGCATCATAAGGAACCTCATAAACGACCCGAGCTTCTGTAAGGCTTGTGGCTTGTACTGCGACTCATGTAAGTACGGGGTCTATAGCCACGTGTGCAACATCCGCGCAGCCATAGAACTGCCAAAGCCCTCCGAATTGCCAGCCTTCATTGACAAGCCGGAAGAATACATGCCCAAAACTATTCCGAAAGTGGATTTGTGTGTGGCTTCTGGCTTGCATAAGGACTTGCTTTTGGAGCTGCCAGCCCACCTTGGAAGGGCTGGCGTTAAAGGCTTAATAGTGCCCATCGAAGATTTCAAAGAAGTTCCGTCGGGCTTAAGAAAGCAGGTTGAGGAACGCTGCGTGGAGCTAGGCTTAGAGCACGCTTTTCCAAAACCCTTCTGTTCGCTGGAGCCTTCCGAAGACAAACCTTTGATTTCACGTTTTGTTTCAGAGCTCGGCATCGGACGCCCAAAACTGGAAGTTTCCACAGCCAACAGAGGAGGACGCGAGGTGATTGAGGCTGCTGTTGTGAGGCGAAGTGCTCCATGTGGCTCCACATGGTATGTAGCGCGAAAACTGATAGGCATCGAGACAAAACAAGAAATTTTGCACGACGCCATTGCCAAGGCGCATCATAGTTATCCATGCACTGCCACCATGAACGTTGACCCAGAAGCCAAAGAGCCGATCCTTCATATAGCCGGTTTCATTATAAGGGAGGAAGTGGAAAAAGCCTTGAAAGAGAAATGGAAGATAACTTAGGCTTTCTGTTGGGCTTTAATCCTTTCAATCAAGTCTAATACTTTGGCCTTTATAGCGTCCCTCACTTGTCTAGCTTCGTCCAACGGCATTTCGGCTGGGTCTGGCATGTTCCACTCTTCAACACGCTTTGTATAAATTACCGGGCATAGGCTTCCGCTGCAGACTATTATGGCTATTTCAGCCTTTTCCTGAAGCTCCCTAGTCATCATTTGAGGCTTTTTGTGGCTTATGTCTATGCCCTCCTCAAGCATAAGCCGGACAGCGTTAGGATGAACTCTTTCAGCAGGCTTTAAACCGGCGCTTACAGCAGTCCACCCGTTCGGCGCATACTTGTTGAAGTAAGCTTCGGCAATTTGGCTTCTAAAACTGTTTTCTACGCAGACGAACAGGGCGGTTTTCAACTTTAGCCTTCCCAGTCCAAGAGCCGCTTTTCGCCTTCGATTTTCTTTAGGTCTGTTATGTCTTGGGTTACCTCCATCGTGCCCAAATATTTGCCGTCCTTGTCTCTTACGGCGAAATACCTTATGTGGATTAGACGGCCGCCAACTTGTATCCAGAACTCCGCCACGTCTTTTTCGCCTTTCTTGAAGGCTTCTAGGATTCTGTTTACCACGTGGATGCTTTTCTGTGGGTGGCAAAGCTGCACTTTTCTGCCCAAGATGGCTTTTGTCCTCACGAAGATGCGTTTTTCAGCCTTGTTGAAGAATTTGACAGCGTCATCCTTGTCCACAAAGGTTATATCCACTGGCAAAGTATTCAAGATGGCTTCAACCTCTTCCTTAGTTAATGTTCCAGTTTCAAATTGTAACATGCCTTCAGCTATGGGCTTAGCCTCAGCTGTTGATTTTTCAACCGGCTTCTTTATTAAGTGTTTTGGAGTGAAGCAGCAGTAGCCAATCTCGTCGAAGTCTGCCTGCATCACCGTCCACTCCTGCTCTGTAACGACACGTTGAGCTGCTGGGAACAGTATGTTGTTCTCCTTGAAAATGTGGCTGTTCAACGCATTGTTTATGGCGTTCGCCAGTTCGCCAAGCCTTCTCTTGAAGTCTTGGAAGTTTATGTTTTCAGCGTTCTCCAAGAGGGTTTTCAGCTGTTTTTTCTTTTCTCTAAGCTGGTTATGCTCCATCCACATTATGGCTGGCGGCTCAGTTATTCCATGCTTCTCCAGAACCGGGAAGAGGACGTTTTCCTCCCGCAAATAGTGTTTTTCAGCGTCCAAAAGCTCTTCGACAACATGCCTAAGTTGCGCCAACTCTTCTTTTAAGGCTCCAATATTTTCGGCGCCTTGCACTTTTTCAGCCAGCAAGCCCAGCTTTTGGGTTATCTGCTGAAGCATACTATGCTCCTCAAGAAGAATGCCGAGAGGACTAGTTGGCGCTGCTTCAAGGCGCTGCTTCTCCAACTGTTCTCTGAATATTGTCAAGTGCACGTCGCAGAGCCTCTGAATTTCTTCTCGTGATATACCCTCGCTTATGAGTTCCTGCTCGATTTTGGCGATTTCCAGCGGGCCTACGCCCTCAAGAAACTGCCTAAACTGCTCTTTAACCCGTTCTGGAGGTACACCCTCATGAAGCTGCCTTAAAATTTCTTTAAGAACTTTTTTACGGTCTTCCTCGGTTACTCCACCCATTTTAGGCTTCCTCCTTTATTTTTTGGGCTAAAGACTTGCCCAATTCAACAATCTGCCGCATGGTTTCTTCTGTTGGCGGACCATTAATTTCTAGCGCATCCACAACCTCGATCTTGAAGCCGCTGAGCAGTTCTTGGATCTGTTTTGCTGCGCCTCCACTCCAACCATAAGAACTTAGGATAACTGCATACTTTGTTGGTGGACGCAGTGCCTTGAAAAGGTATGTGGCGTAGACGGCCAGTGGATGGGCCCCGCCCAAGACTGTGGGTGCGCCCAAAATAATGGCTTTTGAATCCACAAGGTCTCTGGCTAAATCGCCAACATCCGTTATGGCTAAGTTGTGGAAAGCTAGCTCCACGCCTTCTGAGGCAAGAGTTTCAGCCATCTGTTTAACCATGGCGTCGGTGCTGTTCCACATACTTACATAGGCTATAACAGCTTTTGGACGGGTTTCACCGGCGGACCACCGCTTATACGCGTTTAAGATAAGCTCGGGTTTTCTGTGAATAGGACCATGGCTTGGCGCTATAACGCGAATGTTAAGGCTGGCAATTTTTTCTAGGGCTTTTTGCGCCATGGCTCTGAATGGCATCATTATTTCGCCCCAGTATCGCTGGGCATGCACTAAATAGTCTTCAACTTCGTCGCTGTAAACGCCGCTAGCCAGATGGGCACCTAAAAAGTCGCATGGAAACAGTATCCCGTCCTCTTCTAGATAGGTGAAGATTGTTTCAGGCCAATGTAGCATTGGCGCCTCGATAAAACGGAGGGTTTTGCCGCCTAGGCTTATGGTGTCGTTGTCAGCCACCACTTTGATTCTTTCCAGTGGAACATGATAGTATATTTGAGCCATTTCCGCGCCTCTGTTTGAGGCTACGAGTTTCGCTTTCTGAGCAATTTTCATGATTTGTGGTATGGCGCCAGCGTGGTCTGGCTCCGCATGGTTCATAACAACATAGTCTAAATCTTCCGGATTCGCTAAGCTGCGAATTTTCTCTATAAGCTCGTTTTCAAAGCCTGGATTCACGGTGTCTATTAGGGCTTTTCCCGTTTCGCCAATCACGAGGTAAGCGTTATAGGATGTTCCTTTTGGAAGCGGGATTAATGCGTCGAAAAGTCTACGGTTCCAATCTTTTACACCGGCCCAGTAAACGTTTTCCGCCAATTTCAAAATGTTTCTTTCAAGCATTTATGTCACCTTATTACAATTGTAATAAAGTATATTTATACCTTTCCCCAAAATACCACGACGAGGAATAAGCGAAATGCTATTGCCATGCGAAGTTGCCGTGAAAGGCTTGCTCCCGCCTTTAAGAGCCGCTCTAGCCAAACACCTAATGACAAAATACGGCCTAAAACAGGTGGAAACCGCCAAACTATTGGACGTAAGCCAGCCCGCCATAAGCCTATACAACAGAAAAATGCGTGGGAAAGCCCTAGACTTGGAAAAAGACATGGAAATTAGAGGTTTGATAGAGAAAATGGCTGATGCCCTAGCAAAGGGGTTATCCCACAAAGAGTACACGTTAATGTCTTGCGAAATATGTAAGGCTGCCCGCGCCAAAGGCTTGCTGTGCAACATGCACAAAACGCTGGACCCGACGTTTGATATCGAAAAATGCCAACTCTGCAAGACCACGACGCTAGAATGTTTGGGCTGAAAAGGGCTATTCCGCTAGAAACCTTATGATTTTCTCGTAGATGTCCTTGTCTCGGAGATCTTCCTGCCCCTTGTATATGCTTGGATTGTCGTTAACCTCAACCACTACGTAGTCGCCATATACCTCCTTAATGTCAACACCGTAAAGGCCTTTTCCAATCATGCTGCAGGCTTTTAGGGCTGTCTCCTTAAGCCTTTGAGGCGCGTTGTCCCGTTTTAGGGTGACGGTTCTTCCCCACATAAAGCTTGGTTTTCCACGTTTTTTCATGCCATGTTTCCATTTGCCCTTTGGCATCATATATTTGCAAACGTATAAGACCTCGCCGTTTAAAACGCCTACGCGCCAGTCGAAACTGGAGGGCATGAACTTCTGAACGACAATGTAGTCTGACCGCCTAAAGAAGCGTTTGGCAACTTCGCGGAAACTTGTTTCACACGAGACTTTCTCAACATACCTAGAAAAACTCGTGTAAGGCGCCTTTATCACAACAGGCTTGCCGAAAACTTCGAAGATTTCAGCAATCTGCCTATGGTGAAACTCTTCCTTGCTGAGGAAAATTGTTGGAATACACGGCACGCCATGTTTTTCGAAGAGGCGGTACTGGTGGATTTTGTTGGCACAAATCCTAATGGAAATCGGGTCGTCGACAACCTTTAAGCCTAACTCCCAAGCCGTTTTTGAAACCAAGTAGGCAGTGTAAAGCGGGTCGGTGGTCGCTCTAATGAAAACTGCCTCGTACTTTGGAATTTCGGAAAGCCCACTTCTAAACATGAAGTGGAACTCGTGACCAAGTTTTTGAGCTGTCTCCTTAAACGTTTGCAGAGCCTCAGCTTCATATGAGTATGTGAAATTGTATTTTTCAACAAAACATGCTATTCGCGTCAATCAGACCATCCTTTCCCGGAAAACCGGGAAACCATTTTGGAAAGCAAGTCAACATCGGATGGCGTAAGCTCCCCCATTTTTAGGGGTTGAAGCCCACATAGATGGGCTCCTCCATTAAAGCGTTGGACATAAAGCTTGCACACCGGAACTTTGAAAGTTTCATAGACCTTTCTCGCAACAGCCCTCACACCGTCATCTTCAGAAGCGCACTCGCCGAAGAAACATTTAACAGACACCAGTTCGCCTCGAAGAGGATGAGCGCAAACTGCATAACGGTAGTTCATGCTCAAGCTTTTAACAGCCCTATAAAGGGCGGTCCTGTTTTTGGCTATCTGAAAACCGTTAAACGAGAAGGGGTTAACGGCGAAAACAACAACTGGAAAAGCAAATTCAGCCATAATCTGCTTAACGGAATCCGTGACGATAAACGGCGTGGTCGGCGTCCCATTTTTTGCCGCTCTGGTCAAAAGGATTGGCGGTCTATAGACGTCCACAGCGTTTTCTGTTGTTGGAATAACATCATTGCCCAAGATTTCAGCGTGAAGCGAAACATAGTAACCCATCTTCATGTATCGGTAATCGTTGTTTATGTTGAGAACAAAACCTCTGAAAGAAGACTTGAGGAATGTCGACGGTTTCGTTATGGGCGCGTTTGTTTTTAGGTCGATGTTTGAGACGACCAGCAAACAGGAGGCACCAGACAACAGAGAATCGCTAAAACACTTCAGTATATTTAAAATTAACTGTTGACCTTGAAAGGCTTGCATTGACGTTTGAAGCTATAAGCTTATATTTTGGGCTATAGCAAAACTTTTCAAAGAGGTCTGTCTGTACGTACGGAACCCTAGAGGTTCTCGGTCCAGAACACGAGTTTTCACTTGTCGACGAAAATTTAAAACCCCTGCCCATCGTGGATAGGGTCATAAAGGATGTTTATGGACGTGTTGTGAACTTCGTGGAGCTTGGCAATTTCACTTTTGGTAAGGAGCTTCAACTGCACGTTATGGAGGTTAAGCCCAACGAGCCTTTTAAGTCGCCGAGGGCCTTCGATGAAACCATGCACGAGGCAGTTTTGAGGCTTAATGAAACGCTTGGAAGGCGTTATGGCGCAAGACTGTTGGGCACAGGGATGCATCCAACGCTTAGGCTTTGGGAAACCGCTGTTTGGCCGCACCGCCACAGGCAGATTTACGAGGCGTTTAGCCAAATCTTCAACATCAGACAGCATGGCTGGCTCAATATCCAAAGCTTCCAGCTTAACCTTCCATACTCAAGTGAAGAAAAAGCCATTTTAATGCACAATTTGCTGGCAAACGTCTGCGCTTATCTTCCAGCAGTTTCGGCTTCATCTCCCATCTACGAGGGGCATTTAGGCGAGTATGTGGATAATCGCCTCCACTTTTATATGGAAAATCAGCGGGAAGTGCCATCTGTGGTCGGAAAAGTTGTCCCAGAATACGTCCGATCCTTTAGGCAGTATAGGCGCGACGTTATTAGGCGTTATTCCAAGGATTTAGCTGAGGCCGGCGCCCACCCATGCATTCTTAACAAGGACTGGGTTAACTCGCGGGGCGTCATAATACGCTTTGACCGGAAGGCTCTTGAAATTCGAGTTATGGACGAGCAGGAATGCGTGAAGGCTGATGTGGCTTTAAGCTGTTTTGTCAGAGCACTGCTTAGAGGCTTGATGAAAGCGGATGAGCCTCTTTTACCCTTCTTGCCGACAGAGGTTTTGGCTGAAGACTTTAAAGCCGTCGTAAAAA
>Ga0105162_1001846_pt1 | contig 11724 bp, 15 predicted proteins | sample JNZ201metaG_FD_81532 | JGI IMG/M metagenome (GOLD analysis project Ga0105162, IMG submission 81532) | Hot spring microbial communities from Jinze hot spring, China to study Microbial Dark Matter (Phase II) - JNZ 20120812A | ecosystem: Environmental > Aquatic > Thermal springs > Hot (42-90C) >...
GAGTGAGGCCACCCCCGTGACATCACAGAAGGAGGTGATGAGGGGGGCCACCACGTTATCCGGGTCCAGCCCCTCCCTGAAGGAGATGAAGGCCAGCCAAGCCGAAACGAAGACGGAGAAGGCGGTCTGGAGGAGGCCAGCCAGTACGAATGCCGGGGCCAGGGACGAAAACCCCAGCGGCCGGAGAAAGAGGAGCACCATGCCCACAAGGAGGAAGGAAAGTATTCCGGAGGTAAGCCCCGCCGAAAGGTTGAACCCGAGCTGTTTCCTACCCCCCTTTTCCCCGCTCAGGTGCAGAACCGTTCCCATCCTCGACCCCACAATGCATCCAATGCTCCCACCCAGGTTATTGAGGGGCGGAACCAGGGCCACGAGCAGGGAGATCCTCATTATCCGCTCCAAATTGCCCTGGAGGAGGAAGCCAGCAAGTAGCGAAAAGACGGCAGCTATTAGAAGAATAAAATAGCACTCAAGCACGATTCTCCCTACAGTATAGGGCTTCACCAGATCACCACCGCGAGCAGGATGGAAAAGAAGGTAAAGATGTCCCCCAGGGTCGTCATGACGGGTCCCGTGATGTTGTCAGGATCCCAACCCCTCCTGTAGGAGATGATGGAGAGGAGAACGGTGGTGAAGGTTATGAGGATTCCGGACACCACTGCGGAGAAGGTTGCGATGAAGAGCAAGCAGAGGAGCGAGACCCCCTGCAGGTCCATCAACAGGCAGAGGAAGCAGGAGAGCAGCCAGACCGTGATCGAGCCCAAAACGGAGAGGATGAGGGAGGAGAGGATGTTGGTCTTGAGGGCACGTGTCATGGCAAGCTTGGGCTTCACTATCCCGAGGTGGAGGGCGGTCCCCAGCCTGGAGGCCAGGGCCGATCCGATGTTTCCCCGAAGATCCACCAAGGGAGGGATCATGACTAGGAGCCCCGGTAGAAGAACGAACTTCTCCTTCATGCTTTCAAGGATCCCCCCTGCGAAAAGCTCGAACAGGGTACAGAGGAAGAGGACGGGGACGGTCTGGCGGAGGATTTTTCCGGCGGCGTTCATTTCTTACTTGCCTACCTCACAAAACCCTTTACTCGGGCGATCATCCGGTTCGGCTCTAAACGCTTCCAGAGAAATAATGGATGCCCAAAGCCAAGCGCAGGTTTTCCCCCCGGAAGGTTGCTGTTGTCGCACTTCTTGTGGTTCTCGTGCTTGGAGGCATGGTGTCGCTTTCCCAGGAGGAACTGGGTGAGATATATAGAGCCACTGTATCAGCTGACCGGGGCTTGGTGCTCTGTGCAATCCTTCTGTATTTCTTTGAAGTACTCCTGTGGGCAGGCAGGTGGAGGGTTGCGCTACTGGCATCCGGTTATCAGGTTGACCTCAAGAGCCTCTACCTGATCTCCCACGCGGGAATGTTCTTCTCGAACATAACCCCGATAAGCAAGAGCGGGGGCGAACCCTTTCGAGCGTATTTCATCAAAAAGACCCACAAGGTTCCCTACCCCGTTGGTTTTGCCACCATCTTGGCTGAGGGCCTCCTGACCCTACCCCCCATCCTTGGAGTACTTCTGCTGGGCACGATACTTCGCATGTGGCTTTCCCCCTCTTTGGCGAGTGTGGTACTCCTAGCGGTGGGGGCTCTCTTTCTAGGCAGTCTTCTCCTTCTAGGTTTCCTATTCATCAGGAGAAAGCTGGCGGCTAGGAGCATAGTTAGGACTGCCGGTAGAATTGCTAAATTTTTCAAGTTGAGGTTCGACGAGAAAAAAGCTCACGCCTCGATACAAAAATTCTACAGCAGTGCCCAGCGGGTGCTCAGAGATACGGGGAAAACCTTCCTGATTTTAACCATCGCTACACTTCTTTACATCCTGAGTTCTGTGAGGGTGTTTCTCATTCTTGTCGCTTTGGGTGCCGATCCTCCCTTGGCAGCCCCCTTACTGGCGGTCACTGTCCCGCTTCTAGCCGGATGCATCCCACTCCTACCCGGGGGGTTGGTGCTGTTTGAGGGCACGATGGTTGCCGTTCTGGTGGGTTGTGGTATTCCCCTGCCGATATCCGTGGCTGCGACCTTGATAGAACGGGGGATATCCTATGTCCTATCCACTCTTGTCGGGGCTCTTGCGGCTTTATATCTGGGCGTTAGGGGCCTGAAGAGGTAACGAGCTGTTTTTCCAGCTGCTTCTTTCTCTGGCGTGCATTCCACAGTTTTCCAATTTTGAAAAAGAGAAACACCAGCCCTAGGAAGAAGATGGGGTATAGCACCAAAAAAAGAAAAACCTTCAGAAGCCAGTGAAGGCTGGTCAGTTTCAGGAGGTAGTAGCACAGGAGGGCGGGCGTGAGCCAGATTAAGATACTGTAAATTCTATACCGCGGAAAGTACTTCATTGTAAACCTCCAAGGTGGAGTCCACAACTCTCTCCAAGCTGTACCTCCTCACAGCCTCTTCCCTCGCTTTTCTTCCCATTCTCGTGATGAGCTCCCTGTCGGTGGCTAGCTGCAAGATTCTCTCCTTCAGGCTGTTGGTGTCTCTCGGTGGCACTAGGAAGCCCGTCCCTTCCACAAAGACTTCATTGAAACCAGAAACATTGGTTGCGATAATGGGTTTCCCTGATGCCATGGCTTCCACCATCACCAGGCCGAAGCTCTCCGCGCAGATTGAGGGTGCCACTGTAAAATCGCAGGAGGCGAAGTACCTGCTCACCTCTTCAGGCGGTCTGTACCCGACGAATTTTACAGAATCTTTTAAGTCCAACTTCCGCGAAAGCTCCATCAGCTGGTTTTTCAGGGGACCGTCGCCGAGGATGACAAGCTTCATCTCCTTCATTATCTGTAGGGCCTCGCGGAATGCCTGTAGGAGATAGGCCACTCCCTTTCTTTCCGCGAGCCTTCCAGCATATAACAGGAAAACGTTCGAACCTATCCCGAGTTCCTTTCTCAGCTCTTCCGATCTCTTGTCGGGTGAAAATTTCTTCGTGTCCACACCTAGGGGGATTTTTCTTATTATTTCTGGGTTCACCCCCATTCTTTCCACGAATTTCCTGCTGATTTCAGTTGCCACGATGACGCGGTCAGGCTGCGTGCTTCTGACCGTGAAGCGCCCAAAAAAGCCAAAAAATCTTCTCTCCGCCCACCCGTGATAGGTGTGGTTGGTGGTGATCACACATCTCCTCCTGGGGTGCATGAATTTTGCCACTCCCGTCGCCAAGATCGAGAGGGGCGTGAGGAGGTGATGGGTGTGCACCACATCGTAGTTCTCTTTCTTGAAGAGCTCCTTCAATTTGAGGGGTGTCTCCGGATGAAAATAAACCTTCCATCTGGGCACGATTATGCCTGCCAACCTTCTCACCCTGAGCCCATTTATCACCTCGAACCTATCGGAGAAGGTGAAGGTTTTTGGATAGTTCTCCGTTATAACCTCAACTTCAATCCCCTTTCTCGAGGCAAGCTCGGATGAGAACGAGTATACAAAGGTTTCAACCCCTCCCAGCTTGGGGGGAAACCAATCGCTGACCACGGCAACCTTCAATCCGCTCATCTGGCAGTTACCTCGCCGCAAATTTAGTTGCACCAGCCGCTATCCCTCTCGCCAAGCGCCTAACTCACGTCCCGGCTGTTTTTAAAAGAATCCCAGCGAACAGTGGGACGATCAGGTTGTCACTGAAAGCGAGTGGCATGGACTCGAAGATTGCCACGGAGGTAGCGATACAGGCGGAGAGAAGTGGGTTGGTGAAGAGGAGGAGCAGAACGAAGATGGTCAAGCCCATGGCTATCGATCCCTCAACACTTTTCCCAGGATTGTGCTTCCATTTGTGCCGGCCGTACTTGAGGCCCACCATGGTGGCGGTGGGGTCGCCGATGGCAAGGGTGAGGATGCTTGCTAAGGCAATCTTCGGCTCCAGAAGGAGAATGGGGATGGCCATGCCGATCATCCCAAAGTAGGCTGCCATGAAGAGCTTGCTTTCTTCCTTGGTTCTCTCCCCCGCTCCCAGCCACTGGTTCAGCCACCCTTGGAAGGTCTCCACGTACCTTCCCGAGAGGGGGGCGTGTCTCAAATAAGTCCCGGCGGTAAAAATGGCGAGGTAAAAGCAGAGGAAAATGAAGGCGAGATCAACGTTCACCGCCACAAAATAAGCTATAAGGAGGGCGGCGAAGGCGTGAACAATGTGTCTATATGTTTCCCCTTTCATCCGTCCTGAGAGCTTCCAGTAGGCCGAGAACTGAACTGCCAGGATTAGAACTCCTAGGAAAAGCCAGAGTTCCTCCGCCGCACAGAGGTTTAAGAAGGCCCGAGTGTCGGAGAGGTAGAGTGAGAGGTCGAATTTGTAGAAGGGCAGAACGAGCAGAAAGGCGAGGGGCGCGGAAAGGGCGGCGGACAGGCCCTCCCTCCTGCATCGCTTGAGGAGGAGGTGGAAGAAAAGGAGAAAGCACCCCATGAACCAGACCCACATGGCGCCAGTTCTTCCCATCGGGAGAGTAACTGGCACTAATAACCATTCACCTTGGCTTATTTACATTTCACGGGTTCTGACTCGTCACGGCACTTCATCGCCCAACGTGTTTCGATTTTTCTGTGCAAACCGGGTGGGGTCGCCGGGATTTGAACCCAGGTCACCAGCACCCCAAGCTGGTAGGATGGACCAGGCTACCCTACGACCCCATCCATTCCTACGGCTGCTTCTAAAATGTCCAAAGGAAGGAGGAATGGGGAAGAGGGCGGATTTGGCGGGCGTGCTTTTGCTCGTGTTGGGCGCCTTCGCTCTCCTCCTATACTGGCTAGGCGTGAAACCCTGCCTCCCCCTTCTCTCCCTCGCTCCCCTCGTTGAGTCAAGGTACGCCATTCCCCTCTGCGTGGAGGTGGGCTATTCTCCCCTGGAAGCGTATCTTCTCTGTATCTCGCTGAACCTTCTGGTGATCCCGGCCGTCTACGGTTTCATGAACCTTCTCTTCCCTTACTTGAGCCGGAAAGTCGATTTGCTCAGGTGCATAGTTTCGTACGCGGAGGAGAAGGCGAGAGGGAGAAAGTGGACTTTTCCGTTTCTCGCTCTTTTTGTGGCGGTCCCCCTTCCCATGACGGGTGCCTACACGGGCACGCTGATTGCCTATCTGCTGCGGCTGGACTGGAGGCGTTCCTCCCTAGCCATCTCCCTAGGTGTGGTTCTTGCCGGGCTGATCACCCTCTCGCTGCAGGCAGGTTTTAGGCTGCTGTAGGAAGATGGGATGTGGGTCCCGGTCAAGCCACCCTTTGGGGGATTTGAGAGCACTTACGAATCCTCCCAAGTTGCGGTGATGGGGGTGCCGCTGGATCTGACCTCCACCTACCGGAGTGGAAGCAGGTTCGCTCCCCAACGGATAAGGGAGGCCTCCTTTAACTTGGAAACCTACATTCCCTCAGCAGGTGCGGATGTTTTTGAAAAACTCCAGACCTCGGACTTGGGAGACCTCTGGCTTCCCCCCGATTTGCAGGAGGCGGGGAAGCTGATTGAAGGCGAGGTTCGTAGGGTGCTAGGGGACGGGAAGCTCCCCCTGCTTCTGGGCGGGGAGCACACCCTCACCTATTTCGCCTGCAGGGCCGCTAGGCCTGATTTTGTCCTCTATCTCGACGCTCATGCCGATCTAAGGGAAGAGTGGGCGGGGCAGACGCTTTGCCATGCCACGGTTGCTAGGAGGCTTCTTGAGTTTCTCCCCCCCACTAGGCTGCTTCTGGTGGGGCTGAGATCTCTCTCGAGGGAGGAGATGGATTTCATCCGGGGGACCGGGCTCCTCCCAGTTTACGCGGATCGTTTCTCCGACCCCCTCCAGCTGGGCAGGAAGGTAAAAGAGGAGTGCAGCGGGAAGGTTTACCTGAGTCTGGATATGGACCTCCTCGATCCAGCCTTCGCTCCAGGGGTTTCCTGCCCCGAGCCGGGTGGTATCTCCACCTCTCAGCTGCTCGAGTTTCTTAGGGGGCTAAGGGGTGTGAGTCTCTGTGGTGTGGACGTGGTGGAGGTTTGCCCGCCTTTCGATTCAGGTAACTGTGCCTCCTTTGCCGCCGCTAGGGCGATTTACGAGCTTCTTGCCCACTTGGTGTAGGCGGGGATTCGACCCTGATCTTGCAGGTGAAGGGAAGCTTCAGGGAGAACCGCCTGAGCGCCTCTCTAGCTTGGGGTTCGAACTGGGGGAGGGTCCTAACCGTGGCCACCGCTTGTCCTGCTTTCACTCTCGCAGCCGTTCCCGCCGCTCTCCCGAACGCTAGGCGCATTCCCTCCGAAACCCGGTCAGCCCCAGCACCCACCGCGAGCAGGTGCTCTCTTATTATGTGGTGTGGGTATACTCTTACCTTGAGATGATAGTTGTCCTTGCCGACGGTGGTTTCCAAGTATCGGTTGGCTGCCATCCTGCCGGCCTCTAGGGCGTTGTGTCTGATCTGCCCGCTTCCCATCACGAGGAGGGAAAGCTGGAGGGGGAAGCTTCCGGCGGGGTTTCCCATGTCAAAGGTCTGGATGCGCATGGCTGGGAAATCCTTGACGTAATCCTTTCTAGTGTAGGCTGGCCCGCTGAAGTGCCTGTAGCATCTTCCTGGTCTGAGCGGCATCCAACTCTAAACCCCCGAGCATAATAACTTCATCCCCGCGTGGGAATAACGCCGGTTTCGGGTTCGGGGCTGTGTTTTGAGCGCAAGTCCTCTTTCATGCTCAATCGGGATTTTCGCCAAAACGTGTTCAGCTATCTGCACGAATCCCAGTAGGTTTTATTTTAGGTGAAACTCTACCACGTCTTTATCCTGTAGCACGTAATCCCTCGGCACCCTCTGCCCCGGAAAGCGCGTGGAACCCCAGACCCTTGCAAATTCCAGATTTTCCGCCAGCTCCTCATGTACTCTCCTGGCCGCCTGCAGAACGGTGGAACCCTCCGGCAGGATGAGGGGGCGGGTGGCGGGATTTTCCCCAGGGCGCTTCGTGTAGACCCTTATCACGTGGAGGAGACGGAAGATTTCCGACGGAAGGGAAGGATCCCCCTCCCTCAAAACCTTGAAGGGGCAGTTTGGGAATTCACCGCGTTCACGGTCGAGTTTGGTCAGTACCACAGCCGTTCTGGAGGGATCTGGTGTTACCCCTGCCCCCCTAAGCTCTTTCAGCAGTACCTCAAGCTGCCAAGGCTCCCCGGCATCCACCACCAGCAGGAGAGCATCGGCGGACCGCGCTAGACCGAAGGGGGCAAGTCCGAAACCCCTTCCCTCGCAGGAGCCCTCCACCACTGCCGGAGACTCGACCAGCTGTACCTGAATGTCCTCGAAATTCATCATGCCGGGGACGGGCTTGGTGGTGGTAAAGGGATGCTCCCCTATCTCGGGTTTCGCCGAGGTCAGTCTGGAGAGGAGGGTGGATTTCCCCGAGTTTGGCAGGCCGAGCAGGACCACCTGTCCCGCTCCCTCCTTTTTGACGGCGAAGGATATCCTGGTGCCGAGTTTTTTTGCCTGCTTTTTCTCAATCTCCCCCTTGAGCTTTTTCACCCTCTGCTTCAGCATTTTGAGGAGCTTTTCGGTTCCCTTGTGCTTGGGAGCGAGCCGGATCAGCTCCTCCGTCAGCCTGAGTCTCTCCTCGGGGGTTTTGGCAAGCCTGTACTTCTCCTCGACCTTAAAGTACTCGGGGGGGAGGTTGGCCGGCACACTAATTTCCCCCTGCTGAAATTAGGATGTTGAGGTATCTGCTGTACTTCCTGCTGGGAGGGAGCATCGTGAGCCTAGTGACTTACTTGGGCGCGCGGGGGAGCGGGTGGGCTGCAGCTTTCATCGCCATGTTCCCGGCCGTAACCGTCATCACCTTCGTGACGATTTACCTCGAGGCCGGGGCCGAGTCCGTCGGGAGTTACATCAGGGGCCTGTTCCTCGTCCTTCCAGCTTGGATTTGCTACCTCGTGATGGTATACCTCCTCACTGGAAGAATAGGTCTGTTATCCATTCTCTTGGGCACCCTCGTTTACATGCTTCTTTCCTTCCTTCTCGCCTCGCTCGTCTGATGCTAACGGGCATCGCTCGAGAACGTAGACAATTTTTCAGCGATTCCACGTCAGAAAGGGGACAGGTTATAAAAGCGTGACGAGAAGACGGCTGGGGGCCGCTGCTGCGCATGGCAATCGCTCAGCACGCTCTATCCGGTTAGAATCGTCAACTTCCTCGAGCTTCTGTAAAATACCTCCTTTTAATACCCCTCCGACTTTTTGATGCAGAGGGTCAGCGGGTTCCTAGTTCTCCCTCTTGTGTTGAGCCTACTTCTTTGCCTCTTACCCTCATCCTCCGCCCGACCAGCAGTTCCTGCCCTACTCTGCGGCTCGAGCAATCCGGGAAGGGTGTACATGTATATGGGCGGGAAGAGCTGGGTTCCCATTTCTCCGGTGTTGGGGTATTCGGTTTTGTGCATGGCGGAATATCGGGGCGAGCTGTATGTCGGCACGACCTCCGAGTTCGGGATGATGAGTGGTGTTGGGAGGGTATGGAAGTTTGACGGTAGTAAATGGGAGCTGGTGGGGGATGGGCTGGATCACAACGTCAATGCCTTGGTTGTATACAAGGGAAAACTGTACGCTGGAACTTCCCTCAACGGGACGAGGGTTTACAGGTACGAGGGAGGGAAAAGGTGGACCTTGGTGGTCGACTACCACTGGTATCCTTGGGGGAACAACTGGTACGGGGTCAGGTGCATGAGGGAGTTCAAGGGGAACCTGATCATAGGGGACACCTTCTGGGATCTCATAGCGCTCTGGAACGGGAAGGAATTTTATCCCGTTCAGCCCTATGAAACCGGCTCCTGCATTTACGACCTGGAGGAGTACAGGGGGAGGCTTTTCGGCTCGGCCTACAGAGGTCGTATCTGGGTCTCCGAGGACGGGTGGAACTGGAGCCTCATGTGCGATTTCGACTATGGTAAGGGGAACATATGGGAGATGGAGGTGTTCAGGGGTAAACTTTATATGGGTTACCAGTCAGGAGAGCTTAGGGTCTGGGACGGTGAAGGGGACGTGAGGGGCGAACTGGTTTATACCGCGCCAGCCCCCATCATTTCCATGGAGAGCGATGGGGTCAGCCTGTACTTCGGGACAGGTGGGGACGCGGCGGGTTTCGGAGAGGCCCGGGAGGGTCTGGCGAGCGTCTATCGATATGACGGGGAAAAGGTCGAACTGATTTCAGAAGAGGATCAGTTCGGTTCAGGAGTTCAGGTGTTGTATCGCATGGAGGGATGGAAAGATTTGCACCCGACCGCACACCGAACCTAGACGCGTAAGATTTCGCTGGAGGCCTCCCGCAGGCGATAGGTGAAGGCTAGCCCAATGCCGGAAGGTTCAAGGCCTTCGGCTAGGATCACATCGACCTGTTCTTTGTCGAATTCTCTCAGAACTTTAAAGAGTCTAGCTGCGATGAGCCCGGGTTCTGAGCGGGATCCCACCACCTTCACGACACCGGCACGGTACTTCCCCGCATTCTCCGCGGTTGCTAGAATTCCCACTCTTTTCCCCTCCCTTTGGTATTTTTCTGCCACCTCCACTATCTTTGAGCACACCTTGTCTGGATTTCCCTCGACCAAGATCAACTTGGATTTTGGTGCATAGTGCCGTTCAAAGTCAGGCCCCTTGGGGATGTCTACACTCCGGACTACAACCTTCCCGATGACCGCTTCAAGCTCCTCCACCGTGACCGGCCCTGGTCTCAAGAGAGTGGGGGGATCCGAGGTCAGGTCGAGGATGGTCGACTCGATCCCATATTCAACTTCTCCCCCGTCAATCACGGCGTCTATCTTTCCGCCTAGGTCCTCAAGAACATGCGCGGCCGAGGTTGGACTTGGTCTGCCGTAAAGGTTGGCGCTCGGTGCGACTAGGGGAACCCCGGCTTCGGTAATCAGCATAATAGATACGGGATGACTTGGCATTCTCATCCCAACGGTTGGAAGGCCAGCGGTGACCGCATCGGGCACGAGCTGGGATTTGGGCACAAGTAGAGTGAGGGGACCTGGCCAGAATCTCTCGATGAGCCGCTCGGCTAACGGTGGGGAGGACTTCACCAGTGAGTAAAAAGTATCTTTGTCCGCGATGTGCACGGTTAGCGGGTTGGTGGTGGGTCTACCCTTCACTTCGAATACCCTCCTTACCGCTCTCTCAAGCAACGCGTTTGCACCAAGACCATATACGGTTTCCGTTGGAAAGGCTACTAGTCCACCCTCCCGGAGAAGCCCCGCTGCTTGGCGAATCAGTTCCGCACGTGGTCTTTGGGGATCAACTTTCAGGACTAGGGTCATCCTCAACTACTCCTTCCAGGAAAAGCCCCTGTTCTCACCGTTCCCTTTTTCGGTTAGCATTGCGGTAAGAGGGTGCGACTGGGGAGGATTTGAGAAGCTTCAGGTTTCGTGATAGTCGGACGCTCTAGGGACGAGCATAACTTGGGACTGGTGCCCCCTGACCCAAACTTCCTGCAATATCGAACGAGTCCTTCAGATGCGAGGATGAATTGAGCTGGATAATAGTGCAATGGTGAAGAAAGAGATGGAGAGAGAAGCCGAAATCCTTCGGAGAAGGGCGATTGAATTTCTTAAGACGGCTGAATTTCTTTTTTCCCAGAAATCTTTCGATCTAGTAGCTTTCCACCTTGGGCAGTTCTGCCAGCTGTACCTTAAGTACGCGCTTCTGCGGAAGGTGGGGGATTTCCCAAAAACGCACTCCATATGGGAGCTGGCTACCCTGCTGAAGAAAGTGGGGAGAAGCCGTGGAAAAATTTTGCAAGTCAAACGCCAGCACGGTTGGAGGACTTGAGAGAGCATATATAACTTCGCGCTACATCCCCATCGAGTTCAAAGAAGAGGAAGTTAAGGAGATGCTTGATTTCTGCAGAAAGCTGAGAGAGCTGGTGAACGGCATATGAATCTTACCGAGGCCCTCCTCGAACTGAAAGCGGAAAAACAGAAGTATTTTGAGGACCTCGAAAAATACGCCAAAGAGATAAAAAAGCTGGCAAAAACGCTGCTGGGCGGGGAAGTGAGGGCGTATCTTTTTGGTTCCGTGCTTAAGACCAACTCGCCGAGAGATATAGACATCGCCCTAGTTTCCGAGCTCATGCCGGAAAGACAAATTGAGCGGGCAAAGATTGAGGCCAAGCTAAGGGAAAGAATAGGATTCATAGCCCCCTTTGAGTTTCACCTGCTCACTCCTCGCGAGTTTGAATGGTATCTGAGATTTATCGACAAGAAAATTGAAATTGAGCCCTGAAATCCAAGATTCGTGTTTAGAGGGAAATTGGTTTTAAGAGCTAATTAACGATCATTAACCATCAAGCAGTCCGAGCTCGGAGGCGCATCTGCAACTGCTGGATGGAGTGAGAAATTTCCGAAGGCTACCGGATATGATCTCGCTGCATTTTAAAGGAGAATGTCAAGCCGCCAAGCCTATACCTTATATGTTTTAATGGCGAACAGCAGATAATTTTTGAGGTGAGAGTTTGCCGAAATGCAGGCAATGTGGAAAAAACGTAAAGGATCCTTCAAAGATCACGAGCTGCTTTAACTGCGGAAAAACGCTTTGCACTTCCTGCTACTCAAAGCATAAGTGTTAAACGAATCCGGTGATTCCTGCTCCGATGCTTCAACAGGTGCGGCCGGCGGGATTTGAACCCGCGCATCAGGCCCGGGGAGCCTGAGTCCTACCTGGCTAGACTACGGCCGCATCCAATTTTTAGTTTAGATTAATTTTACGGTAAGTTGGATGGGGTACAAAA
>Ga0105162_1001847_pt1 | contig 11723 bp, 11 predicted proteins | sample JNZ201metaG_FD_81532 | JGI IMG/M metagenome (GOLD analysis project Ga0105162, IMG submission 81532) | Hot spring microbial communities from Jinze hot spring, China to study Microbial Dark Matter (Phase II) - JNZ 20120812A | ecosystem: Environmental > Aquatic > Thermal springs > Hot (42-90C) >...
CTGATTAGGTATGAAAACTGAAAATTTAGCTAATAAATGCTATTTTTTAACAGGTAGGAAAGCTTTTTTCCATAGATTTTGTGATTCAGGTTTCAGGACAAAATGGACTGGCTTTTGGTCCGGGTCAAAAAAGTTTCTAGATTACTTTGCTTTCAGGATTAATGATGAATGGCTTTCTCCAAAAAATTGTGTTGAAGTTGATCTAGACGATTTCAGCTTCACCCATGTTTATTCTCTGAATGGAATTAAGGTCAGTGAAAAATTATCTATTCCTGAAAAAGCGAAAGCTCTTGTTTGCAAACTTTCAATTGAAAATCAAGGAAAAACAAAAGAACTCGAGATTTTTCCAGAAATTGGAATCAATATAAGAGATAGAGAGGAAAACTGGCATGACAGGAAATACTGGAGCAAAAAACACGAGAATATGCTTTTAATTAATTCTGAAAAAGGTTCTCTTGTAATTTGGATATCAATACCATTCGAAATTTCTGGTCAAGAAATTTACAGAGATCATTTTCCAGGTGAGCTGGAAAGATGCTATATTCCAGGAAAAATATCAATCAAAATGAAATTAGAACCAAATTCAACAGAAAAATTTTTAATAATTTTTGCATGTGGAAAGAATGAAGCAGAAGCTGTTTTAAACCTTACTCTAGCATGGGATTCTATGAAAGAAGAAAGTGAGAAAAAAGAAAATTTTCAGATTGGTGCTTATCTTAAAACTGGAATTAAGGAGATAGATGAAATTTTCAGGAAAAGTGTGAGTGGATTAGAAAAACTTAAATTTGAGACAGAAGCTGGTTTTGGTTTTGTTGCTGGACTTCCTTGGTTTACTCAGTTCTGGGGAAGAGATTTGGGATGGATGATACCGGCTATTGTGGATTATGGAAATTTTGAAGATGCCAAGAGGAGTTTAGAAACTTTGATGAAGTTTCAGTCTGAAGAAGGCGAAATTCCAAATTTAATTTCTTTGGACGGAAAGCCAATTTATGGCTCGATAGATGCAACTCCACTCTGGATAATAGCTCTGACTCACTACATTCAAAATTCTGGAGACTTAGAATTCTTGAAAGAAAGTAGAAAAAACATTTTAAAAGCATTGGCTTGGTGTATGACCAAGACTGATGATAATTTACTTGAAGCTGAAAAGAGATCAACATGGATGGATACTTTAGATAGAGATGGAAAACCAATTGAGGTGCAAGCTATTTGGTATGAAGCTTTACTATCCCTTAAAAAACTTTCAGAAATCTTAGGAGAGAACTTGATAGACTTTTCCTATCTAGATGAAATGAGAGAAAAAATTGAAGAGTTTTGGAATCCTTCTACTAATCTTTACTTTGATAGAATTAAATGGAAATTCAAAGATGAGAAAAAAACTGTAAACTCAATTTTTCCGGTGTTTTTCAATATTTCAAAAAACCCATTGAAAGTTTTGGAAAAAATCGAAAGTGAAGAATTCACTTCAGAATTTGGTGTAAGAAGCATTTCAAACAAAGATCCTTCTTTCAATCCGGTAGGCTATCATACAGGCAGTGTTTGGAGCTGGATCACAGGTTTAGTAGCTTCTGCAGAGTTTTCTCAAGGCAGACCAGAAAAAGGTTTTGAATATTTGAAAATATTGTGGAAGATGTTTGATAAAAATTGTTTAGGCTCTTTGGATGAAGCTTGGAATTCAGAAAATGGTGATCCTGTGCTTTTGAAAGAAATTGGTTATGAGCCTTCTGGCTTCTTCCAGGGTTGGGGATTTGCTTCTGTGATAAGATGTATAGATGAACATATGCTAGGTCTTAGGGTTAATGCCTTCAGCAAGACAATATTTGTTTCACCTTGCTTGTTAGATGGAATGAAAGTTTTTAGAAAAAAGAGAATTGGAAACGATTTAGTCGAAATTTTTATGGAAAGAAAGGAAAATGAATTGAAAATAAACTTGAGAAGTGGAAAAGGAAAAGGTTACAAACTGATTAAAGTACCAAAAATTTGATCACATGAGGAGTAAACTACTGCTCTACTTCTTTTTTTCACAACATTTGAACTTTAGAAATATATTTCGGTTTGTTCAATATTTCTTTCAATTTCTTTGGGTTTTCTTCAGCGAGTTTTAAAACATTCAATTTCTTGAGTTTTTTTATTAAAACAAGACCAGCTTCAGGATATTTTTTGTTTTCTTTGAATTCAAGGTTTTTATTTTTATCATAGAAGATGTGGAAAGGAAATCCCCTGTTTTTTACCACATCATAATCATGGCCTGCCTTTTCTGGAACAAAGTTCACGACCACACAATCTTTTTTTCCTGATATCAATCTATGCATGAAGGATGGATGAATGAAGAAAGAAAACCCTTCTTTAATTTTAACTAAATAACTGTTGAAAGTCTTCATGTGAGAAAGAAGCACATAACATTCATTCTTCAAAACAATGTAAACTTCGCCAAAATTTTTTTTATGAGCATGACCATAAGTACAAAAGGCTTCACCACTTCTTCCCAAAGAAAAAACTCCTTGTTTCAGCAAAGTTACATCAATCCTTAAGCCAAATTTTTTTAGAAAATCTTTTGAAGGATCATAAAACTTCCATAAGTTAAAAACTTCATAAACAGTTAAATCTCCTCTCTTCTGCATAAGCTCTTTAGCATTTTCCAAGTCAATTATTACTCTATCTCTCAAAAGCTCAGAAATCTTTCTTTCTTTATGGTCAACTTTTTTTCCAAAATCTAAACTCAATTCTTTTCCAAACTTTTTTATCGAAAATCCAAAATTCATCTAAATAAATTTACTTTCTCAAATTAAAATTATGGTTGTTTACTATGTTCCTTGGCTTCATATGCACCAACCTCTAGTTTGGTTTGACAGCAAAATAGTTTCAAATTTAGAAAAAATGATGAATTCAAAAGATGCACGAGAGAGTTGGGATGCTAAACTAATGCTTAGGGCTTACAAAAACCCAGCCAAGTATATTACAATGCTTTGCGAAAAAGGTTTCAAACCAAAACTCATGTTAGATTTTTCTGCAATTCTTTTAGAATCTCTTTTAGATCTCGATGAGAGAAAAATTTCTGAGAAAATTGAAATTAATGGAGAAAAAATTGGTCCGGTTATAAGCGCTTACCAAAAAGTTTTAAAAGAATTTCCAGGAAGCATTGAGTTTGTTGGCACTGCTTATTCTCATTGCTACTTTCCCGCAACTCCAGAAGAAGATTGGAAATTGCAAATAGAAGAATGGAGAGAAACTTTCAAGAAAATTTTTGGGGCAACTGAGCTTAAAAAAGTCAAGGGATTTTGGCTTCCTGAAATGGGTGTGCCTGGAAATGAAGAAGCGTTAAGCAAACTTATAAAATGTTTGAAAGAATATTACGAGTGGGTGATTTTACCAGTGCAAAGTATACAAAAATACGAGAGCTTAGATTACGAAAAAATTATAGAAATTGTTTGTAAGCCACATTTGCTTCAAGCAAAAAATGAAGAAATGGTGGCAATTTTCAGAGTTCCTTCTTACTTTATTGATCAACAAGCTGGTTGTTCTCCAGACCTTTTATATTCGAAATGCTTGGAAGCAGAAAAAATTTTTTCTAAATTTAGCGAAAAGCCTGCCTTGCTTGTTACTGCCAGTGATGGTGAAAATGGAAATGTGATGATGAATGAGTTTTTCCCCCAAACTTTCATTCCATTTTTCAAGGAGAAAATTGGAAAAAAAGTTTTTTCTTTGACTGTGAGTGAATTCTTAGAAAAATTCTATAATGGAGAAATAAAGGATAAGATAAAACTGAAAGATACAGGTGCTTCTTGGATAAATGGTCATGAAGCTTGGATGGGAGGGGGAAAAAGATTGGAAGCAATTAAAAGAATTTTCTCCTTAAGCAAAAAATTTCATGAGCTTAAGCCCGAACAAAAATCAAAAGTGAAAAAATGGCTTCTGATTGCAGAAACAAGTTGCTATGTTTACTGGGGAATTGACTATTGGTTTGAGCAAGGGAGAAAGTTTGCTGAGTATTTTGAGGATATGATTAGGGAAAAATAATTTTCTATAGAAAAATTTTTTCTAGCAAATGATAAATTTATAAGTCAGCAGTACAAAATCTTAAATAGTTATCGGTGTTGGGATGAGGATAGGTTTTTTTTGCTGGGAGTCTTTACATTCTATTCCAGTAGGAGGTATGGCTGTAGCTGTAACTGAGCTTGCAGCTGCTCTTGAAAGAAAAGGAAACGAAGTCCATGTTTTCACAAGAATAGCTCCAAATCAAAAGGTTTATGAAGTTATTGATGGTGTTCATTATCATCGATGTCCTTTTAACTTTTCTCCAAATTTTTTTTATGAAATGACAAATAACATGTGCAAATCAATGGCTTACCATTTCTTTGAAACAGAAAATGTTTCTGGAACTTTTGATATAATTCATGGCCATGATTGGCAAGTTGTTAATGCTTTGGATGAAATAAAGAAAGCAAGAAACAAAAAAATTGTCTTCACACTTCACTCTACTCAATTTGGAAGAGACGGTAACCACTTCCATGATGGTGTAGCAAAAGACATAACAAATCTTGAATGGTATGGAACTTATATAGCAGAAAGGGTTATAGTTTGTTCCAATGTGATGAAAGAGGAAGTCAAAAGGCTTTACAGGGTTCCAGAAGACAAGATTAGGGTTATACCAAATGGAATTTGGGCTAGAAATTTCGATGGTTTTGTTGATGCGTGGAAAGATGTTAAATCACATCTTGGCATAGGAGTTTATGATCCTATGATAACATTTGTTGGAAGAATGACAATCCAAAAAGGACCTGACTTGTTAGTGGAGGCAATTCCTGATGTCTTAAAAGATTTCCCTAATGCTAAATTCGTTTTTGTTGGAGATGGTTATATGAAGCCACAAGTGGAAAATAGGGCAAGAGAGCTAGGTGTTTGGCATGCTGTTCGCTTCACAGGCTATGTACCTGATGAGTGGAAAACTAAAATAATGAAAGCTTCTGAATGTATAGTAGTGCCGAGTAGAAATGAACCTTTTGGAATTGTTGTTCTAGAAGCATGGTCTTGCTTTAAGCCAGTCATAGCAACACATGGAACAGGAGCAGGTGAGCTAGTTTGGCATGATGTTACAGGCTATAGAGTTTACCAAGCTCCCAACTCAATAGCTTGGGGAATAAAAGAAATTTTGAGAAATCCGGAACATGCAAAATGGATGGGAAAAAACGGAAGGTATGCTGCTGAAACTGCTTTTACTTGGGATAAGGCAGCTGAACAACTTTTGAATGTTTACAATGAAATTGTGAGGTGAGAAAATGAAATGCTGGTTTTGTGAAAAAGATGCACGTGGAGTATGTATAGTTTGTGGGAGGGCTGTTTGTCACGAGCATGCTGACAAGCTTGACCAATTCACTCATGCAAAATCAGACACTTGCACAGGCTTTGCGAGCTATGAAAAAGGATTCAATGTTTTGAAATGTAGGGAATGTAGGCTTGAGTGGGAAAGTTGGGAACAAGGCAAAAGAATAATCAAATAGTTGATCTTCAAAACAAATTCAAGAATTTTCCTGCAATGACAAACATAGCATGGCTCCAGGTCAGTGGAATTATTGATGAAGGTTTATTATTTTTGATTTGTTCTGGTATTTTTTCTTCCACTCTTTCAATTACCCAGTTGAAATATTTCAATGCTTTTTCTTTTTCTCCCTTTAATGAAAAATAGATTGAAGCCCAGAAATTAAGAATAGGCCAACTTCCCCCACCACTTAATTTTAAATCACCAAACTCAATTTTTCCACAGTATTTATCACCTTTATATCGGTAGATACCACCATTTACTTCATTCTCACTCAAAATTTTATTGACAGTACTCACAATTCTTTCATCATTTGGCGAAAATTGTTGTGTGGGCCAAACTAAACCAAACAAAGAGCTATCAACAGTTTTATCTATTTCTGTTCCACTAATCCTGACAAAATGTCCCAAATCTCTTAAGAAAGATTTCTCCAACACATCTTTCATCTCTTTGATAGTTTTTTGCCACCCCTCTCTTTTTCCTAACAATGAGGATGCACATTCTAAGCCTTTTATACAAGTAGCTAGAGTGAAAATGTGAACTTGTCTTAAATTAGGGTAAGCAACTCTTTCTTCCCATAAATCATGGCTTGGAAGTTTAAAACAATATTTTTTCCAATGATCGCATATACCATTTGCAATTTTTTTTATCATTTCTTTAAATCCACTTACATCTTCAAAATTTGAGTGTTCATATATAGCCCACAAGACTAAACCTGAATGATCGTATTGAGTTTGAATATAGAACCACTTTAACTTTCTATACTTTTCACTTAATTTTCTGATTTCAGTTGTCCGTGTTCTTATTTCATTATCTGAATCACCAGCAACTCTTCCGTTTGGGTAATATTTCTGTGCCAGAAATATACCATTTTCCTTTAGACCTTCAGCATATTCCCAACACCACTTAAAAAATTTCTCTGGAATTTCATGCAAGCCAATCAAATCGCAAGCATAACAAACAAAGCTGGCATCTCTAGGCCAAACGTATCCATACCACTTCACATCTTTAGGATAATCTTTATCAAAAACATCAGCAGCAATTATTGCACCATTTTCCAATGAACATTTCTTGAAAATTTCTCTGCTTTTTTTATAAATTCTTCTGATTTTTGGTTTGTCTATGCATGACATTTCGATCCCAATTTTTGAAAGATTTTTATTATCTTATTTTCGCTTGGAAATCTTTCTATTCCAAATCCCATCGTGTAAAAAGCTCCACATACATTTGCAAACTCAGCACATTCTTTCAAGTTCAGTCCGGACAAAAAAGCTTTGATGAAGCCTGCATCAAAGGCATCTCCTGCTCCTGTTGTCTGAACAGATTTAACCTTTAAACCCTTAACATAAAATATTTCATCTTTGCTTCCGACAAAACATCCTCTTCTTCCACATTTGAGAGCAACAACTTTTGATCCCAGCTCGAGAAGCTTTTCAACAATTTTCTTCGGTTCTTCAATTTTTGTTATGGCTTTACCTTCTTCGTAATCTGGAAAGAAAAAGTCTGTTGTTTTCAAAATTTTGATTAAATCTTTAATCCTTCCTTTTTTCCATCCTTTTGGATCCCAATTAGGGTCTAGGCTCGTTTTCATTCCTTTTTCCCTAGCAAAACTGAAAATTTCATAAACATCTTTCCTCAAAGAATCAAGCAAGTTAAAACCACCTATGTGCAAAATTTTACCGTCTATATCTTTCAAAGAAAAATCTTTCCTAGACAAGTTAGAATTGCTTCCCCTGAAAGTTATCATAGCCCTTTTCATGTCTTCAAAAGTGAGAGAAATTGTTATACCAGCATTTTCTCCTTTAACTCTCTTTATTTTTGTTTTTACTCCAGTTTTTTGCATTTCTCTTATCAAAAACTTAGAAATTAAATCAAATCCCAAGCGCCCGATAAACTTTGTTTTAAGCCCAAGTTTTGAGCAAGCACAAGCAAATATGGCAGAAGATCCACCAAGTTGAACCATAAATTTTGGCAATGTTACTTGCCTATCTTTTTCAGGATAGCTCTTCAATGGTGATGAGATCAAATCAAGATTTATATCTCCAATCACAGTTAAGTCCATATAATTTATTTGGCTTGAAACCAAAATTAGTTTTATGAACGAAGTTTTAAAACCAAGTGTTTTGCTAGTTTCTGCTGAACTCAAGACTTTCAAATCAAGGGCAGGTGGTCTTGGCCCAGCTGTGGAAGAGCTTGCTTACTCTTTAGCGAAATTGGGTTGTAAAGTAAGTGTGGTGAGCTTGCTCTATAAATACAGAAGAAACGACAGAGATGAAATTGAAGAAATAGATTACAGCGACATCAAGCTGGAAGATTTGGCAACCATAAGCTTTTGGGTCAACAATGAAAAAGTTAGTGCACAAATCAAAAAAGTTGAAAAGAATGGTGTGACATTCTATTTCTTAGAGAATGAAAGATTTGCGAATATTTTGTATGAAGGAGATGCTCTCCAAAGAGCAATTTTCTTGGCTAGAGGAACTTTAGATCTTTTAAAAATTTTGGGTGGAGTAGATATAATCCATCTGAACGATGCTCACACCGGTTTGATACCTCTTTTTTTCAAAGCCGAATACAGATATCATGGTGATGCAAATCTCACAAACTTAAAATTTGCTTACACTATTCACAATGCAGGCAAGGCTTATCAACAAATATTTGATAAAGAGAGGTTTAGAGAATTGGGGATAGGTGAAGAATGGAGAGAAAAAGTAATTTGGGAAGATAAGATAAACTTAACTTACACTGCTACAATTCTCTCCGACATTTGTAATACAGTTAGTCCCGATTATGCTGAAACTTTGTTGAAAAATGGAGAAGGAATGGCTGAAATTTTTAAGATGAAAAAGCTTTTTGGAATAACAAATGGTATTGATGTGGATTATTGGAGAATGCCTGAATTAAAAGATGTGAAGTCAATAAAAGAATTGAAAGAAAAAAAGAAAAAGGCGAAGATTGAATTGCTAAAGGAAATAGAGAAGATAAAAGGTGATAAACTTTCTGAAGAAAAACTAACAATAGTTATACCAAGAAGGTTTGCAGACCAAAAAGGATTTGAAATTTTCTTGCCCCATGTTGATGTAATAGTTAAGGATAGGAAAGAAGGTGGAATAGGAGCACAAATCATAATGCTTGGAAGAGCTGCTTTAGGGGATCCTATAGGAAGAAAATGGATAGAAACGTGTAAAAGACTTGACGAAGAATTTGGTAGTAATTTTGTTTTCATTTGTGGTTTTAATGAAGAACTTGCTAAAAAAATGTATTGGGGAGGAGATTTATTGCTCTATCCATCTTTACCAGGAAAAGAGCCTTGTGGTACTGGCTACATGATGGCTGCTGTCAACGGAACAGTAACTCTCGGAACTGATACTGGTGGAATGGTTGATAAAATAGTAGACTTTAAAAATGGTTTTAAAGTTAAGAAAGAAGAGTACAGCTGGGAAGCTTTTTTCGAAAAATTGAAAATAGTATCAACTTTGTTTTATGAGAACAAGAAAGAATGGGATAAAATAGTTTGGAACGCTTTTAAAATGAATGTTAGTATGGATGAAACAGCTAAAGAATACTTAACAAAATTATATCTACCAATCCTAAAAAATTAATATGAAGATTGCCTTCTTTTCTTGGGAGTATCCGCCTTTTTTGGTCGGTGGCCTTGGTATTTATTCTTTGAGCATAGTTAAAAAATTTGTTGAGAAAGGAAACGAAGTATCAATTTTCACTTTAGGCTTCAAAAATTCAAAAGAATTTGAGAAAAAAGATGGAATAAAAATATACAGATTTACTTCTTTTGACATTTCAAAAGCAATTTCAATTTTTGCAAACAATGACATACTTGGCTGGGGTGAGGGCTTAAAGCTTTTTTCGGACATCTTCAATTACAATATTTTTTCAGTCAAAAAATTTCTTGAGGTTCAAAAGAAAGAAAAATTTGATGTGATAGCAATACACGATTGGATTTCTTCTTTTTCTGGCCTAATCCTCAAGCAAACTAAAATTCCAATAGTTTTTCATTTACATTCTGTTGAAGAAGTTAGGAGCAATCCAGGCTCGGAAACTCTGAAGAGATTGGAGAGAGAAATGGCGAGAGAAGCTAATAAAATAATCACTGTTTCTGAGGAAATGAAGAATTTTGTTAGTTTGTTGGGATATGAAAAGGAAAAAATTTCTGTCTGTTGGAATGGAACTGATCCTGAAGTTCTTAATCCGAAAAAAGTTGATTTAAGGCTAGTGGAGAAATTGAGAGAAAAATACAAGATAAAAAATGAGAAAATAATTTTCTTTATCGGGAGGCTCGTGTGGTTTAAGGGAATTTACAATTTACTCAAAGCTATGTTGATTGTACAAAAAGAATTTCCTCACACTAAATTGATTATGGTTGGGATTGGTGAAGATCAAAATGTAAAAGAACAAATCAAATCTCTTGGTCTAGAAAAAAGTGTTATTTTAGTGAATAAATGGCTCAACGATGAAGAAAAGCTTGCACACTTTGCTTTAGCTGATGTTTGTGTTTTTCCAAGTTTGAATGAACCTTTTGGAATAGTTGCTTCTGAAGCCATGGCTATGGAAAAACCTGTGGTTGTTGGTGCTTCTGGAGTTTCTGGTTTTAAAGAACAAGTTATTCCTTCCGGTGAAAATAGAACAGGTGTGCATGTGGATGGTAAAAGCCCAGAAGACATAGCTTGGGGCATAAAAGAAGTTTTAAAAAACCCTGAAGCTGAAAAATGGGGCAAAAATGGCAGGAAATTAGTTCTAGAAAAATTCAATTTTGACTTAACAGCAAACAAAACCTTATCAATTTATGAGAGCTTGATAAAATAATAATTGATGGCAAGGATAATTGGAATTGTTTCTGGAAAAGGTGGCGTTGGTAAAACCACATTAGTAGCAAATCTTGCCCTTGCTTTAAGCAAGCTTGGTAAAAAAGTAACTGTAGTTGATTGTAACATAACAACCTCCCATTTAGGCTTCTTATTTGATTTTCATTTTTATCCAAAAAGCTTGAATGATGTGCTTGCAGGAAGAAGCTCAATAGAAGAAGCAACTTTTTTCAAAGAAGGGATAAATATAATTCCAGCTAGCTTGAAAGTTGAAGATTTGGTTGGGGTTGAAATTGAAAATTTGAAAGAAGTGATTAGAAGAATAGATGCCGATTTCATCTTACTTGATTCTGCTCCTGGTCTTGGTAAAGAGGCTGTTAGCGTGTTAACAGCTGCCCAAGAAATAATTTTTGTAGCTACGCCTTACTTGAATTCAGTAATAGATGTTGCTAAATGTGAAAAAGTTGCAAGAAGTTTTGGTTTAAAACCTTTAGGTATGGTCTTGAATATGGTCAAGGGTTATTCTCATGAACTTAAAAAGGATGAAATAGAAGAAATAGTTAACCTGCCTGTGATTGCCGAAATACCTTACGATGAAGAAGTTGGTATAGCTTTGTCTTTTGGTAAACCAGTTTTATATTTTAATCCTTATTCACCTTCTAGTATTCAATTCATGAAACTTGCCGGAAAGCTAGTTGGAGAAGAAATAGAGGAGAAAAAACCAAACTTATTTTCAAAACTGCTCTTAAGTTTAAGAAATATATTTTTGTTGAAGAGACCAAAACCCAAAGTAGAGCTTTATATAGGAAAGATTTAAAAAGTGTGAAGACAAATTGAGATTCTGAGAAAATGAAGAAAGAAAAAGCAAAAGTTATTTTAACAGTAGGAAAAAGGAAGAAGGCAATAGCTAGGGCAAAAGTTGTACCTGGTACAGGTAAAGTTATAATCAATTCAAAGCCCCTTGAGATTTGGGGAAATGAATTTTTAAGACTCAGGATAAAAGAGCCTTTGATTTTGGCTGAAGATTTGGGCGCTAAGCTTGATTTTTATGTTAATGTTAAAGGTGGAGGCACAACAGGCCAGACAGAAGCTGTGAGGATGGCTATAGCAAGAGGTTTGGTAGAATTTTCAAAAGATAAGAAGCTTGTTGAAAAATTTTTGAATTACGATAGGAATTTGCTCGTTTTTGATTTCAGGAGAACTGAGCCTCATCATGGTAGTGGTAGGGGAGCAAGCAAGCGTGGAAGTCGTCGCCACAAACAGCGCAGCAAGCGATGAATTTTTCATAAAAATTTACTGAAAAAGTGGTTAGAAAATTTTATATAAGTTTGAAATTGTAAGAATTGACATGAACATAGACGTGTTTGAAA
>Ga0105162_1001849_pt1 | contig 11709 bp, 9 predicted proteins | sample JNZ201metaG_FD_81532 | JGI IMG/M metagenome (GOLD analysis project Ga0105162, IMG submission 81532) | Hot spring microbial communities from Jinze hot spring, China to study Microbial Dark Matter (Phase II) - JNZ 20120812A | ecosystem: Environmental > Aquatic > Thermal springs > Hot (42-90C) >...
TGGTTCTGATAGGAATCTATCTGGAAGAGTATCATCCCCAGATGTTACACCTGCTATTATATTGAATATTCTTTGTATATTCGATATACGCTCCCCACACTTCTGTAGTTCAGGTAGCCTCTTCTCTATACCTGTTACTAGAAGGTAGAATCCAGCTATATGCCCCGGGGGTATCTGTACAAATTTACAAAGGCCTAGAGATTCTATTACATGATGCCAATCCTGCATAGTAGCTACCAGCCATCCTTTACCCTCGATCTCAAACCTATAAAATCTACGATATATTTTGAGATCAGGCATTCTTTCACCTTGCTCTATCCTCATAACAAGCCCCTGTAGATGGCATGCTCCTCTATTGGATGTAGCATACTGTAGCCCCATACCTTTAAAGGCTCTAGGATCATGCATAGGTACCTCTAATCCTTTAACATGCATAGCATACTTCTCAGATCCGCGTCCGATAATCCTAGATGCAAGCCTACATCCTTCACCGAGTATGTAGCCGAACCCCCTCCTTTCACCGATCATCTCGAGAAGATTAACTATAAGCTCTGGATCACCCCATCTAAGCTGCAAACCACCAGTATCCTCAACCGTTATTAATCCTTTTGTGAAGCATTCTATAGCCCATGCTATCGTAACACCAGAGGATATAACGTCAAAACCATACTCGTTACATAACTTCTCCATATAGATTAGAGATACCGGATCGCTGTTAAGTAGAAGCGAGCCAAGTGAAGCTGCAGATTCGTATTCAGGCATCCTACCTTCGATCAGCCCATACCTTGGATCTTCGACTCTAGCCTCCTTCCAGCAGCCTACGGGACATCCAAAGCATGCTCTATGACGTTTAAGATAATTTTCAACCATATATTGGCCTTCAATCTTATGTATACCATCCCATTCACCTAAAGTGAAGTTTCTTATAGGTACGTCACCATACTGGTAGAATGACTCCATCTCACCGTTTGTCCCATACGATGATAGTATCTGAGAAGTGGGAAAGGACATTATAGATGGATAGAGACGGGATATCATGGATCTAAGTTTATCAGGCCACCGTATTCTAATTTGCAATAAACCTCTAACCGCTATAGCTTTAAGCTTCTTACTACCCATGACAGCTCCTAAACCCGTTCTTCCCGCAACTCTTTCACCACTTATTATGGAAGCATATCTAACCAATCTTTCACCAGCTGGACCTATACAAGCTACTTTAATCTCTGGATCACCTAGCTCGGATATTATGGACTTCTCTACGTTAGATGTCTTTAAACCCCATATCCTAGATGCATCTCTTAACTCGATTCTACCATCCTCTACGTATAGATAGGTAGGAGTATCGGCCTTCCCTTCGATTATAATAGCATCAAAACCAGCTTTTTTAAGCTCCGTACCCCAGAATCCACCTAGATGCGATTCACCCCATCCAAGCGTTAATGGTGATCTAGATGCTATAGTAGTTCGCGATGAACCTGGAACCATAGTACCGGTTAACGGTCCTACAGAGAATACGAGCTTATTCGATGGATCGAAAGCATCTATTCTAGGATCCACCTCCATGAATAATATTAGCGAAGCTAAACCAATACCTCCGAGTACTAGATCGATATACTCCATCTTAGCATCCTCTATGGATACCCTGCTATCTGAAAGGTTAACCCTGGCTATCCTACCAGTATAACCATACCATTCAGCCATAAACTAGAATCCCACCTAGAAGTATAGCTTAGAGATAAGTTCACGATCCCTCTCAGGTATCATCGGAATCTCCCTACCACCACTAGCTAGCATAGCTACGAGTTGAGTTAGAGCAACCTCTTCTAACGTCTCGACTATAGCTTCAGCTTCTACTAGGTTGTATCCTAAAGCTACTACACCATGATTCTGCAGTATCAGTGCTCTAACACCTTTAACCCTCTCAGCTACAAGCTTAGCTAGCTCATCTGTCCCAGGATATGCGAACGGAATGACAGGGACGCTTCTAAGCGTTACGACCGCTTCCACGGTTATAGGCTTTAGTTCTATACCTGCAAGAGCGAGACCAGTTGTTATAGGATTGTGAGCATGTATAACAGCGTTTATATCAGGTCTTACACGATATATAGCTGTATGCATAGGCCATTCGACAGAGGGTTTCATAAACCCCTCGATAACTTCACCATCTAGATTTATCTTTACGAGATCATCTAGTTTAAGATCCCCCTTGAATACACCGCTAGGCGTTATCCATACGGTATCAGATCCAGGTATCCTAGCACTAACATTACCACCTAGAGCTGATACTAAACCTCTATCGTATAGAGCTTTCATAACCCTGATTATCTCATATCTCAACTCCTCTTCGCTAAAAATAGATACGCTCATAGCTAGATACCGAGATCGTAGTCCAGCCTATTTAAACGTGACCTCTACTAGAAGCATGGATATTATACTGGGGTAACGTTAATAAAGAGGAGAGGATGCTCTGAACATCTGGGGGCCGCCGGCCATAGGGCGTGGGATCCACCCGCACTCGTTCCGAACGCGGAAGTGAAACCACGCTACGTTCCTCAGCTCCATGGTGCGGGAGCCCATGAGAGCTGAGGAATGCTGGTAGCCCCCTAAAACCTATCATATAGCGATGCATACGGTAAAGTTTATTATAGAGATTTAGGTTTTCCAAGTCTGATAAAGAGTTGTTAAGTATTCAACTGGTTCTATCTGAGATAGGAGTTGGAGGTGAAGGAGACAATATATCCACTGTTCTCCAGATAGTCTTTTTAACGTTCTTTATCGTTATGATGACTTACGGTCAGAAGATCCAAGCGTGGATGATGCTTAAGAATATAAGTCTATCTGTGGAAAGGCTTAGAAGGATGCGTGATGAAGCTAGGATACACGCTGTAAGATATCTTAAGGAGTATTCTGATAGAAGCGATGTTGAGCCTATACTCGATAGAATACTCCAATACTTTTGGATACAGCCTACGAGTCTAGATCCTACAGGGATAGTAGGTAAGATAGAGCATATACTCAATTTGAGAGATGAACGTATAAGAGAGGAGGTTGCAGCTATAGCATCCAAAGCTAACCCTATCCAGATAAGCAATATAGAGAATGTAATCGAGATAGGTATATCGATGGATCAAATCTATAGAATTGTCAGACACTTTTACGAGTTCGGTAAGAAGACTAAGAGTATATTCATCGTGTACCAGTTAGAAGCGCAGCTACCATTCATACTACAGGAAGCGGAGGCGCTTATGGGGGCTTTAACTGCTTTCGAGAACTGTCAACCGATAGGCGATGGAGCTGGAGCTCTGGTAGCAGCTAGGTTTATGTATGGAGCTGAGAAGCATAGGATAGCTAAAGATACGGTATATGCCGATGTGATAATCGATGGGAGAACTGTATCAGTTATAAAAGCTGAGGGGCCTGGAGGTAATGTTGGTAAACCTGATCAAGCTATAGCTAGGCTAATAGAAGAATATGGTAGGAGGCCCTCGATCATAGTTATGGTTGATGCAGCCTTAAAACTTGAAGGTGAAGAAACCGGAGAGGTAGCGGAAGGTGTAGGAGCTGCTATAGGAGGTATAGGCGTGGAGAAGTTTAGGATAGAGGAGGTTGCGAAGAAGTATGGTATACCTCTTTACGCCGTGGTTATTAAGCAATCGCTTAAAGAGGCGATATCGCCTATGAATAGGAAGATATACGATGGAGTCTACGAAGCTATCGAGAGGATAAAGAGGATTATAAGGGAAAAGATTCCTGTAGGCGGTTATGGTATAATAGTGGGGGTTGGGAATACTGTCGGCATCGGGCAATAGGAATAGAAACATAGTGTTAGCAGTATACTTGCTGATATCTGTGATAATATTATTATTCTCGATATTATTCCTTATCCAGGCTATTCAAGCTTACAGCTTTTACCAGTATGAAAGGGGGTTTAGCCTACTGCTCACAGGAGTTGTAGGACTCGCTCTCTCACTCTACATGCTTAGCGTATATATGAAGAGACCGGGGCTTATTAGACGAAGAGAGCTTAGAAAGATGGTGACGGTAGTAGAGTGTATATCATGCGATTATAGGAACAAGAGAGAGTATAGCTATGGAGACTATGTTTTGAAGGAGCACGGTGAATGCCCGGTCTGCGGTAAGAAAGTTGTGGTAACCGAGATATACCCTGAGGTTGTAGGTAAGAAGTAATTGATATATTAAAGACCTGTTAATACGTACGGCTCACCGTCTAGTATGAGGATCGTATGCTCTGATTGAGCAACTAGACCCCTCCCAGCTTCCACTAAAACAGGATACCGGAAGATCAGCTTCCTATCCTTTTTAAGATTTCTCCATACAGAGCTTACATCTAAACCTTCTACACTCATCTCGAGCACCCATCTCTCAGCGAATGGAAGAGAGTAGAAGTTCGAGTAGAGTATGTTCATGAGTCTATACGTTTCGTCATTCTTCCCAGATATACGGGTGTGTTGACAACGGAATATATATGCATCTCCGCTAGATACGACAGAGCCTATGGAGTTAGATACTGTAGCAAAGGGTTCTACGGCATACACAGAGCCATCCTTAAGTCTTCCAGTACCTACCTCTATGTTTGGTATGGATAGGCCTGCATGGAGATTAAACCTATCGATCTCATGACCTGTAAGGTTTGCTATGGGTTTAAACCCTCTATCCCTTATAACCCGCTGGATGATAGCACCTACCTCGGAAACCTTTACATTAGGTTTCATAAGCTTAACTGCTTTATCAAGAGCCTCCTCTACAGATTCTACAAGCTTCTCGTATCTATCATCAAAGCATACTGTTACAGCTCCATCCGCTATATATCCATCGATATGTACACCTACATCTAGCTTAACTAGACTTCCATCAGGGATACTAATATAATCTCCTAGTGGCGACGTATAGTGCGCAGCTATATGGTCTATACATATATTGCATGGGAAGGCGGGGTTGCCGCCTCTATTCCTTATAGTACTCTCAACTTCTTCACATATATCGATTAGCCTACGTCCAACACGAATGATCCTATGAGCATCGCTAAGAATGCTAGCTACAATCCTACCAGCTTTAACATAGCATTCAAAAACCTCTTCATCCACCATCACATATCACCCAGTATTACGGATATTCTACAGCTGACTTAAGTCTAGATAGTATAACATCTCTACTCATGAGGGAGAGGAATGGAGCTATTCTAGGACCATAAGGTTTACCGAATAGTATAAGGTAGAGCGATTTAAATAGCTTCTCCTGATCGCTTCTACTAAGTTTCGATGTGAGGCTCTTCATAGCATCCTTTATACCCTGCTCACTCCATACACAGACGGAAAGGGTATCTAGCAGTATTCTGAGTAGGTATCTATCTCTATCATCTAGATTCCTAGCTATATCTTCAGGTATGTATTCAAGAAGCTTTACTTTAAATTCATCGGGCGCACAGAGTTTAAGCCAGTTATCGGCACATATAAGTCTAACCTTTAACTTATCGATCTCCCAGGATTCAAGTTCATAGTTAAGTATACCTGTAGATTTCAATCTCTGGATAGCTGCTTCGACTCTATCCTCTACTGGTAGGACTTGAACTAGAAGTACGGCGTGAAGATATGGAAGCTGGAATGGTAAGCGTGGGGGAGGATTGAATCTTGTAGATAATAGATAACTCTCCTTTATGAGTAAGAGCTCATCCTTATTATCTAAGCTCTCTACATCGAAGAAGATGCGTTCAGCACGATCGTATAGGTCTACATACCTATAGATCTGATCCAAGCTTAAGACCACTCTCTTCATAGGCTCGTTTACTAGGAAGTAGAATCTGAGAACTTCTGGTTCAGCTACCATAAGCCATTCTCTAGGGGTAAATCCTATGAAATCGCTACTACCCATATCACCTAGATCTCTACCTTTAACAGTATACCCAACCCATTCATAAGGTATACCGAACGGTGGCTTAAATCGCAGTATCTCTCTAGCTATCTCTATACAGGAATCTCTAGAGCCACCTGGAGTAGCATGATCTTTACCGTATGGTTCGAAGCCTACATCTAAAGCCTTCCATATAGCTGGCCATTCAAGTCTCCAGTATAATTTGCCATTCTCCATCGACGATACACCTTCATAGCCACAGAACCTACACCTATATAGAACTCTATATGAGTCTAGATCTATATGGATAGCTTCAGATGAATCTATACGTTTACAATTTTCACAGAGAGGCTCGAAGGGCATCCATGAATCTGGGAATGGATTCCTACCTCTAAACTTATTCAATACCTCTACGACACTCCTACGCCTATCTATTATCTCACCTATGATCTTCTTCATAGAATCCATCCTGTATAGGTCTGTGGTTGTATATACCTCTACATCTTCAGAGAAGTCTTTTATATACGGTCCGAAATCCATCCAGTAATGTTCAACCCAGTTATCGCAGCATCCATATGGATCTGGTACATCTACTAGACGCCATCCAATATAGCGGTTAGCGTTAGCATCTTTAAAGACTTTAAGCTGAGCATCCTTACCCTTCCATGGATCCTGCGTGTATAACACCAGTATATGCCTAGTCTTCCACCCTCTATCCTCTAGTACTCTACGAACAGCTTCTACGAGTATAATCTCACCTCTAAGCCTACCGACATGCTGAAGGCCTGAAACAGAGAGCCCTCCATTACATACTAGGATAGGCTTGCGTTCATCAGACCAGTATTTTTCAATTCTATCCGCTATGCTTACAACCCAGTGTCTGAGTATAGCCATTATCCCGAGCTTTAGATTGGCTTTAACCTGCGATATAACTATTTAGCAGAGATCGAACGAAATTAACCGTACGATTTCTATGCTACAAGGATTATCGTAGCTTCTACAGATCTACTGATGACTACAAGTATAAACCTAGACCGAGCATACCGTTTAATCTCTCGGTCTCTATGTAGCCATCCTTAACCTTGAAGATTTCAGGATATCTCTCCTGAACCTCGGGAAAGGCTAGAGGTAAATACTGTCTAGCGTTATACTCGAATCCTTTTATTGGGGTAATCCTAGCTGCGAATCCGGCAGAATGTACTAAGGCTAAACCAGGGCATGTAAGATCTTGTACACTATACGGGATACCCAGCTCTTCGGATTTGGCTACCATGAGGAGTGCAGAGCTATGACATTTACACGTCTTCAAAGCGATACCACTCCAACCTAAGCTTATAGCTAGATCGAAGCTTTCTAGACTAGTAGCACCTTCATCTACGAGTACAGGTTTAATCTGCGATACAGGTCTCATATCGAATCTATGGCTAGCTATATCCCTACTAACTGGTTGCTCTATGTAGAGTATCCTATCGAAGACATCTGGAGCCTTCGATTTAACCTTCGCTAGATACTCTAATACATCATCTGGAGAATTATGCATCTCATTCGAATCCACCGATAGATAATATTCGCTGAATCCTTTAGCTTTGAGAGTTTCCGATGCTATCTCGGCTACAGCTATAGTCCTATTCACATCCCAATCTATATCTATACCTGTAAGCTTGACTTTAAAACAGAAGACACCATCCCTCTCTATCCACTCTTCTAAACTTACAGGGAAGCCATCCCTAGGATCGTCAGGCCCTATTTCATCTCTAGTAAGTTTATCGAGGCCACCGACTAGGTGGAATACAGGCAGCCTACTATCGTACCTAGATTTTATGTAATCCGATATATACTTACCCTTGAACCTAGATCCTAGGTAGAAGCTTAGATCCCTCTCCATAAACTTAGGACTATATCCATCATAACTACATACACCGTTAACTTTTCCAAAACCATCGTGGATCGCAGCATCTATAGGCGATATAGCTACTAAAGCTGCAAGAATAGGAAGCTGGATTTTAAGTTTCAAATCTTTAGATACTGAAGAAGCTATCCTAGCTACCTCGCTTTCGAAGCTTATGAACCAGTCTACCGGATGCCTATATACACCTCTCCTACTTTCATCCTCTACGAGTTTAGCATAACGTTCAGCTACGATCTTCATAGCTTCAAGCTTATCCTCATATTCAACTCTTGGATTTGGGAATGCCCATTCACAAAAAAGAGGCATGGAACCTAAACCTACCGCTTCGTAACCAATCCTATTCCTCACTAGAGCTTTAACTATAAGTGAAACAGATTCATCCACTATCACAGAACCGAACTTTAGGGGTATACGGAGCTTGTACGATCTATAGGATAATTCAAACTTCTCGATACGTATATCCGAATTCATCATAACGGTAGAATACTAGGCTAGCCGATATAAGTATTTTAAGAGTAGATCTACCATCTACCGTATCTGCCATATCTCTTCGCTTCCTCTATCATAGCTAGGAAATTCGTAGGCTTTACAAAGCTATGAATACTATTACTCGAACCGACTATCAACCCTCCTCCATGAGCAGCTACATCTATGAGTCTCCTCACCTCTCCTCTAACATCATCCTCCGACCCGTATACTAGCGTATAGGCGCAATCTATATTTCCGAAGAAGCATACCCTATCTCCGTAGGCTTCTTTAAGCTTAGCTATATCCATACCGGCTCTAGGCTCTACGGCCAGATAGCCATCTATACCCGTCCCAACGATGAAATCTTCTATGATCGGATTTACATTACCATCAGTATGTTTTAGGAATGGGATACCCCTCCTATGGCATGCATCAACGTGAGCTTTTATGGAAGGCATTATGAACTCTCTGAAATGCCTAGGACTCATATAAGGTCCACGACTATAGGCTATATCCGCTCCACCGCTTACAGCTTCGACACCGATATCTATCATAGCGTCTATGTAAGTTATAGCTCTCTTAGTTGTATAGTCTAGCAACTTCCTGACAGTATATGGATCCATGTAGAGAGCTTTAAGAAATATGTGAAGCCATGAGCCTCCAATCGGGAAGGATCCATCCACATCACCCATAACCAGCATCCTCTCTCCTACAGTTCTAACCGCATACTCTACGAGCTCAAGCTCTTCAACCTCAACCTCTATGGGCTCTTCGCAGAGCTTATCCACATAATCTCTGAACGCATATAACCCACCCCTAGCTATGCTAGAGTCGATCTGAGAGATCGAATCATACTTAGGATCGAATCTGTATCGGAACCAATGGCCCTCGGGCCCTTCTACAACCCATTCATATGGAGCTATAGGCTTAGGCTTAGTAGGGTTCTTACCCCAGACAGGTCTGACCATTAGTATATCGAGACCTAGCTTAGAGTATAGTTCAACCCTATCCACCTTCATCCTGGCGACGAGCTCATCTCTACGACCCTCGTATATCATGCGATAACATATATCCATAAACCTACCTCCATAACCAACCATAACCTCCCTACCCATCAAAGCTGAAGCGATAGGAGAATTGATATCATACTCGGATACAGCAACCCTATCAGCTTCTTCAAGGTATATCATGCTTAAAGCCCTATCCCTAGGATTCAACCTCCTATACACCTATAGGCTACCAAACCTATTCACGCTATCAAAGTAGTAATTAAGTATTAAGCTAAGCTAGCATTTTCGAGCTTCAAAGAAGCATCTAGGAGAGTATCAAGTATATAGATATGGATGTTAATACAAACCCTCCGGCTATCTGCATAGCTTTAGCTTTACTCGACGTTCTTATGGCGTTCAATCTCTCGTAATACCTGCTCGAAAATATAGCTAAGAAAAGTATGAGCAGTAAGGGGGATATGAATACGGTATTATAAAGCAACAATAGTAGATATCTATGTATAGGTTCTCTAAAGTTTGAGAGTAGAGCTATTCCTACAAAGTATGGTCCACCGCTACATGGTAGGAGAGTGAAGCTAACTATAAATCCTAGTGTGAAGGATAGTAGAGGATTGATATAGGCTAACCCTACGAGATTATATACGAATCTCCTGATAACCTCTGGGGTTCCAGGTTTGAACTTTCTACCAAAGCTTCTAGCCATATTCATCAAACCTGTTGTTAAACCTACTAAGCCTACGATGTACTTAAAGTATGGTATGATAGGCATTATGAATGATAAACTCAGTCCTAGAAGATAATATCCTACGAATACAGCTACTATGAACGACAAGCCTATGGACAATACTCTACCTCTACCGATATACCCTACAGCTAACAGTAGTATAGCTGTGAATAAGAAGAGCGTGCATGGATTTATAGAATCTACAACAGCCAATGAGATTATAGATGGAAATATCCATTGTGGTATCTCCGATCGTCTAAAATCCTTACCGAGTAAAAGTTCTTCTAGCTCTGTTATTATATCAGGATCCTTGATAATATAATCCCCATGGTATGTATATACTGGGAGAAATACTCCATCATCCCAGACTGATAATAGCCTAGATAAATCGTCTTCATTTACTGGAGCTATACCTATCGCTACGAGATGCCGATCTCTAAATACCGCTACCATAGGTGTATTGAAGGAGAGGGCAAGCTCATCCCATGTAACCCCCTCTTTCAGTAGGCATAGTAAGCAAGTTTCATGAGGTATATCTGGTATACCTGAAACTCTTAGCAAATTCACCACTTTCAGAAACCTCTCGACATTAGAAGTAGAGTTTAAAGCATAGAACGTATAGTCTATCCTCTTAGAAGAGATTATTTCGAGAAGTCTATCTGTAGCTATGGATTCTGGAAAGCCATATACGGCCACATACAGCTCGATGCTTCTACAAACTTGAATCGTAAGCAACATTAGAATAATGGCTAAAGCAATTAGCATAGCTCTACGTAAGTAGCGCAATAATACACACCTATCTAAGTGTAAGGCCAGAATAAATATTTAATATTTATAAGGTGTGGATAGAGCGATCTAAGATTTCGGTGATCGTATATGGGGTTTAAATATGCTGTATTCACAGTGATGATACCTGAATATAGGGTGGAGGATGTGCCTAGGATTCTAAGTATATACGGATATGATGGTGTTGAATGGAGGGTAGCATCGATTCCTCAGATTCAACCTGTTAAGCCTTCATACTGGCAGGGTAATCTTGCTACTATAGATGAATCTAGATTACTCGAAGAAGCATCTAGAGTTAAGAAGTTAACTGAGGAATATGGTCTATCTATACCTGCTTTAGGAACATACTTCAGAGTTCCCGGGGAGAATTTGGATAGGGTTAAGAGAGGGTTCGAAGCAGCGAGGATTATGGGTGCGGGGCAGATAAGGGTATCTGCCCCTAGGTATGACGGTAGTGTAAACTATAGGATATTATTCGAGAAGGCTGTAAACGAATATCGAGCTATGGAGAGGATGGCCGAAGAGTATGGTATAAAATGTTGTGTAGAAATACATATGGGTACTATATGTCCAAGCCCAAGCGCTACATATAGATTCGTCTCGAATTTCGATCCAGAATATGTAGGGGTTATACTTGATCCAGGTAATATGATTCACGAAGGATATGAAAACTGGCTTATGAGTTTGGAGATATTGGGAGAATATCTAGCACACGTACATGTAAAGAACGCTATATGGAAAATTATTAGAGAAGAGAATGGAGCTAAGATATGGGCCCCAACTCATGCACCTATAATGGATGGGTATGTATACTGGCTTGATGTTATGAAAGCATTAGCGAAAGTAGGATATGAAGGGTGGTTATCCTTCGAAGACTTCTCAGATATACCTACCGATGAAAAACTTAAGAGGAATATAGAGTATATGAGAGGGTTGGAGGCAAA
>Ga0105162_1001852_pt1 | contig 11696 bp, 7 predicted proteins | sample JNZ201metaG_FD_81532 | JGI IMG/M metagenome (GOLD analysis project Ga0105162, IMG submission 81532) | Hot spring microbial communities from Jinze hot spring, China to study Microbial Dark Matter (Phase II) - JNZ 20120812A | ecosystem: Environmental > Aquatic > Thermal springs > Hot (42-90C) >...
AAGCAGTTCTCATAGAGAAAGCGGAAGCTGTAGACGACTACACAGTGAAGATATACCTCAAGCAGCCTTACGCACCGTTTTTGCTGAGGATAGCTGAAAGAATATACATACTCCCCGAGCACATATGGTCCAACATAGAGGACGTTATAGGGTTTAAGAACGAGAACCCCGTAGGTTCAGGTCCGTTCGTCTTTGTAGAGCACGTGCCTCAGCAGTACTTTAAGCTTAAGGCAAACCTGAACTACCACCTCGGTAGACCTCTGGTTGACGAGGTAGTGCTACCAATAATATCCGACCCAGACGCTATGCTACTAGCGTTTTCAAAGGGAGAGATCGATTCCGTGACGTGGAGCATACCTTACGCAAGCATAGATAGAGTTAAGGCCATCCCGGAGGCCAGAATACACGCTGTTACCGAGTACGGAGCTAGGTTCATGTACTTCAACTGCCAGAGGTACCCAACGAATGTAACTCTGTTTAGACAAGCAGTCCACCACCTGATTAACATAACAGAAGTAGTAGAGGTCATATACCTCGGTTACGCCCTCCCAGGCTCTCTAGGTAGACTGCCACCCTCATTATCTCCCTGGGCTAATCAGAACCTACCACCAAAGGAGGTGCTTTACCCATTCAGCCTAGATAGGGCTAAGCAGTTGCTGGATAGAATGGGACTTAAGGACGTGGATGGCGATGGGTGGAGAGAGACTCCAGCAGGAGAGAAGCTGAAGTTGACTATATACTCACCAGTCTATGACCCACTGAGAGTCAGGTGGGCAGACATAATAGCGTCCAACCTTAGAGCTGTGGGTATAAACGTAGAACATCAACCACTAGAGTGGACTACTCTAGTAGCCAAACTAGATAGCGGGGACTTCGACATGCTCGTGATAGGTGGCATCGGAGACTTAGACCCCGACATACTGTACGACCTCTTCCACACAAATGGTGGGTGGAACAACGGCAAGTGCTCGTTCCCCGACCTCGACGAGCTCCTCGAGAAGCAGAGGTTCGAGACCGACGTTAGCGAGAGGATAAGGTTAGTCTGGGAGATCCAGGTAAAGCTAGCGGAGTACGTGCCCCTGCTCAACGCCGTCCACCAGCAGTTCCTCTTCGCTTACAGGACCGATAACTTTGACGGGTGGGTGCTGGGGCCGTTCATGTCTCCCGACAACTTCTTCAGCTACATGAACCTCTACAGCGTAAAGCTAGCTAAGAAGCCTGAAACTCCCACTCCCACTCCGATAGCAACCCCAACTACTACACCACCTACGCCGATAACAACTCCCACCCCGACAACAACCCCTATTAGCGTATCACCCACTCCAACACCTACACCTGCCCCTGTAGCACCTGCGGCAGACTACACATGGGCTATCATAGTAGCTCTGGTTATCGTCGCCTTAATAGTCGCAGCATCCTTCCTGGTGTTCAGGAGAAGGTGATTTAATCGTGGTAGCTCTCTCGAGGTACATAGCCAGAAAAGTCTTAAGTAGATTCGCAGTTTTTTCGTAGTCTTAACGGTATCGTTTATTATACCCAGGCTTATGCCTGGAGGAGCTTTTGCCTACTTAATAGAAAATCCGAATATTTCCCCGGAATTTAGAGCAGCGTTAATTAGGCAGTTTGGGCTCGATAGGCCGCTATTAGAGCAATATTTGTGCTTTCTTCGCGAGTTTTTCCTGAGTGGAAACCTTGGGATATCCTTTTACTACAGAAAGCCCGTAATGAGCGTCATTGCGGACGCTCTTCCGTGGACTCTAATGCTAGTTACGGGTTCTACTGCTGTTTCAGCTATTCTCGGCATACTTTTAGGCTTCAACGCAGCGGGTCGAAGGGGTAGTCTGCTTGATAGGGCCTCATTTAATGCGTCGATGTTTTTTAGGTCCATGCCGGCCTTCTGGCTGGCACTAGTACTCCTCGTCTTTCTGGGCTACGAACTCGGAGCGTTTCCCCTCTATGGAGCTTATACCTACGGAAGGGTTTACGATTCTCTTCTCGAGTATGTTGCCGACGTTATATACCACCTTTTCCTACCGTTTTTAACCCTCGTCATCCTAAGCACATCAGTCTACCTAGTGCTCTCCAGAAACTTAGCAGTCGACGTTTTAACAGAAGACTTCATTACGGTTGCTAGAGCTAAGGGTCTTCCGGAGAGAGCCGTGCTCTATAGGCACGCTCTAAGACCTGTGTTAAGTCCCCTACCAACTATCACGGCAATCGACCTGGGGTACTCAGTAGGCGGAGCTTTAATGGTTGAAACTGTCTTTTCTCTACCTGGTGTTGGCAAGCTTATGTACGATGCCGTGCTTATGACGGACTACCCTCTATTATTAGGGATAGTGATAATGACCTCCGCAGTTACTCTTATTCTCGTAACATTGGCAGAAACCCTAGCAGCTGTAGTTGACCCGAGGATTAGGCTCGGGTGAGCTTAGTGAGGTTGCCCCAGCCTATTAGGATAGTAGTTAAGTCCAAGACAGGCATAGCTGGTTTAGTACTGGTAGCTATACCTATCGCTATGGCCCTCCTTCCCCAGTATATCGCTCCCTACGACCCGTTCAAGAGAGTCGCTAAACCCTTCCTACCCCCCACACCGCAGCACCTCCTTGGGACTAACGACATCGGTCAGGACATATTCAGTGAGCTAGTCTATGGGGCAAGGATATCATTGACTGTAGGTCTCTCTGCTTCTGTAGCCACAGTAGTTCTTGGAACTCTAGTAGGCTTAGTCTCGGGGTACTTCGGTGGGTTACTGGACGAAATGCTCATGGCAGTAACGGACACTTTCCTCCTGATCCCCGTCCTTCCCTTCATGATCCTCTTATCGGCCATCATGGGGCGCGGCTACACTAACATAGTAGTAGTCATTACCATATTCGCGTGGCCGGGTGTGGCACGCTACATAAGAGCTCAAGTTCAATCACTCAAGGCTCAGCCCTACATAGAGGCAGCTAAGAGCTGTGGTGCTAGTACACTGAGAATACTCATCAAACACTTGCTCCCCCAGGTAGCTCCTACACTGGCAGCCTTAGTAATGCTGAGGGTTGGGGGTCCATGATCGCGGAGGCAGCTCTTAGCTTTCTCGGGCTCGGTGACCCAGTGCAGAAATCTTGGGGAACCATGATCTATTGGGCTAGAAGGTCAGGCGCTATAACGTCCGGAGCGTGGTGGTGGGTAACTGCGCCAGGTCTTATGATAACACTTACGGTCTTAGGATTTACTCAAATAGGCTACGTTTTAGAGGAGTACTATAACCCGAGGCTTAGGAGGAGATAGGGAAAAGCTCTGTTTTACTATAGACAGAGGAACTATCTTTGTGCAAGCTTTGGTGCAATTACCTTCAGTAAGCCGTTTCCGATTAAGTTTATGCTAACGATCGTGTAGACTAGGAACGCTCCCGGCACTAGGGAGATCCATGGAGCCGATATGATGTACGGCTGCCCTTCATAGATTATTCTGCCCCAGCTCGGGTAGTTCGGATCGCCTAGGCCTAGGTAGCTCAAGCCCGCTTCCATTATTATAGCAGCACCGATCTCCAGTATCGAGTAAGCTATTGCGGGAGGTATTGCGTGGGGTACTACGTGCTTGAATAGTACGCGCAAGTCTCCGCAGCCGACGGCTTTAGCTGCTTCGACGAAGAGCCTCTCTTTTACCGACATGACTTGTGCCCTCATTATCCTTGCTATCATAGGCCACGTCGTTACGGCTATGACTACCACCAGCAGGTACATACTGCTCCCGAAAACGACTAGAAAGACGAGGGCAAGGAAGAACGCCGGGATTACCTGGAATACGTTTATTAAACTATCTATAACCGTACCCACTCTACCGCGGAAGTAGCCCGATATCGAGCCGAGTATTATCCCTATTACTGAAGCTAGACCAGCTGCGCACAGACCGATCATGAGCGAGACCCTCGCTCCCCACAGAACTCTAGTCAGCATATCCCTCCCCAAGTGGTCGGTGCCGAAGACGTTCTTCGGAGAGGGTGGCGCGAGCCTCGGGAACTCCATGGAGTTGAAGTATGGTAGACCCATGTACGGCACGCATAAAGCGAGGATACCTAGAGTGAGTAGCATCGCTAGCCCCACAGCAGACTCTCTCGTTGAAACGAGGACTCCGTATGCGCCTCTAATTAGAGAAGTGAGAGTGGTTAATCGAACCACAGCAAGTCACCTACCTGTCTTCACCCTAGGGTCGAGGACTCCATAGACGACGTCGAGGACCTTGCTTATAGCTACTATAGCTGTAACAACGGTTGCGTATATCCCCATGAGGACCGGATAGTCGCGCTCCCTTATTGAGTCCAATAACAGCCTCCCCATACCAGGCCAGCCGAACACGTTCTCTATGAGTGCGGCACCAGCTAGAGAGAAGCCCAGCCTTACGGCTAGTAGCGTTATTGGTGGAAGAATTACGTTTCTGAGTATGTGCTTCCTGAATATCTTGCTGTCATCTAGACCCACAGCCCTAAAAGTAGTCACGTAGTCTTCAACTAGCTGCTGGACCGCGGAGTCCCTCACAGTCTTAAAGTAAGCCGGTATGAGGATTAGAGTGAGGGTTAATATAGGTAAGAAAGCGTGATACGCTATATCTAAGTACAGCATTATCCCGGTCTTAGGGTTCTTTAAATCCATGAGGCCGGCGACTGGGAAGAGCTTCAAGTGTACTCCAAATACTAGCATCAAGACTATCCCGAGTAAGAAGCCTGGCACAGAGTTGAAGATGAAGGTAAAGACGGTTAGGGTGGTGTCTGTGCTTCTTCCCTGCTTCCTAGCTGCTAGTAGCCCGAGGAGTGTTCCAACGACGAAGGCTATTATGTTGCTAGTTATCGTTAGAGAGAGTGTGAGCGGGAGCCTCTCGGCTATCAGCTGGGCTACTGGCCCTCCAAACCTGTAGGACCTACCCAGCTCACCGCGGAGCAGGTTCGATATGTATACGAAGTATCTATAGTAGAGTGGCTTGTCTAACCCCCACAGTTTGGTGTAGTACTCTACTACAGCTGGAGACAAAAAGACTGGGTCCCCGGCGATGAAGTATATGGGGTTTCCAGGGGCTAGATTTACTAGAAAGAATATGATTGTAAGTGCTGCTATTATAGTAAAAAAGCCTTCTACTGCTTTCTTTACCGCATACCCTACTATGCCCATCTTCACTACTTACCTCTTCCTTCTGATCAAAGCGAAAGCTAAGACTGCGACTATTACGACGGCAACGCCCGCCGCGACCGATAGTAGCGGTACAACTTCCGGAGCTGCTGTAGGCTGTGTAGCTACCGTAGTACCTGGTGTAGCAGTGGGTGTTGTAACTGGAACCCCCTTCGTCCACCACACATGAGCATACACGTAAATGCCTACCTTGCTCGGCAGTTCCCAGTAGAAGCCTTTCCACTCTGTCCTAAATATGTAGAAGCCGACAACGTCTACTAGCGGGAAGTAGGGTAGCTCTTTAGCGAACTCCTCCTGTGCTTTCCAGTAAAGCTCTTTTCTAACGTTGGGGTCGGCTTCCTTCGCGGCTCTCTCCAGGAGGTCATCTGTTACTGGGTTAGAGTAGCCGGGTAGGTTGTGGGTGCCCCTAGACGAGAACCTTAAGTGCATGTTGTGGGGGTCTGGCCCCCAGAAGCCGTCAGTTATGGATATGTCGAAGTCCTTGTCCTTATAAGCTTTCTCCTGAAATGCTCCAAGCTCTAGTATCTCTATGTTTAGTTCTATTCCCACCTTACGTAGGTTCTCCTTGATTACTTGAGCCATCGCCTCTGTTGTAGCTCCTTGAAATATCACTAGCTTCAGCTCAAGCTTTCTGCCGTCGGGTAAGTACCGCATTCCGTCCGCCCCCCTCCTGTAGCCCAGCTTATCGAGTATCTCTTCGGCTTTAGCGGGATTGAACTCAGGCTCTCTAGCGTTCGGGTTGTAGGCCCACGCTATAGCGGGTACATACATACCCTTAGCTACAAACCCATAGCCACTGAAGGCCTTCTCGACGATCTCTGTTCGATTGATGGCGTAAGCTATGGCGAACCTAAAGTCTTTGTTTAGAGTCAGTCTACCCTTTTCCTGAACCATATTGAATGCTATGAAATACCTACTAGGCATGGGCCTCGCTAGAACTAGTACCCCGGGTGTTGCGTTTATCCTAGGTATCTCGCTGAGTGGTGGTGTAACGGTGAGTACGTCACCCTCTCCGGCGAGGAAAGACTGCATTGCCGCAACTGCGTCAGGTATTATCTTAAACACCAGCTTTTCTATGCATGGAGCTCCAGCGTAATAATCCTTGTTCGCCTCTAAGATTATGTGGCTTCCCTTAACGTACTCAACGAACTTAAAGGGTCCTGTTCCAACAGGCTTATATAGCTCGGGGATATTCGGGTCCATCCAGTCTGTGTACTCCGTCTTGTTGTAGAGATGCTCCGGTAAAACGAAGGTTCCATACCATGCTAGAAAGCCTAAGAACGGTGCGTTAGGCTCCGCAAACTTGAACTCTACTGTGTAATCGTCCTTACACGTAATACCCTCGAGCATGTCTAGCTTTAAGAGGCTGTATGCTACTCCCTTATACTTCCTTATAGCTTCAAACGTGTACTTAACGTCTTTACACGTAAATGGAGTGCCGTCGTGCCATTTAACACCCTTCCTCAAATAGAACGTGAAAGCTCTGCCATCTGGTGAGGCTTCCCAGGACTCCGCCAGGTCGGGAATCACGTTGTAGTTGAAGTCTAAAGTCACTAGCTTGTTGAAGAGATTGGAAGCAACGGCATATAGGGGGTCGTCAGCCTTAGCGTCGGGGTTAAAGCTCTTCGGGTCGCCAATGTGTATGATAACCAAGCTTCCACCTTTGTAAGGACACTGTATGGAGCCAGTCGAAGCGTAAGTTACAGACACGTTAAAAGTGGCGAATAACGACAGAACTAATGCAGCGAGGACGAGTTTAGGAATGGTTTCGCTCATTTTTGAATTACCCGTAGTAAGGCTGGTATAAGTGTTTTTAAACTTTTGCTTACTTGCGTACCAAGAAGCTGTTTTACTGGTGATGTTTACTGGGTTTTCGTAGAGGTTTCTGAGCTAGTTAAGCCTGGCTATCTTCCGAGACCGCTATTACGGTCTGAGAGCTCCGACTATCTGCGTCAAACGCTACAACACTACCTCCAGCAACCTCCACAAGCTCCACGTAGCCGGAGTTAAGGAGTACTCTGCTGTACAGCCTTCTAGCAGAGCCGCAGATGAAGCCCATAGAGTCAAACCAAATAGCATATCTCCGGCAAACGTAGTCCTCGTCTTGCGGGGTAACGGAGTCCCTCAGTGGGAAGAAGCTAACAGGCTATCGCACACCCTATAGTCTAGCACAGGCCCATTGAAAATCACGAGAAACGCCTTCACTCCTAGAGGATGCTTCCACCAGCTGGTGAGTGCCATTGTCACACATCCTCAAGTGGTACAGCCCATTGTCATTAGGAGGCCACATATCCAAGGCATCTCTAGGCATCTCTAGGACTGCTCGAAGCGTAAAGCCTCTCACCGTTAACAAGGTCGTAAACTTCAACTCAGTTTCTCTGCGTGTTTTCATGCGGTGATGACTTAGTAAACGTAGCTAACGCCCTAGAACCGTCCTAGCTGGCGGATACCTGAGAAGGACCCATAGAGTACTCGAAGTCGCTGGGCTGAAACCCTCTACCCAAGGTATCGCTAGCTGAGGTCTAAGGTTAGAATAATAAGCGCTATCAGTTAAGCCGTGCTACTGACGGTAGTAGTTCACGCTAACTTGAGCTAACAAGCTGTCTGTATAGAGCTGTATAGATTCCGGCAGCTAGCTGTATCTTTACTAGCTTATCAATATCTATTACTGCGTACCTCTTGTCCTCTTCGAGTAGTCTCAGAACGTCCTCGAACTTCGCTTCGACGTCTTCCAGCAGAACCCTCAGGACTGACTTGTTGGAGTGCTCTGACTCTCCTCTTAGGAGCCGTAGCAGCATTCCGAGTATCAGCAGTGAGTAGAACTTAGTTACGTAGAGACTGTCGAAAGCTTCTGCTGCTACGGCCTTTCTACTCAGAGACGGGTCTGTAGCAGCCCACCTTCTCTCTGCTTCTATAGCTTTTGGAGTAGTACTCACGAAATACTCTATAGATTCAACTAGTAATCCCGTCTCGCTACAGACATCTTTCTTGACGACGTGCTCAGCAGCTCTTTCCCAGACGTTCTTAATGAAGGTGTAGACACTTTCTCTCCATTTAATAGCTTCTAAAACGGCGTCCCTCCTCGTGATTTCTGACTCACTTAGGTCCTCGATTCTGGGATCATAGAGGTATGGAACCTCTGTAACTAGCTCCACGACCGACTCATTTAGCTCTCGAGCGTAGTCGAAGCTGCTACCACCATGCTTAATTACTTCGAGCGGGTCCATGCCCTGAGACTCAAGGAAGTCGTAGTAGTCTCTCACTGAGACCATACGGTAGACAGCCTTTGACAGAGGTCGAGCCCAGGGTACCTCCGGCTCTCCGAGGCTTAGAGGAACACCCAGAGTTTTTGGGTAGAGCTGGAAGATCGGGTAGAGGAGGGGTGCATCGGTAGTGATGTAGTAGTAGACACCACCAAAGCCAGCGTTGTGGAGACTGTATATGAAGTCGGGTTTGTAGGTGTCCATGAGGTTCATGAGGGCTCTCGTACCGGGTGTCGGGCTATCGAACTGGTACCTCTTGTACCTTATCGGAAAGCTCCACTCGATCTGAACGTTTCCGGCTGGTCTGTAGTAGTTCTCCGCATAAGTCCTAATAGTGAACGGCTTCTTGAGCCATCCTTCGTTCATCTTGAGTCCGTCTACGTCGACGGCCTTAACCACTATCCACGTGTAGTCGAGGGCTTTCCTAACGTCCTCGTTAGAGGCTAAAACCCTAGTTAAGTACTCGAGTGTTAAAGTCCCGACAGGCTCATTTGGGTGTGGAGCACCAAAGAGGAGTGCTGTCTTAGACCCTCTACCCACGATAATTGCCCTAATTTTTTCACCACACCTGCTTCTCCCAACATCCAGCACCCTGACTACATCTCCGTACTCCTCAGCTAGCGCGTCTGTAGACTCCTCGAGCTCTCTAAACGTCATGAAGGTCCTATAACTGGGGACCCTCTCCACGACCTTGCCGAGAACGTCTACGGACTCCTTAACTGACAACTCAAGTCACCATAAATTGTGTTGGATAGCAGTTATATAGCTTGTAACAAGCTCACAGAGACTAGATCTTCCCTATCTAGCCCTGCCGTGCAATATGGCCAAATATAGGCACGTCCACACACCACTACACAGAGAGGCGAAGACGGAGCTGAGTAATACGCTTTAGCTATGGAGAATAGAATCAGCAAACAAAGAGAGATTGGGACTCGGAACGACCACTAGGGACCTGTCCTGTGAGCTCCAGCAACGGGAACCTAGCGAGCCGGAGGAGTTGAAGTTCGCGAAGAGCCTTTCGGCGACGTCCTTAAGGCGTGAAGAGTTCCTGATGCTTTTCGGCCTATAAGCGCCCGAGACCTAAACCCTATCCACTAGGTCGCTGGCACCTTGCCGTTGATAGCGAAGCTCTAGTTAGGGATGTAGGAGGACATGGGTGATAATAGTGTAGCGATATAACAACGTGCGGAAGAGGTACCGAAACGCTCTTCCTAGGTAACCCGCGGAGGTGAAGCGATCGAGCATGGTCTTGAAGCTTAAGAAGTTCGAGTAAAAACAGTCTTCCGCGTCTGCTGGAGGCTGATCGGTCGAGTAGAATCGAGATGGATAGAACGAAAAGCGCTATTTCAATTCCTTGCTTTATCGATATTCTTCCGCTCGGTGTTGATATGGGTGATGCTCTGTAGGGGAGACCTTGCTGTAGTTCTGAGTGGGCTCAAGTACACGTTCAGCTCAGCAACCGTGTAAAATCGTTAGGCTTAATGCTTTAGTTTGATGAGGTATGGGGTGAGCGATAGACTCTTAAGGCAGAAGAAGCATTGTCGGCGCATAAACCAATAAGGTCTTCTGAAGGTTGAATTCGGGAGTGCTTAGGTGTATTGCGGTAACGACCTCAGCTCCTACGTATTCTCAGTTTCAGTCCACTCTCTCCCTCCGGAACGCTTTGTCCTCTAGTTAGGATAAGGAGTTAGCGGTGCTTAGTTGAGTAGAAAGTAGTACTCGGTAAGGTAATTTTATAGGGTTAGCACCTTTGTTAGGTGGGAAGTGCGTCTTATATAGAAAAGCCTAGGTATTCAGGGTGGAAAGGTGGGTGTAGGACTCTTTAGGGTTTTCGCAGGTATGTTCAGGTTCCTTCGCCCGAAGTGCTGTAGGGATATGTTACCGGTGCTTCACTACGCCTATGGTGCGGTCCTGCTACTCTACCTGCTCTTCTCCTCACTATACGTAGGGTCTCTACTCCATGTAGGCTTCTTTCTAGTGGTCAGAAGGGTCTCGTACTACGTTGTTGTTGGTGGAGGAGAGTACTCAATAGCGATGGTTACTGCTGTATGTGCTCTAATCCTGCTTTCTCCAGCTCTGTGGCGGAGGGGGAGTAGACCGGCTAGAATAGCTATCGGTATCGTCCCCCTCTCAGCGGTTTTAATGCTGTGCTTACCTCTAAGTACCGTTAGTCTAGTAGCTGGGTTCGCAGCGTTGGTTTTACCATCTATTTACTTACTCAGTAGCTACGTACATGTGTATAAGGGGTTTACATGGTGCTGGTTTGGGGTAGTATTAGTGTCGGCTGTTTTGACTGCGTTGAGAGTCTTGGGTCTAGTCCACACTGTCCCAGAGTTTACAGTCGTAGACTACCTCTTCGGTATGCTACAGAGGTTTTCCCCCTACCTGGTTCTTTTCCTAATGGCATCTGCCATAGTTGTAGTTGCTACATCTATCCTTAAGCACCGTTCGGGATATTTAGAAGAGGAAGGTAAAACCGATGAGAAGAAACTCCTTATGTGTTCCGCACTACTCTCATCCCTCCTATACATAGTCCCCTATACTACAGCAGTAAACCCCAGGAGAATGGTGGCCACAACCGACATCCTGGTCTACGTTGAACTCCTGGAGAAGATGAGAATGGGTGAAGACCTCTTAGGGTCGGCGCTTTCCCTGAGGTACGGAGATAGGTTTCTTTACCTCCTCCTGCTGTACTCAATTCAGAAGCTCACCGGAGTCGACTCTTGGACGATCTCAACTATTAGCGGTTGGGTCTGGGCTCCTTTGCTCACTGTATCAGTATGGTACATGGTGAAAAGGTTTTACGGTGCTACTGTAGCTATTCATACGGCCCTCCTTACACCCTTCTCAGCTCAACTCCTCGGCTTTATCTACGGTGGGTTTCAAGCTAACCACCTGAACTTAGCAGTGCTCTTCTTCTCTGCTGGTCTTCTCAGTGAGAAGAGCCTCTATAAAAAAGTCGCTGGAGCCTTACTTTTTTTCGCTTCACCGGGGATACATGCGTGGAGTTACCTACACGTAGCCCCAAGTCTAACCATGTGGGCCACTGTAGAGCTTATCCGCAGAAGGGATAGAGAGAGCGCCACGAGGTTAGTCGTTTTACTGTCAGCACTCTTAGCTTCGATACTCACTATAGTGAGTCTTACGGGTTCTCTAGAGTACATACTATCGTTATTGGAGAAGTGGGTTGTGCGGCTAGCGTTTTCTAAGTCAATCACGGATAAATTGGCTGGGCTATCCCTAGCTCTATCAATATACGTCTGGG
>Ga0105162_1001854_pt1 | contig 11694 bp, 8 predicted proteins | sample JNZ201metaG_FD_81532 | JGI IMG/M metagenome (GOLD analysis project Ga0105162, IMG submission 81532) | Hot spring microbial communities from Jinze hot spring, China to study Microbial Dark Matter (Phase II) - JNZ 20120812A | ecosystem: Environmental > Aquatic > Thermal springs > Hot (42-90C) >...
AGCCTCGAGAGGACGGTGTTATGGGACACCCCTAGGATCTTCCCGATGCTTCGCGCGGAAAGCCCAAGCTCGTAGAGCCTCCTTATCTCCCGCTCGTCGAGCTTTTTGCGGGGCCTATGGCAGACCTTCCCCTGGGCCTTGGCCCTCTCCCTTCCCGCCTGCATCCGCTCCCTTATGATCTCCCGCTCGAACTCCGCAAACGCCGAAAGGATGTGAAAGAGAAGCCTACCGTTCGGGGTGGAGGTGTCGAGGCTATCCCCGATGGAGATGAAGTGCACCCCGAGCCTTCGGAGCTCGTCGATGGAGGTCACGAGGTCCTTCACGGACCTTCCCCAGCGGTCGAGTTTTGTCACCACGATGGCCTCGATCCTCTTCTCCCGGGCGAGCTCCATCGCTTTCTTCCAGGCCGGCCGGTCCGAGAGGGCGGAGAGTCCGGCGTCGCAGAGGATCTCCAAAAGCTCGTGGCCTTGGAGCTCGCAGAACCTACGGATCTGGTTCTTCTGCTCCTCGAGGGAGCCGGACTTCACCTGGTTCTCTGTAGAAACCCGGGCATAGCCGAGGACCCGCATTCCTGGTGGACCATAGGGTAGCTTTTTTACCGAATATGGTCAAGTACTAGTAAGGTAAAGAACTTTAAGGTTTTTGTACGACTGACTTTTTGAGAGAATCGTTATATTGCCTTACGAATTTCTTTTAGTACTAATTTTAATGTTTTAATTTGCCATTTGCCGAACTCCATTTTCAATATCTCGTTATTTATTTTAAGCGGAGCAATAGGCGTTTCGTCCAAACGCGTGAGCCAAATTTCTTTAACAGGAAACTTTAGGCGAATTTGTGCTTTTATAGGTTTTCCGCAAGCATTGTAAAACCTTATGACAACACCGCTTCCGTCTTCAGCGGGTTTACATGCGCTCATAACAATTTCCTCCCGGTCTAAAGAGATAAACGATTCTGTCAGTAGTACTGTAGAAGAAACTTCAGTACCAATCGGTCCGGCAAGGAATGCATGGGCTACAGGAAGAAGTCCGGAGGAATGCCATGTTCCCTTATAGGAGTAAAGCGCGTAGTTAAAAGCGTGGTTTCCGTAGCACTGAGCTTCAGGCGTGGGTAAAGCCGGTCCAGCATGACCGGTGCGCGTATATAGATCATCCCTAGACAACCATCCTACAGCCCTAAGAAGCGTCAAACAGATTTTCCCGTCACCTGTCACTTCACATTCCGGTAAGCCACGGTTAATGAGGGCAAACCCATTCCCGTTTTTCTCCAACGCAACGAAAGCTTTTTGCGGCATGGTCGGCACAGGACACTCCACTCCGCCCTTTCTTGGCAAAAGGACACCGATTGGAGACTCCAAAACGGCGAAGGTTTTGTCGACAAAGATTTTAGGTTCTGCCCATCCGGTTGGAAACAATACACGAAGTCGATGATCTTTAGCAGTGTTTTTAAGCTCTGTCAAAATGTCAACTCGCTTCACTCGCGATTGAAGGATAAGCGTAACACAAATAGGCATTATCACCTTTTGTCTTGATCTTTGAATACGATCTTTTCTTAAACTCCTTGGGATGGGCAACTTAAGCTTGACAATCAGCGCAGCCTTCCATGGAGCTAAACGTTTCGCCTGTATTGAAGCCTTTAAGTTGTGCGTTGTTATTGCACTGTCATTGGGTATTGGATCAAAATTATATTCATCCCCTCTGTCGCCTAAATCCTCAAAGATGTGCAATCCATAAAATTCTAGATTATTTTGCTTGTCAACAACGTCAAATGTTCCATTAGCGTTTACATGAACCAAATAAAACTCATTTTCAATGGCATCTGAGGTCACAATAACTCTTTTTCTTTTTTCAATGTTACGACATTGTAATAATTTATATGTTTTTATGCCAAAAGCAGGGAATTCGTCGTGAAAAAGAATAGCCCTTTTTTCAGTGCATCGAACACCTTTAAGAATATTTTCGCATGCAATTATTCTTTCGTTCTTTACGGAAACAAGAGGGATTACAGTTCCATCAGAAGTTTTCAAACAATTTGCTTTCATATCTTTTATGTATATTTTGACCTCCGAAGCTTGAGGCCAAGGCAATGGGTTAAACACGAGGACCGAGCCAGTTTCTAAATCATCACACATAACATCTTGACCCATTGTCTGCATACTTTCTTGCACAATCAAATGTGCTATACTTTGAGCTTGTGCATATCTAACCATCATCTCTTTATGAACTTCATCTATACCAGTTCCACAAATAGAGTCATGTGCATTATTTTGCAGTAGCGTATACCAAGCTCTGCGTAGGAGAGCTCTAAAATCAGAATGTGTTTTTAACATAGCCAATGCAGCAAGAGGCTCCGCATATTTTTCAAGCAGCGTTTCTACAAAAACCTCTTTCTGCTTCAGATAAATTCGCGTAGAAAGTACGCCTGGCAAGATAGGATGGTAAACACTTCGCCGAAATTCCCCATAGACTTTGGGCACTTTTTTGCTTTCAAGAATTTTTCTTAAGATGCGCCCGTAATCTTCTAGTGTAGCAATAACAAAATCCCACCGTGGCATAGTCTTTGAGAGTGCCTGTATTGCAGAAAAAAGGACTTTGTTTGCTCCACGGTGGTCACAGCCGTAAAGTAAAAGAGCGGCCCCGGTTTGTGAACGTTTAGCAAGGAATTGCAAAATCTGTGAGATGGCTTTTTTTTCGTATATAAAGCTGAGTCCGGGTATGAAGCGCTTAAAACTTCGCACCCAGTTGCTTAGATTGGAGGTAATTTCGACAGCATTACAGTATCCGGTTTCTAAGACATGGCAGGCCACGCGACTTCCATCTGGTGCTACCCATAAAAATTCGTTTGTGCCAAGCTTTTCCGCGGCTTCCTCTGCACCACGCATAACAAACGCGGTCTCAATACCAAAGCCATTGAAAAGTTGTGGAAGCTGAGCAATGTGGCCGAAAGCATCCGGCACGTAGCCGTGTAGCATTGCTCCGCCAAAAGCTTTTGATATCTGTATCCCTAACAAAAGATTACGTATAATAGATTCTCCTGACACAAGAAATTCATCAGGTTGAGAGAACCATGGGCCAATACATAAACGCCCGGTTTTTATAAATCGTTTTGCTATTTTTTCTTTTTCTGGTTTAACTGCTAGATAATCAAGGAGAGGAAGAACTTGGCCATCCAATGTAAATTTATATTCCTTCCGCTTTTCTAAAAGATGAAAAACTTCGTCCAATGCCTTACAAAGATAAAACCGAAATTCTTCAGCGGTAAGATACCATTCCCTGTCCCAGTGAGTATGCGGCACTATGAATGCTACAAGTTTTTGCATTACGCCTCCTCCTCGCTTTCGAGCCAAGGCCTATACCAAATAGGGTTGGAAAGAGCTGCTAGCTCGCTTATCCCCCCTGGTAAGCCAACGCGAAGCTCAGCTCGTACATATCCTTGTTCCGCCAAGTCCAAGTCGTTTATCCACTCCCAAAGATTACTTGTTACCCGCGTTTGGGTAATAAGCCCCTTGGATGAAATAACTCGAAAATAAAACCCCTCACCATTATAGATACGAGCACAAAGTTTCCCTTCCGCAAAATCAGTAGCTTCACCTTGGTTAATTTTACTTTGAGATTGTAATAACCAAATTTCAATAAGAGGACCATGCGGACATGCGGAAATGCTGATATGGCCGCGTTTAATTGCTTGAAATAATCCCTCCAGACTTGCATCGTTTGTATATACCCAAACAGTAGGACATCCTATCCACTCTAAGAGGTGCCCATGATCTACGTGCCGCGGGTGGGCATCGCTTCCTCCCAATGCAAGCACTTTTCGTCTTTTTTGCAGTAGTGAATCCCAAAGTGCAAGGCTTTCTGAGTTATTTAAATGCCAAAACGCTTGCCACACTTCTATACAATCAAAGGCAAAATTCATTGAGAATTCCCAATTAGGGCCGTTTGTTTTGGGGTGATTTATAGAAAATATCCCATTTCTTGTGTGGACAAATTCACAAATTTTGCTAATTTCTTCATCCTTTGTGCATCGAAAATCCACCCAGTCCCACAAACCAAAAACGTTTGCATGCCCCTTGTAAGTCGTGACCTCCTGCCCAGGCAAAATAAGCGCGTGTTCTTTAGAAAGCTCTCTCACAGCACTTAAATGGCTGACAGTGTTGTGGTCAGTGATAGCCAAAAAATGCAAGCCTTTCGCACGCGCGGCTGCCCACACTTCCTCTACTGTGCCCTCCGCATCGCTATGGCATGTGTGACAGTGAAGGTCGCCCTTGAGCCAGCCAGAGGCGAATAAGCCAGTTTTTTCGGGCAAGAGATGCACGCTTGACTCTCCTTTAACCGGTTCATCCAAAAGGGAAATGTGTACCTCGCACGCGCAATAGTTTGTAATTTTATACAAGCCCAACAAAACTTGCCAAACTCCAGGATGGATAGGGCCAGCGAGATAACCTGGCGTAGCCCAACTTTCGCTAATAACCACATAATTCCGCGCACTACCACTCCATCCTCGAAATCCTAAGCCATTGAGAAAACCGGAACCACGTGGATCAAACAAGCCGAGATCAATGATGTTGTCCTCGCCTTTATCGTAGAAATACTGGATTTCAATTGTTCGCACCCCAGGCGGGACAGAAAATGGAAGAAAACGATAGGGATTAAGCTCCTTATCCTCAGGCCGCAAAACTAAATTGAATGAAAACCGTTTTCTTGTTTTCATTGGTTAAGGAAAAATCCTTTTCCCCTCTTTGTCAAAAATGTAAATTTTATTTACATCTAATTCTAACCAGACTTTTCCAACAAATTTAGGTTCTTCTTCTGAAAACATGCGAACAGAGATAGTGTCTCTTCCTACCTCTAATGTAAGGAGAAACTCACTTCCCAGCGGTTGGATAGTATGGAGCCTGGCTGGGATAGAGAACTTACTTGGTGCGTTGACAACTTTAGCATGCTCTGGCCTAAACCCAAGGTAAACGTCGCCCTCCTCGAATTGCAAGTTCTCAAACAGAATGGAAAAAACGCTACCAACAAACTCACAACCGTTTGAGCTACGCTTAAAACAACCAGGCAAAATATTCATTGGAGGATTTCCTAGAAAGGCTGCCACTTCTTTGGAGTTAGGAAAACGATATAACTCCAGAGGTGTGCCGACCTGGATTATTCTTCCCTCGAACATAACACCAATGCGGTCGGCCATTGCCATTGCTTCTGCTTGATCATGCGTGACGTATATAGTCGTAACCCCGAGTTCCTTTTGCAGATGTTTAAGAAACGCTCTTGCCTCAAGACGCAATTTCGCATCAAGGTTAGACAGGGGTTCATCGAACAGGAAAACTTTGGGGGCATGAACCAAGGCTCTTGCCACTGCGGCTCTTTGCTGCTGCCCACCAGAAACTTGGGATGGCAAGCGAGCAAGTAAATCATCAATTAATAAATGACTCGCTACTTCGTGGACTCTAGCGGCGATTTGTTTTGGAGGCATTTTGCGGATTCTCAACGGATATGCAATGTTTTCAAAAAGTGTCATGTGTGGATACAATGCGTAATCTTGGAACACCATACCTACATCCCGTTCCTGAGGGGGAAGATCAGTAACATCCCGTCCTGCGATGAAAATGCGGCCTTTCGTCGGCCGCTCTAGCCCAGCGATAAGCCGCAAAGTTGTTGTTTTTCCGCAACCCGATGGACCAAGTAAGGCAAAGAACTCCGTATTGTCAATATCTAATGTTACATCGTTGACCGCAATCACTTTTCCAAAAACTTTACTAACACTACAAAGTTGTACATGCGGTTTTTGGCGCGTCATCGGCCGCTCCCCTTAATACCTCCAAAGAATCGAAAACCAAAACGCCAGTTAACAAAAAGATAGAGCCCCACTACAGGTAATGCATAAATTAGAGCATAAGCTGAAACCAGTGTAAGCACAGGAGTGCCACCTTCTGTATAAAAAGAATAAATAGCAATAGGAGCAGGCATCTTAGTGGGACTTCGAATGACGATTAGAGAAATTAAAAAGTCCCCCCAAGCCTGAACGAAAGACCAAACAGCCAAAACCATAATCCCTGGGCGCAATACAGGAACTACTACATGACGAAGGACTTGCGCAGGTTTAGCACCGCTTACCAGTGCCGATTCCTCATAAGAGCGGGGGATACTTTCTACAAAATCACGCATAAGAAAAATTCCTGTGGGAAGCAGCCCTCCGACCAGAACGAAGATCACCCCTAAGTGCGTATCCACAAGTTTCAGCCGATACAAAAGCAGAAAGATTGGAACCATGGCCGCCGTTCCTTGCACTACTGAAGAGAACAAAACAAGCAAATAAGTCAGAATATCACGCCCGCGAATCTTTAACCGAGAGACAGCATAAGCTGCAAGCGTAGCAAATAAAGTAACCCCAACCATTGTACCTCCAGCAATTACAATGCTGTTGAAGAGAGCACGTATAGCGAAAGCGTTTGCAAATATAGTACGAAAATTATTAAACGTAAACGTAGATGGCAGGCTAACACGAAGGGTAGCTTTGGTATCAAAGGGAGCAGTGAGAAGCCAAAGTAGGGGCAAGACAAAGAAAAATAAAATGAACAAAGAAAACAGCACGATGAACAACTTGTATCCCCACTTACGCGCTTTCACCCTCATATTATTCTTCTCCTTTTTTGCATGAACAGATATATCGTGGCCAATACAAAGTTTATGGTCATCATGAGAACGGCTATTGCTGCACCACGACCAAATTCGAAAAACTTAAACGCTATTCTATATGTGTACATTGGGATAGTTTCGCTACGGAATAAAGGACCGCCCCCTGTAATTAAATAAGGGGTAAAAACGTTAAATGTCCACAGAGTAACTAGAATTAAGGCGGTAAATACACTAGGACGAATAAGCGGGAAAATAATAGTGCGAAAACGTTGCCATGCGGACGCCCCTAAAACATCTGCCGTTTCCCAAAATGATGGGGGTATATTTCCTAAGGCAGCAGAAAAAAGAAGCATGGAAAACGCTGTTCCTCGCCAAATATTGAAAAATATTATAGCATAAAGAGGATACGAAAAATACCAGTCGATCCTCGGGATTCCTAAAAAGCCAAGGATAGTGTTCAAGGTACCAAAATCTCGATCTAGAAAGGCAATCCAAGCAAATGCAACCGCCACTCCTGGGAGAATCCAAGCGATCGTCGCCGCGGAGAAAACGAGCTCCCGGAGCAAGCCCTTACGACGGTGGAAAGCTAACGCGATTGACAAACCAAGCGGAACCTGCCCCAAGATAGCGGAGCCAAGCACAAAAAGCAAAGTATTGCGTAAAGCGTTGCCGAACTCGCCAGGGCGAAGCCAACGTGTAGGTATAAACAATTTCGCATAGTTGGCAATACCTACAAAAGAAGGGTTCGCTGCCCCAGGTCCAGTAAGAGCTGTGTTTGTAAAACTTATTACAATAACCCAAACAAGAGGGAATAGTAGAAATATACTAATGAACAACACAGCTGGGGTGAGGAAAGCTAATCCAATTGAACGCGGTAAGATAGAAAATGTGCGCTCACGCATGAGATAAAGGCGGGGCCGTTCCATTACGGCCCCGCCTTCTTCTTGTTCGTTTCACCTTTTCCTGATAACGTTTTCGGTTCCAACCAGTTCTGCAAGAGCATCCGCATAAGCCGCCATGGCCTCCTCAGGGGTCATAAGTCCCGAAACAACCCGTTCAGTCATGAGTTGAGCTTGATAAGAGATCTGAGGATACCCTGGCAGCATAGGACGGACAGTGGTATAAGGCAGCAAGGCTTTAGCCATCTCGCTCATTACTGGGTCACCGACAACGGGCACATCGGTTCGGGACCGAATCCTCGGCTGGATGCTTTGAAACGCGAGTTGCATTTCGCGGCTAAAGGCAAAACTTAACAGAGCCCAAGCCTCATTGGGATAGGGGGTATTAGGGTTGAGAATAAATCCTGTACCCCCTGATATAGTTACGAAGTTTTGTCCACGGTAGCCGGCACCAGGCTCTTTGGCCGGCATCATGGCCCAATCTACTACTTCGTTGCGGTTGGGAATAGCCCATTCTGAACCTGGGGCAAGCACAGAGCGCCAGAACCAGTCACCTTCAACCAGCATCGCAATCTTCCCGTCACGGAAAAATTCAAAAGTCCGCGCACGAGCTCCAGGGATTAGCTGAAGCCTCGCGTCTCCAAGCCCTTCGTCAACATATACAATCTTGTAGAAATTCAAGGCATCAAGAATGCCTGGATGTTCTCCATACCATTTTCCGCTCTCAAAATCGTACATATGGATTCCTGTACCAAGAAGCACCATAAACCACCCTTGCATTGTGGTCGCCTCTCCCATCTCGGTGCCGGCGTTGATCTGCAAAGGAATAACGTCCGGCAAGACTTTCTTGATATAACGAGCAGTATCCAAGAGCTCTTTCCAGCTCCGCGGCTGCCAGCGTAGCCCCGAACCAGGCGGAATTATGCCGGCTTTTTCAAATATGTCTCGCCGATAAAAGATTACACGGACATCGGTGCCTAGAGGCAGTCCATAAACTTTGCCTTTATAACCCAAAATTTCGCGCATCCCTTGTGGAATATAAGCCCATCCTTCCCAATCCCAAACCTGAAGCCCTACTATTTCATCCAATGGCTTTACAAGCCCTGCTGCATCAAACTCTGGAATCCAGAATCCATCAAAGCCCAAAATATCAGCACCTTTGCCAACTTTAAGATCCAGAGCATACTGTTGCTTCAAAGCCTCATCGCTACCGCCAAATTGGATAAATTCGACCTGTACATCCTTGCCTTGTTCTTTCATCCATTGAATAAACGCTGGAAAGACCATGTCTTCTAACCATTGAACGAGTGCAGAGTTTACACCACCACGAACAGCACGAGCAGTTACTGTAAGCTTGATAGACTCCCCTACTCCCGCGCTGCTCCATCCAAAGACTATTCCTAGTAAAACTATCAGCCATAACCGCCGCATAGTACACCTCCTGAAATAAAGCTTTTTTCGAGTTAGCTATGCGTTTTCTTCTTGCCTTCTCTCACCTCCTTTCTTTTAGGTGCAGCAGTTGAGTGACGCACGACAAGCTTTCCGGGAAGCAAAACAGGGCTTCCCGGGTTTTCGCCTTTGACTAAACGCAAAATTAACTTCCCAGCCCAGTGTCCAAGCCAAAAACTATTCAATTCAATAGCTGTAATAGGTGGAGAAAAATACCTGGTCATAAAAGAGTCTTCAATACATACTAGAGAAATATCTTCAGGAACCTTTAAACCTCGTGATTGCAAAGCTCTGATTGCCGTCGTGGCATGAAGGCCACTTGTTGCGAAAACAGCAGTAAATTCAGTCTTAGAAGCGCATTCTCGGACCATTTCAAAAATTGTTTCCTCTTTTTGCTCAACTGGCCAAACTAATCTCTCCTGAAAAGGGATGCCTGCTTTCTCTAAGGCTAATTTATATCCTAAAAGCCGGTCTTGACAGTGTGTAAATCTTAATGGGCCGGTAAGAAACACAATATGCTTATGCCCTAATGCCAGAAGGTGCTCTGTACCCACTCTCCCGATTTCTACGTTGTCATTATCCACATAGAGCGCTTCTTCAGAGGGAGGACGACCAACAAATATGTAGGGCAGTGTCTGCCTCTTAAGGAGCGAAAGATACGAAGTGACCTCTGCAGGGTTAGTGATAACAAGCCCATCCACGCGACGCTGGTTAATCATCTTTTTGACAAGCTGAGCCATATTCTCATCTTTTTCAGAAATCAAAAGAAAGAGATGGTAGTTATGCTCTTCTAAAGCTTGATACAACCCGCGCGAGAGATGAAGAAAGAAGTCAGAAGAAGAAAAGAATTGTTCAAAGCTTATAGGATTAACCAAGGCAATAGCCTGTGCCTTTCCATTGGCTAGAGCGCGTGCAGCAGCGTTTGGATGGTAATCCAATTTCTCAGCAGCCTTTAAAACTCTTGCACGTGTTTCCTGACGCACACCGGGCTTATTGTTAAGGGCTAATGAAGCGGTTGAAAGCGAAACTCCTGCTAAGTTCGCAACTTCTCTAAGAGTAACTCGATGCATATTCAAAGCGGTTTAAATGTAGCACTTTTTGTTCCTTTTGTCAAGTCCCCCGAGCTTGTCTAGCAAAAGAGGGAAAAGGGCAAGCCAGGGACTAACCAAGCCTGTAGTCCAGACTCCGGCTTGTAAAAACTAAGAAACGCGCGCAAAAAGGAGAGGAAGACCCGCAGCACATAGCACACAACGAGGAGCAAAGCTTTCTTTCGCGTTTGTTCCACTTACGGGTTCCGCAACCACTCAACCGGGTTTCCAGGGCTCCAAAAAGCCTCCTCCCCCATCACCGGCAGCTGGTAGATCTCTTCACGGAAGGCTTTGCGCGTCTCCTGCCTTCTTTCTGCACCTGTCTTTTAACCTCCCCGCCTTCCTTGAGGCGGACTATGGAGGAACTTCCCCTTGGGCCTCGTGGAAAACCTGGACGGAATCTAACCTAGCGCCCCCTAAAAGTACCCTGGTTAGCCTAACGTAGGCCTGGGTGCCTAGGGGGATCCCGCGAATAGCCCGGCTTCACGCTCATCCGCACCTGAAGGAAAAGTTGCCGCTCCTGAAGATAACGCATGGCCAAGCACAATCGGGCATGATCCCGCGTGACCTTCGGGAACCCGCTAGGCAGCCGCTGGAGCTTCTAGGTTTTTTTCCCCTTCTGTGGATTCCGGCACTATTAAAGACAAGCTGACCTTCGTCCTGAAGAAAAGGGCGCAAACGTTCCTAAAAAAGCCTTAAAACCCAAGGAATTTCTTCTTCCCAAGCCTCTTCTTGGTGCACCAATGAAGAGCTCGAAAATTTGGGTAGGGCTGATCCGGGGAGAGACCACAGAAGACCACCGTTTCCCGATAGATCCAGCGGCCACAAGCCCATGGGCCACCTCCTCTCGCTCGCGGGAAGAAAGACCCGGAGGAACCTATCCGGCTCCCAAGCCAGGAACGGCCACCCTACAGGCATCGAACTGCTTCAAGACGTGAGAGATACGTGAACGGCCGGGGGAAGGCCCCGCCACTAGGAGAACAGAGCCTCCTCGGCCCGGCTCAGCGTAAGCGAACGGATCCGCGGCATCCATCCGAAAGCTAACCCCGACGCAGGGTATAGCAGAAGCCCTTAGTGTTTAGACCGACAGACTAGACGAGCCTGAAAACGACGTGGGCACCTCTGCGGTTGTCAGGCGGTGCGGTTAGGGCCCTACCCCCAGAGCCAGCGGAAAATGCCTCGTGCCCACCAAGGTTTATGTTCACGTGGAGCGGGAAGAGCCAGTTTCTCCAGTTCTCTCACCTGCTCCTGGAGCTTCAAAGCCAAATCGCGCCAATAGTCTCTTTCGCGCCGCAGATCCTCGACTAATGTCTGAAGTAGAGCCAGCTGGCCGTTTAGCTGGCCCACATTGCCGTCACCCTGTCTTTCAACATCTACTCTCTCCCCACCCACATTCCCCTTGATCTTTGCCGCCAGTTCTTCGGCAGCCTGATCCAAGGTCAAGCCGCTGGTTTTCGACATTTCGTCAAGATCACGAAGCATTTGAAGCACTGCTACAGAGTACAGTTTCCTTCCATGAGGGCCAAGACGAACCTGGCCGTCCAATAGCTGGCCATGAGCGGCCAGCGCGGCTAGGCGCTCGCGAACCTGGCGGCGAGTAAGTCCAAGGATGCTCTGCAGTTCTTC
>Ga0105162_1001858_pt1 | contig 11677 bp, 7 predicted proteins | sample JNZ201metaG_FD_81532 | JGI IMG/M metagenome (GOLD analysis project Ga0105162, IMG submission 81532) | Hot spring microbial communities from Jinze hot spring, China to study Microbial Dark Matter (Phase II) - JNZ 20120812A | ecosystem: Environmental > Aquatic > Thermal springs > Hot (42-90C) >...
ACAGAAAGCTCACCCTTTATTTTATATTTGGTTTAAAACCAATAAAAAAATATGGGAATTCGTGAAGATGTGAAGAAAATTTTTGCCGAAATTCTTGGTCCAGAGTTTGTAGATGTTGTTGACAATTTTGAAAATCCTGAAAAGTATCCAAAAGATTTTTTGGAAGAATGTAAATATTTTTTGGAAAAAATAATTGGAAAAGAAGCTGCAGAAAAAAATCTTCAACCTCTTTACGAGAAATATTTAAAAGTCGAAAAGAAGAGAAGAATCATTTTTTCAAAAGGGCTTTCATGGTTTTTCTGTAATAGAAAAACCCTAAACACAATAAAATATAGCCTAAATCCCACAACAAATCTATCAAGTTACCGACCTTATAGATTTCTAGAAAGTTCATGTAATAGATATCTGCCATAGTCATACAAACTAAACCAAGAATTATTAAAAAATAAGAACGAAAAGTTTTTGTTCCAAAAAGATTTACTGTGGCAAATGTTATACAAGAAAGTAAAAATATGTCTCCTATCACATATCCTGCTGTGGAAAGTTTTTCTTCAATAGAAATTTCCGGATTAGTTATTGTTGGTATGGCCAAATAAATCAAAGAAGAAAATATGAAAGAAAAAAGAAAAATTAATAAAATGATCTTAGATTTTCTGATCGGAAATCTTGTTATTTTCAAGATATAGACCAAACCAAGAAGAAAGCAAGGATAACCTAAAATCCAAAAAACATCTGCTATTGATGCAACAGGTGCTTTTATTCCAAGAACAATCTCATAAATTCCCCAAATTGTCTCACCAAGAAACCAAAAAAATACACCCAAACTTAAGAATAAAAAAGCTTTACCTACTAAACTCTTAGATCCATGAAGAGTGTAAGCATATAATCCGGAAGAAAAAGCCAGAAAAGACAAAAAAATAACAAATAAATCTCCTATGATGTAAAAATTTTCACCCAAAGGTTGATATATATAGAGAAAGATATCAAGAACAAATAAAAGTGAAAAAATCCAGAAAACTAGCTTTGATTTCTCCATAAATATCTATTGCTTTTTGCCTCCTTTATATTTAATTGGTAATGTAAAGTAAAATTTGCTACCTTTACCAACTTCGCTTTCAAACCATATTTTTCCACCTAATAGCTCCACAAGCTCTTTACATATAGAAAGTCCTAAACCGCTTCCACCAACTTTTCTCGTGTAAGGTGAGGCAACTTGATAAAATCTCGTGAAGATTTTATCAAAGTGTTCTTTTGGTATTCCTATTCCCGTATCTATTACACAAAATCTCACATACTCTCCTTCTTTGACGGCTTCAACTGTTATTCCACCTTTTTCAGTGTATTTTATTGAATTGCTGACAAGGTTTATCAATATCCTCTTTAGCTTTTCTACATCTGTGAATATATTTGGAATTTTTTCATCAACCTTAATCTCCAAATACAAACCTTTCTGCTTAGCAAGTTCACCCATACTCTCCTTGATTTCATTCAAAATTTCTTTTACATTCGCTTCCTCAATCGAAACTTTCATTGTTCCCAAATCTATTCTTGACAAATCCAAAACATCAGTAACAAGAGTACTTAACCTTTTAATTTCATCTTCAATAATTTTTAGATATTTGACACGCTTTTCTTTGTCGTTAATTATTGCTTCATTCTTCAAGAGCTGAGCAAAGCCAGATATAGCAGTCATGGGAGTTTTAAGCTCATGAGCAGCTATTGATATAAACCTGTCTTTCTCTAAATCTAGTTTCTTCAGTTCTTCATAGCTTTTCTTCAGTTCTGCTTGAGCCTTCAAGAGCTCTTTATTGGTAGCTTCCAAGTCTTCAGCAATGTTCAATAAGGCTAATTTAGTTTCTGTCAATTCTTTAACTTTTTCTTCCAATTCTTTAGTTCTCTCTTGGACTTGTTTTTCCAAATTCTTGCTATATTCTTCAAGCTTAATTCTTGAACTTTTAATTTCTTTAACCATTTGAGAAAATGTTTCAGATAGTTCTCCTATTTCATCATTTGATTCAATTCTTATCTCAACATCCAAATTTCCTTTACCTACTTCTATTGCTGCATCTCTTAACTTCATTATTGGTGATGTAATTTTATAAGAAAGATGTTTGCCCATGAAGAAGGACAATACAATTCCCAAAGAAATAAAAACCAAGGACAAAAACAAATTAAAGAGAATTGGAGAATAGGCTTCTATTAATGGTATTTCTATGACTACTATCCAGTTCGGATTTGTGAGATGAGAATGATCTGTTATTACTGTATTTCCCATTATACCTTTGGTTATTCTAATCTCATTTTTGTGAATGGGTTCAGGTACTGCTGTGAATTCTTTCACCTCTTCAAGATAAGCTAAATTTTCACCTTTTAAAACTCTGGAAATGTCTTTAAAGGCTAATAAATCCCCATTTTTGTTTACAACATACCCAAGACCGTTTTTGCTTATATTCAATTTCGACATTAATTCCCACATGAACTTTAGGTTAAATTCTGCAATTAGAACTCCCTTGAATTCATTTAAAGGAGTTAATATCGGGACACCAATAATCATCATGGGCTCTCTTGAAATTTCATCAAAATAAACTTCACTTAAGTAGACATCACTTTTTTTCAATCTCTCAAATATTTCTGTTTTGTTATATTTGATTACTCTTTTCGAAAGCTCTTCGGACAAACGAGAAACTATCAAAACATCTTCATCAGGATACAGTATTACTAATTGACGAAATGAAGCTTCCTTTCCTAACAATCTACTTAAAATTACTGTTTGCTCTTCTTTAGAAGATGTGGCCAAGTCACTCAATGTTGATATCGATTCAACTTTTTTAATTTTTTCTTGAATAAAATTTTGGATTGTATTGGAAGCTTCCTCACTTATAAATTTTAGCTGATTTGTAAGAAATTGTTGGTGTGTTTGAAAACTCAAAAATAAAAGAGAAAAACAAACTGAAAACAGTACAATATTTGTGACTAGTAAAAAAGCTCTAGTTAAAGTGATTGACAAGTTTTTAAATTTGCTTGTTTTCTCTTCTTTCATTTAATAAATTATTTTGTTTGCTGTGTTCAATAAACTTTCTGGCACAGTAAGCCCGAATTTTTGAGCTACGCTTGGGCTTATCTCAAAATAGCTTTCTGATGTAAGAACTGGGATTTCTCCAGCAGGAGTTCCTTTTAAAATTTTATCAACCAATGGAGCAGCATCTTTTCCAGCACCAAAAATATCAACATTTACACCAAAGATAGATTCATACCCCCCAACTTTAATGTAAGCTCCGCCAATTGGGATTTTATTTTCAGTTGCAAACTTAGCCAATACTACAAAAGCGTCAGAAGTTACGAAAAGCGGTTCAGCTATAGCTAATATTGCATCTATTTCTTTAGGATCAATATTTGATAAAAGAATTTCAAGCTCGGTAGAATTATCTGCTGGGAGCTCTATTAAGCTTATGTTATATCTTTCGGTCAAAGGATAAAGTGCTTCTAGCTGACTCTTAACGATTGGATATCCTCTCTGATAAGGTATCAATATCTTCTTTGCTTTTGGGACTAATGCCCTCATGATTTCAAATCTCTTAACAGCAATATCTGGCCCAGGGTATCTAACCCCAGTAGTACTGCCACCCGGTCTATTTACACTTTCCACCAAATTTGTGCCTTCTATATTTGCAAAAACAAAAACTTGTTGTACATTTGTTCCTTTTATAACATCTTTAACTATCATGCTAGCTTCCGTTGGAAAAGAAACAATAACATCAACCTTTTCATCAACAAATTTTTGGGCAATTTCTCTATATTTGTTCACATCAAAATCAGTTGTTTGAATGTCATAAACTATATTTTCACCTTCAATGTAACCTAACTCTGACATTCCTGTCTTAAGCCCGTTAACTATTTCTGAAATATAAACTAATCCAGAAAGAACACCAACTTTATAAACCTTTTTTTCAGGCTTTTGAGGTAAGAGTAAAAAATATATTCCGAGTATTAAAACAACTACCAAAACCACTGCAAGTATAATCGCTTTTCTCATTTATTTCTAAAATTTATTTATTTTCATAGTCTGATATTTTTTACTATTTTTCAACTTATTTTCCAATTCTTTTATCTTTTCTTTTAGTTCAATCATCTTCAATTCTCTTCCAACTGATAATTTACTTAATCTCTCCAACTCTTCTATTCTTGACTGTAACTCTTTCTTAGATTCTTCCAATTCTTTTGTCTTTTCTTCAAGATTTTTTATGAGTTGCTTTAAACTTGAAACATCTCTCATGAGAAAAACATAGCCAATTATCTCACCAAACCTATCTTTAATTGATGATATATTGGTAGAAACTGGTATCCGATTCTTATCCTTGGCTACAATTTCCATATCACGATTAACCAAATAACCATCTTTTTTAAGCTCTTTAAGCGTGCTGCTACTTTTTTCATCCAAGATAATATCGATTGGCTTTCCCACAATCTCTTTTTCTTCATAGCCAAGGGTTTCCCTAGCAGATTTGTTCAGCAAAATTATGTTGTTGCTAACATCAGTAACTATCATGAAATCATGCATCGAATCTATGATATTTTTAGCTACTATACTGGGTGTGATTTCCATCAATCTGTATTTACCTATACCATAAACTATCACAAACGCCATAAAAGTTGATAAACTAGATGAAAGTGGAAAAATTTCTATTTCAAGCGGGGTGGCTGCAGCTTCTGTTAAGATCCCTCCAATAAGCGGCACTAGAAAAGAAATTCCTAATAAAATCGCTTGCCTTTTTTCTCTTATTGAATTGACTTTAAAATAAAAGCGGAAAAAAAGTAAAACGCCGGTAAGAACATAAACTGAAATTAATAAGACGTGTGGCACATACAATATGCCGCCCACAATTCTATATCCCCAATAGCTTGGCTGAACTGAAGCTGTTATGAGATTTGTTGAAGCACCTATGATGAAAAAGAAAATAGTGGGAAGGTAAATAAGGTAAACGAATTTCTTCAACTTAGCTTCAAGCCTTGTGAAAATTATGGAAAAATGTAACACCAATGCTGATGAAAACAAGCTACCAAATGTTGAAAGCTTGTCCCACAAAACTGCTTGTTGTTGTGTGGGGGAAGAAAAAACAAGAAAGTCTCCTAGAGACCATGCTGCTATAAAGAGTGTAGTAAACCCAAAAACTCTGCTCACTTTCTCTTTTCTACTTTTATAAAAAACATAGCAACTTAGGAAAACATTCGCAAAAAATCCCATCAAAGGCAAAAAACTGTATATTGTGAGCGTCTAAATCACCTTTCATTCTTCAATTAAATGTCCGTCTGGATGAAGATTCACTGGAACTTCTTTTCCTTCTTCTTTAAGGATGAACCTTTTGCAATTCTTGTGATTTTCTGAGACACAATATTTGTTTACCACTTTCACAAACTCTTTTAAATCATAAAAAGAAAATCTCTTGAACATGGGACATTTTCTAACATTCTTACACACACTCTTATCCCCACTCAAAATCAAATAAAATGGGCATTTTTTGTATTTTTCTGTCGTGCAGAACTCAAACGTGTTGGCAGGAATAAACTCGATTTCTTTGATGCATTCTCTCGTGTTATCAACAAATTTTGGGCAGCTCACATTTTATTATTAGATTTTTCAACTAAAAATAATTACAAGCCCAATATTAAATTATGAAAAAAGTGGTTTTTTGCCTTTTAGTATTATCATCTCTCTCATTAGCAATTCTCGCTCTCCAGAGAATTGGTCTTCTTAACTTGACAGGCTTTTTCTTGGGCTTTGGTGAGCCTGCTACAGAGTTTGAATGGTGGAATGTTTCTTGGCACTACAGATTTAGAATTGAAGTGAATTCTACTTCATACAGCAGAACTGACTGGCCAATCGAATACCAAGTAAACTTCACTGATTTGCTGCCGTCAGGAAGCTTTGATGAGAATTCTGTGAGAGTTTTTGAGTATAGCCCTTCGGGATCGATTTTGTACGAAGTGCCGAGCCAGTTTGATAAGGAAGAGGGATATGATTCTTCCTCGAATGCAATCGGTACAATTGTCTTTCTCATGAATGGAACCACTCAAGCTAACTCTAAGAGGATATATTTTGTTTATTATGATACTGAAGAAAATGGACCAAAATCTCCACCAAGCTATCCAACAAGCTTGAGCTACAGTTGGGATAACCAAATTGTCAATGTCAACAACACTCTGCTTAAATTCTACATCGACACCAACAGGGGAGAAAACACTTCAGGAATTTATCATGTGGAAGACATAGGTGGTACTGTGGTGATAACAGCAGGTTCTTCAAGCAGAACTGCTGAATATCTTGAGTATTCGAACGGTACAAATAATCTAAGCTTTGATTTGAGGAATAACGCAAGTTTTGTGCAAGGACCTGTCAGGCTAACCATAAAACAAATTGGGGATGAAATAGTCTTTGGTAACCCAAGCCAAACAACAGGTGAAGCCAGGGTTATCAAGAAATATCACATTTACAATAAAGCAGGCCCCCAAACATATGGGACTTTTATAAGAATTGTGCAAGAAATTGAAAACACAGCTAACTATGACATAGAGAGAAAATCTACTCCTGCTGGAGCTTTGGCTTTCGATCTTGACAGAACATTATCTTCAGGCTCGATAGACACTTTAGACTTCAATTCTTCTGACCCATATTCTTGGGTATGGGGCTCTGGATATGGTGGTGAAATGGTTGGTATCATCAACCTTTTGGAAGAAGGAACTTCTAACTATTTTTCAACAAACAGCACAAGCTATGGAAGAATAGGAATCCAGCTTGATACAGAAATTATTCCTCCTGGTTCTTCCATCAAACAAGATTCTTTGGTTTATTTTGCTGCTTGGGGTGGAAGTGATGCTGTCTCCGAATTTTTGGCAATAAAAGATAGATTTGTTAATCCTGTAAAAATTGTAGGATATTTGCCTGAAGTTTGGTATGTTGAAATTTTTCCATATACAAATGCAACAGTTTACAACAGAAATGAAACTGTTTTGATTTTGGCAAATGTGTCTGTTGGTGATCCTTACAATTTAACAAAATATATGAACGCTACTTTAGACATGGGGACTTCTTCACCAGATGATGACCAAACAATAATTTTGTACGATGATGGGACTCATGGAGATGCTATAGGAAACGATAAAGTTTTTACAAACACTTTTGATATAGCTGATGATGCAGCTATTGGAACTTGGACAATCAATTTCACTTCTTTCACCGAGAATTTTGAATTTTTGAATTCAACATCTTTCACTTTCAACATCACTAATGTTTTAAATGTTGCTGTTAACATCACAAACAAAAAACCTATGGTTGGCTCTATTGTAATAGCGAATATATACGTGAAAAATTATCGGCAAGATTCTTGGATTGGTGGAGCAATGATAAATTGTAGCTATGATTCAGTTGAAGTGATAAACAAGACAGACTACAATAATGGAACTTATTCTGTCAATTTCACGGCTCCAGTAGAAGAAGGGGAATATATTCTCTCGTGTAATGCAACCAAAAACGGGAATTTTGGAAATAATACAGATACTTTTTCAGCTGAACCAGGAAATACAACCATAAGCATAGTTGTTCAACCACAAAACCCAATTGTTTCTGGTGTAACCTTGTATGAAAATGACAGCTTTGTGATAGAAGCAAATGCAAGCAACTTTGGTAATGCTACAGCCTATTCAACAAACATAACCCTAGAACTTTTGAGTGGATGGAGTGCAAACATAACTTTAGAGCAATGTGGAGATTTGGAAAAAAATGGTTATTGTGTGAGATCGTTCAAAATAACAGTTCCGAACAATACTTCGCCTGGAAATTATTACATAAATGTTACAGCAACTTGGGTGAATCCTGATCAAACAATTTCATGGAACAAAACAGAAGTTAATGTAAGCGTTGAATCCAATCCAAAAATTGATGTTGAACAAGAAAAGATTTCTGGTGAGGCTGGAGATGGAATTTGGAGTATAGTCGGAAATTTCACTGTTTTTTCGATTGGGAATGATGTTCTTCAGAACATCACATTTTCTTGCGTTTCTGATGAAGTTTGTAATAACTTTTTAGTTATTTTCATCCCAGAAAACATATCTAGCCTAGAAGAAGGTTCAAAAGAAAATGTATCAATAAATGTCACCATACCTTTAGGTTTCACGCCCGGAACTTACACTGGAACAATAAATGTTTCGGCGCAAAATGATGGCTTTGATACTTTCACTCTGGAAGTTTATGTTCCATCAAAAACAAATGTCTCCATAACAACAAACATCTCAAGCTACACTGCAAGCAACATAACCCAACAAAAAAATGAAACTTTCTATTTCAGGGCTAATGCTAAAAATATAGGAAACGGGAGCGCAAGATTTGTCAACATAAGCATCTCTGTTCCTCCTGACTGGTTTGTAATGCCGAGCATTGAAGAATGTGGAAATCTTGTTAAAGAAGAAACTTGCCAAAAAGAATTCAATGTCACGATTCCAAAAGCAACTCCACCAGGAAATTACTTGGTAAACATTTCAACAAATTGGACTCAACCAGACAATTCAATGGGAACAAATAAGACTTTTATAACCGTGACGGTAGCTTCGAATCCATTGATAAATGTGAGTGAAGATAAGGTCTCAGGTACAGTTCATGATGGTGCTGAAGAAACTGTGGGAAATTTCACTGTTTTGTCAATCGGGAATGATGTTCTTCAAAATATAAACTTCAATTGCATCTCTGGTGAAGTTTGTCAAGACTTTGTTGTTGAGTTTATACCAACAAGCCTTTCAAGCATCCCACCAAACTCAAATCAATCTGTCATGGTTAATGTCAGTGTTCCTTTAAGCTATCCAACTGGAACTTACACTGGAACTGTGAATGTAACAGCAAACAATGATGGCTTTGATACTTTCACTCTGGAAGTTTATGTTCCAGAAAACAGAACATGGAGTTTACAGCCAGAATACTGTGAAAGATCAACACAACAACCAGAAGGCACTGTTTGTGAAATCAATGTGACGAACAAGGGAAATGTGAAAATAGATTTTACCGTACAGCCGGAAGAAGGCAATTACACAAAAGTCAATGAAACTAGTTTTGAAGTTAATAGACTGAGCTGGCATGTCTTCAAAATAACTTATAATGTCAGTGGAGCTGAGCCTGGAATTTACAATTCAACTTTCTTAGTTGATGCCATTCAGTCAAATGCAAATCCAGACAAAAAAACTGTTATTGTTTCTCTAGTTCCTTACATTCCACCTATAATAAATGTTTCCATAATTCCGAATGAAACAGAACAAAATACAAGCGTGTTGATTTCTGTTAATGTGACAGATAGGTCTGGAAGTGGAATTGCCTGGACAAAAGTTAACGTGACGAGACCTAATGGAATTGTTGATAATTTGAATCTCATGCTTTTGGAGACTAACGGTAATTTGACAAGATGGGAAATAACTTATCCTAATGGTACGGATGGGAGTACTTCAGAAAGGGGAATCTACAATATAACTGTTTATGCAAGAGATAATATAGGGAATGAAGAAAATGTCAATTCTTCTTTCTTAGTCTACATCAAGTTCAACATTTTCTTATCTACACTTTCTGACAAATATTATCAAGGCGACACTGGCTCCATTTACTACAGTGTTAGAGATTTTGCGAACAATCCCGTAGAAAATTTCACAACAAACTTTACAATATTTGATTCACAAGGCAACATCACTTATCTTTCTTCAAACTTCCAGACAAATTCAGACGGAACTATAATTCCGATGCCAAGTTTCTCTTTACCTTCTGATGCTCCTTTAGGAAATTACACTCTTGTATCCAATTCAAGATTTAAAGATGAAATTGTAAACAGAACTCTTGAAAAGCAAGTCAACTACACTTTCCAAGTTCTTTCAAGAACAGTTACTGTTACTGGCTTGTTTGCTGACATAGAAACTGCTGTTGTCTGGTATCCTGAAAACATAATGAAGTTTGGGATTTTGGTTTACAACGGCGAAGGCAAGCCTGTTGATCCAACTTCTATGGACTTAACAGTTTATGATCCAGCAAACAATCTTTATTTTGTCGCTAATTTATCTCAAATGACAAAGAAAGCAACAGGCTACTACACTTACCAATATGCCATGCCAATAAACACGCCGAGCGGAATGTTTTTAGCAGTTTTAAATGTTACTCAAAATGAATTTCAGACCATGAAGCTGAAGGCTTTCAGAGTAGCACATGGTGGGCCATATGATGTGAGAATACAGTTGCTAGAAAATGAAGTTCCTCAAGGAGATTACTTGGATTTCATATTGATAATAGAAAACAAGGGTGAAGTCACACAAGATGTTTTTGTTGAATATTGGGTTTCTTCCCAAAACACAACCTATTTCACAACTTCAGAAGCAGTCCTCACACCAGCTCTATCAAACCAAAGCTTCACTAGAACAGCTTACATTTATTCAAACCAGCCTTTGGGAAATTATTTGCTGAATGTGAAAGTAAGTTATGATACTGTTCAACCACCAATATTGGCAAATGCTAGCTTTATAGTCATAGCAAGGGCTTTGAACATCACACCTCCTCCACCAGTTTACGTCACATATCCATACTTACCAACTGGTGCAGCTCCTGCTCCAACCCCAACAGAAAAGATATTTGCAAACATTTTCATCTCTAAATACAACAGCAATGTAAGCTTGGCAAGAGGATTCACAAGAATTGAAACTGTTATAGTCAACAACACAGGCCAAACTAATTTGGAAAATGTGAGCTTGTTCTTGCTTGGTATACCCACAAGCTGGTTCAACATAACTCCAGAAACTTACAAGATCCTCGAAAAAGATAAATCTGTGCCATTCCTCATAACTTTCACAATACCAAAAAATGTTGTTCCGGGAGAATATACTGCAACGCTGATAGCAACTTCTGGTGTAGTTAGCGACCAAAAGAAAATAGTTATAACAGTTTTTGAATCGATGAAAGAGCTCTTGGAAGAAGAGATAAAAAAGCTGGAAGAAGAATTTCAAGAACTTCAAGTTGATGTGAAAGTTGCTGAAAGAGAAGGAAAAGATGTTTCTGCAGTTCTTTTGTACATGGAAGAAATAAAATCACAAATAAAGAAAGCTAAAGAAAATCTTGAAAGTGAAAAATTGGAAGAGGCTTTGAAGAATGTTGATAATGCTAGGAATTTAATTTCAAAAGCTAGAGATGTGCTGAACAAACTTGAAGTCGTGAAAGTGAAAGCCATAATTCCTTGGTGGGTGCTCTTGATAATTTTGATCCCGATAGTGGTTTTTGGCATATATCTGGCTTCAAGAAAGAAAGTTCCTACATTGAGGCCTTGGATTATTTCGCTTGAGAGGCTCATGAGCTCAGCAAAAGGTGGGAAGAAGGAAAATAAAGAAATGCTTGTGGTGGAGAAAGAGAAGATATTGAGGATGCTTGAAGTTTTGGAGAAAGAGAAGGAAGAAGGACTGATAAGCTCTGCTGCTTACAGGGAAATGAAGAAGAGTTTGGAAGAAAAGTTGGCAAAACTGGAGAAAAAATTGTATTAGTTTTATGGTGAGACTCCTGAGGCATAAACTGTTAAAGTTGCTGTGTTGAGGTTGCCGTTTGGAATTCCGTATGGGATGTAGACGTCAAGAGTTAAAGTATGCACATCGCCTGGTGGGAGATCTGGAGCTTGAA
>Ga0105162_1001859_pt1 | contig 11661 bp, 10 predicted proteins | sample JNZ201metaG_FD_81532 | JGI IMG/M metagenome (GOLD analysis project Ga0105162, IMG submission 81532) | Hot spring microbial communities from Jinze hot spring, China to study Microbial Dark Matter (Phase II) - JNZ 20120812A | ecosystem: Environmental > Aquatic > Thermal springs > Hot (42-90C) >...
TCACGTCTACATATTCCCTAACAATATACCTATCCCCCCGAACAAAACCAATCAAAACACTACAAACCTCAATACCACTACCCTCAGCCCCTCTAACAAGACTCTCCAACATATCCCTATTAACAAGTAGACATGGAAACTTAAGCCCATATTCTAGATGGTTGTAGTACAGTATGAATAAGTTTCAGTATTTAATTACCTCTTATCATCTAGAATTTTGTTTATTGAATTTGATATTATTGTTGAGAATACTCTAGTTTTGCTGAATGATGGTATCTTATCATGCTACACTTCTCTTACTGAAAGTTTAATTATGATGGTTTAATTTCTCAAGAGGTTTAGAAGACATGATGTACTATCAATAAAGAATACTAATTTTACCGCAATATCTTAAACCTCATTGAGAATTCTGATATCATGATATTTTGTAGGTTTTCATAACTATTACCTCATTTCTATCAGTATCTACAACTACATAACCCCAATAACCCTTCATCATTAGCCTTAACTCCAACTCATTTATAGCTATAGCTCTTCCAGAATTCTAATGATTTGTATTTGTCCTATCCTAGGCGTATTTATCCTTACAACAGTCATTTTAGAAAATCTATAATCAGATAATACTCTAAAACCTCTTAAACTAGACATCTAATATGAGTACTATACCAGATTAACATCTAATGGAACCTTTCTCTCCTCAAATACTCTAAGATCCTAATAAACTCCTAATATTAACATAAAATGAGTTTGCCTGAAAACTCCATAATTAATTGATAGTTAAATTATTAATCTAATTAAGTCTTAACAATATTTAAGAGTTTTCAGATAAGTTCAATAATAAACAATGGAACTTATATAACTTTTTAAGTTGCCAAGTCCTAGATTTTTAGCGAAAAGTATTTAAGAACCTATTTTATAGGTGGTTGGTGATTGTATGAGTGCTCAGCCTTCAGTTCCGTCTAACGTTATATTAATTGGTAAAAAGCCTCCAATGGCTTACGCTACAGCAATGATTGTTATGCCGGAGAAGGAAATTGTTGTAAAGGCTAGGGGTCGAGCTATTTCTACAGCTGTTAGTGCTGTAGAGATTTTCAGAAGACTTACAAAGGCAAGTGTTAAAGATATTAAGATAGGTTCTGAGCAGATAGGTCAAGAGCCAACTAAAAGAATGGTTTCAACAATAGAAATAGTCCTCGTAAAGGAGGTATAGCCTATCTACCTAGTTTTCTTAATATTTCACTAAATACACTATTTATATCTCCAGTACCGTTAATATTTATAACTAGCTTCTTCTCCTCATAATATTTTATTAATGGTTTTGTTTCATTATTGTATATCTTAACTCTTCTTCTAATGGCTTCCTCCATGTCATCGTTTCTCTGATATAATTCCCCACAGCATATGTTGCATTTTAAGTTTTTCTTTGGGGGGTTAAATATTAAATGATATGTTGCACCGCAGTTTTTACATATTCTCCTACCTGATAGCCTCCTAATTAATTCCTCTTCATTAACTACAAGGTTAACTACAGCATCTATCTTTAGTCCTATACTATCTAGAATTTGATCTAAAGCTTTAGCTTGAATAACTGTTCTTGGAAAGCCATCAAGAATGAACCCTCTACTACAATTTTCTAATAGTATCCTCCTCCTAACAATCTCAATTACCTCTCTATCAGGTACTAAATCCCCTCTTTCAACATAATCTCTAATTCTAATTCCTAAATCTGTTCTATGCTTAATTTCCTCCCGGATAATATCACCAGTAGATATGTGTGGTATACCGTAATGGTTTGATAATAGTTTAGCTTGAGTTCCCTTACCAGCTCCTGGAGGACCAAGAATTATGATTCTCAAACAAACACCATTCACCTCTATAAGACATAAATAAAAACTTAACTACAAATCATAATTCTTCCAGTTAAACCAAGTCATAACATATTCCTCATCCAAAGTTTACGGAGCCAATCATGATGTAAGCTATATTAATTAAAATTCAACAAATTCTACTTTATGGCTTATTTCTGAAATTTGCAATTCAAATTCACATAAGTACGAAATTTTAATATAAATTTCCTATAATCATAGTATTTATAGATGAAATTATGAAAAATATTAAATCATAAAGCTACGAATTCTATAGCTATAAGTTATTCTTATAGGTTTAATGAATTTTGCTATCAAACTCAGATAATTTAGCTGGAAGTATATATAGCTCAGAATTAGATTTCTTCATCTAGTTCCGCGATCACCTCTTTCATCATCTAAAATTAATATTTAAACTCTCCATTTAAACTTTATGGATATATTCAAAATCTATTCTTCATTTATGTTAGATAAAGCTTTAAGGTGAATGCTTTATACTATGAGATTTTTCAAGTATTTTCATGAGTAAGCTTATGGTTTTCTTAAGATCTGACTTTGTTGAGTAGCTTGCAGCTTTTCTATGTCCTCCTCCAAGAATGTGTTTTTTATCTACTTGTTTAAGCTTATTGCATATGTCAATTGAGTTAAATGTTGATGTCCTCATGGTAATTATTGTTTTATCCGTTCTTCTCCAAATGAGGAATATATTAGGGAACTTTTTTGATAGTTCTGTTGCAATTTTACCGGCGAATCCATCAGGTATGTTTGGATAGGCAACAATAGCGTAGTCTCCTCTATCCTCTACTCTCTTAAATGCCTCGCTTAAAACCTTTTTTAGCTTTCTTCGATATTCATCAGCTCTTTCAATAACTTCAGGTATATCTTTAATCCTTGCACCTTTTGAAAGCTGATATGTAATATATTCCTTAAATGCATCATCATTAGGTTTAAGATGAATAGCATCGTTAAGTAATTCAGCATCCTCTATAATTTCTGAATTGTCTGTGAAGCTTTTATCACCTGCTAAACCTAGATTAACAAGATATTCATCAGCTTCTATCCAGCTCCTCATTAAGTAACTACATGATGGAGCTAAATCAGGATGATGGTCAATAACATATATATTGTCTCCCTCACTAGTGTATGGTAGGTCGAGAATTAATACAGGGATTTCGCTCGGAATTCTTTCATGTATATTGTATGGTTCAGCAAAAACAATTTTTGAGTCTGGAAATCTTCTTAAAGCAATCGCTGCGCAAACAATACCGTCACAGTCTCCATGAGCAACAATAACCCTAATATTTTTCACAATAACACCAATATGTGAAAAGCTGTTTTAAACTTATAAATATAACGTTAAAGCTTACTATGGTCCTCTGGGCTTAAAGCCCAGAGGAGGGCAGCTCTGAGGGTCATCTATTTTCTCCGCAGAGAGTAAAAATATTATTCTGCACTCCCTTTTAAACTTTCTTCAGAATTGTAGCTGATTATCTGGAAAATAGTTAAAAATTAGCTGTAAATGAGCTGAAGAGATAGAATCTTTTTGATTTCTGTATTAATCTATGATTTTTGTGCTGGTTTTATACTTTTTATTACTGTTTCTAACATGAGTTTTCTAATGTGTTTTCCATATTTTATGAGGCTCCAAGCTGCCATGGCTGCTCTTTCAGGAGTTTGATAGGCTGGTATACCTGCTTTCTCAAGTCTTGATCTAACACGTTTACTCATTTCCGCCTCACCAATATCGCAAGCAATAATAGGCTTAGTCGACTCCCTACATACCTCTATAAGCTTATCTGGGAAGTCTCCCTCCAACGTTGGTATATGATGTAAAGCTATGATAAGAATGCAGTTAACCCAACTATTTTGAATAAGGATTTTTAATGATTCAGTATACATTTCAGCTGTTGCAATACCTGTAAGATCTATTGGGTTCCTTATAGCTGCAAATGCAGGTATAATGTTCTTCTTTTTCATCTCCTCAAACTTTTTAAGTAAATCTTCTGGAAGTATATCTACTCTTATTCCTAGACTTTCAAGAGTATCAACAGCCATTATTCCTGCTCCCCCTCCATCAGTAACTATAACAACATTTCCTTCAGGTGCTGGTGGCTGGTAGGCTAAGGCCTTAGCACAGTCCATAAGCTCCTCAAGAGTTTGAACTAGAACTACTCCTGACTGTTTAAATGCTGCCTCATAGATTTTATATGTACCTGCTAGAGCACCTGTATGTGAGGCTGCTGCTCGTGCTCCTCCTTCACTTCTACCAGCCTTCATAGCTACTATGGGCTTCTTTAAAGATACATTGCTTGCAACATCTATGAATTCAACACCTCTATCGATAGATTCAATATATAAAGTTATAACTCTGGTTTTCTCATCATTCTTTAGATAATCTATTAAATCCACTTCATCAACATCCACCTTGTTACCATAGCTTACAAACTTACTAATTCCCATTTCCACTCCACTCATATAGTCAAGTATTGCCGCTCCAATAGCTCCACTCTGTGTTATGATTGCTATTGGTCCCGGCTTAGGTCTTGGAGTTGCTAGAACCGGTGATCCTCCAATAGTTCTTGTTTGTTGGAGAAATATTGTGTCAACACCTGTATATGCATCATATACTCCAAGACAGTTTGGGCCAATAACCCTAATACCATATCTTCTAGATATTCTCTTAATTTCCTCTTCAAGTTCATCATTACCTATCTCCTTAAAACCACTACTAATTATTATCGCTCCCCTTAAATTCCTCTCACCACATTCCTCAAGAACTTCTGGAACAAGTTTTGCTGGAATAGCAATAACAGATAAATCAACAATTCCATCAATATTTCTTATGGATCTATAACATTTCAATCCTAAAATTCTATCAACATTTGGATTAACTGCATAAAGCTCTCCACTAAATACTCCGTTAATCATGTTTTCAAGAAAGTTCCTTAGTATAACATGTCCAGGCTTAAATGATTCTCTTGCAGCTCCTATTATTGCAACACCTCTAGGCTTAAAGAATACATCAATACCTCTTAAAGACATTCAGATTCACAATAACCTTTAAAAAGACATTTATATAAATATTCTGCAATAATATTCGGGCCTAGTAACTTAGGCTCATCTTCTTAGGTGGTTATAATATAGTATGAATAGTTTCATTCAATTTTTCTCAACATCTAGTATTTTATATTGGGTTTATTGTTAAGAATACCCTCTCTATTGAATGATGAGTATCCTATCTACTACGCTTCCCTCACGAAAGGTTTATGTATGGTAGTTTATCTTTCGAGAGGTTTTAAAATCCATGATGACTATCAATGAGAATTTGGTTCATCACCACAGTGATTTAATTTCATTAATGAGTTGTAGATATCATAATATTCCTGTATGCTTCATAATTATTATCTCACTTATCAGTATCTAGCATAAACCCAATAATTTTACATTAGCTCTAACTCCTCATCTATAGCTCTCTTAGGAATCCTGATGGATTTACATTCATTCCTCCTAAGCTTACCCGCCTACTGACAGCCATCTAGAAACCCTATGAACCTGGATAATACTCCACTCATCAAACCGGACATCCAACGTGAATGCTATACAGAATCCTAACATCTAGCAGAGTCCTACCCCCAAATATCCCAAGACCCTAATAAACTCTAATACTAAGCATAAAATAATAAAAAGCAGAATTTATATAATTTCTAAGCTGCCACGCCCCAATATTCTGCTGCTATTAAAATCATTACACATATATTTTCACATTCGATGCTGTAAAATCTATATATTATGGTTGTTCTTAATATTCTAATGTTAAGTAATACTCATGACTATCAAACCATACTCTGAAATCTCTTATGTAGGGATTTCAGAGTTCAAATTGTTAAATTAGAGTTAGAGATAGTGTAATTCAAATTGTTCTTGATAGAACCGTTTTCTACCATAAAGGGAAGAGTAACCTCACGATGTTGGTGTACTATAAGTAATGGGTGGAAAACAAATGTTCATGGTGCTTATTTAGTTGATGATTATGTAGTTCATGAAGGCCCTTTTTGAAGATCATAAAGTAGATAGTGAAGTATTAGGTAGGGATAAATTGGAATTGTAGATATAGACTTATGAGAACGCATACTACATTTCATATTCTCGGTATGCTGTGAAGAAAATTTATAGATTAAATGCTGGATTTGCAGGTGGGGAAGTTAAAGGTGTAAATATTAGGAGTAACAAGAATAAAATATACACTAGTAAGTTAAACCTAAACTTCTTTTCGTCTCTCATAGTATTTGAAAGTTAATTATGAATACACTTCATTTCTCTCAAGACATTTAGCTAGTCTTTCACATAATTTAACGATTTCCTCTCTAGTTGGACTTCCTATATTTTTAATGATTAACTCACCGAGACTACCGTTTTCAATTCTTCTATTAACAATTTCTAAGTATTTTCTTTCTTCTCTATCTGCATTTTCCCTAGCTTTTTTAAGGAGTTTTCTAAGCTTATTCTTTAAATTACGAGTTCCATTTTTAATTGCATTATCAAGCATATTAAGAAGTATGTTTCTTTCAGTATTTTCTACTTTAGCTTTAAGGGAGCATTTAATAAATGCTGCTAGAGCTATGTCGCTTTTAATACATTCCTGTTCATCCATTACCCTAATTTCAAGACATTTACGGCTAAACCTTAATATAACTCCCCTTGAGTTAACCCATTCACCACATAGAATATCAGCTTTCCTACTCCTTAACTCTCTATAGATACTTTCAAGGATTGTCTTGTATTCCTGTAGGCTATTTATTTTTTCAGGAATTATATCATTACAGATTATTGGAATTTCTTTCTGGTTTATTCTATAATAATATAGTCTAGAATCAACGTAGAAAAGTTTTTCTTCACATATTGGTGAGGCGGATGCTAGTGCAGCTATGTATGGTAGTAGAGATCTAAGTTTATTATGTATTTTAACAGCTTCTCTTGCATTTCTATAAGGGATGTTAAGCTGGAAGCTTTGAATATTTAGCCAGCCATGCTGTTTTATATTGAAAATCCTATCGTAAGCTTGATATATTCTCCTATCTCTATGATCCCATACAGTAGCGTATTCAAGCTTTAGTAGGGGATGCATTCCTAAGCCGAGAAGCCTATATCCGTTAAGATAGCTTAATAGCTCTTCAATCCCCTCTTGCATAACCTCTTCAAATTCTGAAAAGGTTTCAAATGGCTTTTGGGGTTTTAGCTCAACTACGTGTTTTTGAAGTTCTCTTCCAACTATAACTTTCCCTATACATGTCTTATTTAGAAATCTACCACTAATCTTCTTAATAACTCTATCTGTAATCGGTAGTGGATTGAAGTATTCATCGTTTATTGAGTATTCATGTTCTGGCCCTATCATAATGTTCAGCTAGTAAGTGTATGTATTATTTTCTCGTAGATATCTGTATTCTTAGCATCCTCCATTCCATGCATAATTGTTGGATTATCATTTATCTCAATAACATAGTATTCTCCATTAAACTCCTTTATATCAACACCGTACAGCCCATTACCAATATTTTCTATAGCCTTAATTGCAATTTTTCTCAGTTTTGACGGTATATTCTCCCTATTAATTGCTTCCACTCTTCCCCACACAATCTTACCATCTATAATATCTCTTATTCTCCAACCTCCCCTCGGTATGTAGTATTTGCATACGTATAATATTTCCCTATTAAGAATTCCTATTCGCCAGTCAAATTTGGTTGGAATGAATTTCTGAAGAATTACTGCTTTACTTCTTCTTAGGAATCTCCTTGTTATTGATAGAAGCTCATTGAAGTTATTTGCTTTCTCAACATATAGGGAGAAGCGGGAATTAGGTGCTTTAACAACAACTGGATAACCTAGCTTCTCAGCAAATAGATTTAGCATTTCATATTCTCCATGGAATATAATGGTTTCCGGAATTGGAACATTGTTTCTTTGAAGTCTATAATGAAGAGTAATTTTATCTGAACATATCCTTATACTTTCAGAATCATCAATAACCTTTTTTCCATATTCTTCAGCCAGTCTTGAAACAACATAGGATGTAAATAGGGGATCTGTAGTTGCTCTTATGAATATAGAGTTGAAATCATTAATTCTATAGAAAATATCCTTTCCAACAAGCTCAAATTCATAACCCATTTTCCTCGCTGTCTCTCTAAATATTTTTAGAGCTTCAACTTCCATTTTATATTTAAAATTATAACTTTCAACAAAACAACCTATTTTCATTCTTAACCACCTTAAATATTAATTCTAAATTTATCTCCTCTCTTTCAAGAGGCATAAAGTATATAGGTCTAACTCTACTATCTATCTTTTCAACTAGGATTTTACCAAGTGGAATACTAAATACATTAAATATCCTTCTTGCCAATTCATCCCATCCATTACTGGCCCTCGTTAAATGGAGGGTTATCTCCATGATTTCCCCCTCAACCTCTACATGAACAACGGGATAGTGATAGTTCATACTTAAACTTCTAAAAAATCTATAATACTGGGATTCACTTCTAACAAGTCTAGGGGAATTCTTTGAAAATGGATTTAGAGGTAGGAGGACAACCGATCTACATGGATTTGGCTTTGGGAAAATCTTAAAAGACGGTACTTCAAAACCAGCCTTTCTAAGTCTAGTTAGAAATATTGGTGCTCTATAAACATCAAGAGCATTCTTTACAGATGGGAAAACCCTACAATTATTTTCTTCAGCATGTAGAGAGACGTAGTAGCCTATTCTGTGGAATCTATAATCACCGAGAAGGTTTAGAACAGTATCATGAACCTTCCTCCTTAAAAAATTATCCGGAGGCTCTAGCTCCCCACTATCATTTAGATTTTCATCTCCATTTCCAACAAGAATCATAGGAGGTCTCTTTCTCACATATTTATTCCAAGAATATAAATATTTCTCTAGGGAGTTGAAATTTAGCAACTAAACTTCCTAAATTTAATACGTATGGTGTTAAGTTAATGAATTACTAAGTGATTGGGTCAATTCTAAATCTCAAATGCTTTAATTATATTGTTAACATCTAATTTATGAATTATTGTTGCTACTAGAACGCCATAAACGCCAACATCTCTTAACCTTACTAAATCATCAATACATCGAATCCCGCCACCGACAATCAATGGAGCATTAAATCTCCCAATAAGATCCTCTATAAGCTTAAAATCAATACCCTTAAGCGTTCCAACTCTTGAAATATCAAGGTAAATAATCCATTTAACATTTAGATCATTAATAAGCTCAGAAATAGATTTTACACTTTTACCATTAATTAAGCTGCACATACTCTTAACAATGCCATTATAGGTATCAATACTTAAAGCAATCCTGTCATCATAATTTCTAACAGCATACTTAACAAAATCTAAATTAGTAAGTGTTTCGGTACCGATAACTGCAATATCAATACTGGAATCTATAAGTCGTCTAAGTTTATTCTCAGAGTTTATACCTGCATCAATAAGTAGCTTAAAGCCAAGTCTACTCTTAATCTTCATGTAGAGATCTAGACTAGCTTCACCACCCATAATAGCATCAAGATCTGCTATGTATAGTCTACTAAACCCCAATCTACGAATAGCATCAGCAACATCAATGGGATTATTTGAACTGCAAATTCTACTCTCTAATGGCTTATATTGGCTTCTTAAACCTGAAACTCCATGAACAACAATTCCATTCATAACATCCATAACCGGAATAATAATCATAAACACTATTATTGAAACCTAGAAATAAATCTATCAGTAAACATTAGCTTTCAACTGTAATAATTGAAACAGTAATAGAAACTATAATTCCTTAGATTTAAGTCTTAACCTTATGTTAACTCTATATTTCAAATGGGAGCTGTCAAGCCGCAATCTTGATCTGTATAGTTTCACATGTTTACAGGCTATCTATAATACTGTACCAGATATTATTGTACTAGTATAGGCTTATAGAAAGTCAATTTAGTAGTATCTACATCATTGATAGGAAGACTTAAATAGTATAAGCTAAGATTCATTAGGATGAGTTTTAAAGAAGCACATTTAAGATTAAGATCTAAGCTTAAATCAGTTGAGGAGTTTAAAGTAAAGCCGTATTCTAGGAGAGCGGCTGTAGCTGTAATTCTTCATGGTCCTGGGTTGGATTTTGAAGCTCTATATGTTAGGAGAGTATGTAATCCTTTAGATCCATGGTCTGGGCAGGTAGCTTTTCCAGGTGGTAGATGTAGAGAGGGGGATAGAAGTATTATTGAAACAGCTATTAGAGAAGTACATGAGGAAACAGGTATAGAACTTAGTAAGCTGGATATTGTAGGATTGATGGAGAGTTTCTATCCTACGAATGAGCCTGAGCTTGAAGTTGTACCCGTAGTAGCTTTAGTTAAAACTAAACCAAATGTGAGGCTTTCAAGTGAGCTTCAAGAATACTTTTGGGCGCCAATAAATAAACTTAGTATTGATAGTGTTGAGGTAAAGCTTAGTAGTGGGGAGTTAAGACGTGTTGAAGCATATATCTATGAAGAATTTATTATATGGGGTTTAACAGCTAGAATAACGAAGAGCCTAATTGAAATCCTACAAGCTCTCTGAGAAAAACTTTCTTGCAGCAAGTAGTGTTTCTTTAATCTCTCTAGTATTTGTCATGCCTACAGTAACACCATCAACATGTCCACTTAAAAATTTAAAAGCTTCAAATGGATTTAGTAATCCTGCAGCTAAAGGCTTCATAGCAATAACTCTTACATTATTCACTCTTAAAACTCTTACAGCCTCTAGTGCATCTTCAATATTTGCATTTATAAATTCACCAATCTTATTCAGCGGTAATAGAATAACTCTAATATTGTCATACTCTAAAACACTTCTAGAAATAGCTAGTAGATTATGAGTTGCTATACCAGTAATTAGTGATGAATCCATAGACTGAATAATATCCAGTACTCTACTAGCTCTTGCAAGATTCCAATCAGTCATAGCCGCATGAGTAACAATGCATTTAGCACCTATTCCAAGAAGATCCTCAGTTTCCCTTCTAACATCCCTAATACCAACAGTACCGAAAACAAAACATTCAATACCTGTTTCCTTCATTGCCTTACCAATAGCTCTAACAACTACGGGATACGCTATAACGTGAACAGCATTACATCCATTCATTATACATTCAATAACTGTTTGAGTGATGTTTTCAGGCTTTTCATAGAAGCTCTCATAGTACCTATAAGCCCGATCACCGAACTGACCTGCACCTATAAACGGTGAAGAACCTAAGAGAACTCTTGGAAACTTAATACCATCAATATCGAAAACTCCAAACCTATAGGAATCATGGAAGGCTTTCATAAAAGCTAATAATTAAAGCATCATATATATTTACCTAAGCCCTAAAGGACTTTGTGAACTTTAGCTTTATTTAGGAGTCTCCTCCTATTTATAGTAGTATGGTTAAAACTGTTAGAGAGCTCCATTTACTCTAACTTCTTATATATTTCGGTTCATCTAGAGGACCTGGCAACTTAAGAAGAAAGCTACAATATGCTAAGTTACCACGTCTCATCTAGATACTTCAGATATTCTAAGCTTATTATTGTAGGATTATATCTATATTATGGTTTATCTTTAAGTTTCTATTAGGTTTGATAGGGATGTTAGGATTGTTATGGTTTATGATACTATTATCAGTAGGTTCTATGAGGAAGATTATTATGTTTCTTTTGAGCCATTATTGAGATGAATTCTCTACATATGGTTTTGATGATGTAGA
>Ga0105162_1001862_pt1 | contig 11659 bp, 4 predicted proteins | sample JNZ201metaG_FD_81532 | JGI IMG/M metagenome (GOLD analysis project Ga0105162, IMG submission 81532) | Hot spring microbial communities from Jinze hot spring, China to study Microbial Dark Matter (Phase II) - JNZ 20120812A | ecosystem: Environmental > Aquatic > Thermal springs > Hot (42-90C) >...
GTTAGGACTAACATTTCAGGCCTACCCGCTATGGCCTAATGGCATTCAGACATGCTCCACGCCTATAAACGGTATAAGTGGCCAACTCATTTATGGCGGATACGGCACTTTGGAAGAGCTTAATGGAAAGGAAATCATGAACTCAATAGTCGTCTTAGAGTTTAATTCAATGAATAATTGGGTGAATGCTGTGAAACTTGGTGCTAAAGGAGTAATTTTTATTGAGCCTGAAGATACGAATCGAATCGAATCTGAAACAAAATTTCTTTTAACCCCTTTAAATATTCCTCGACTATACGTGAATAAAGAAGACGGAAAAACATTGAAAAATATGGCGATATCAGGTAATATTACCGCCAATATTAGGCTTAGAATGATCTGGCGAGAAGTTACTGCTCAGAACATAATAGGAGTTATTGAGGGGACTGAGTTTAAGGATGAAATTATAATCTTTAGCGCCCATTATGATTCTTGGTCAGTGGTTCCATCCTTTGCGCCAGGCGCTGAGGATGCTATTTCTCCAGCATCTTTATTGGAAATTGCTAAGCTATTATCAGAGCATCCGCCTAAACGTACAGTATGGCTTGTCTTTTATGGGGGACATTGGCAAGCGCTTGCTGGGGCAAGAGAATTCGCTGAGCGCTTTCTTTTTCAAAATGAAACATTTTCGACAGGTAAGAAAAAGATTTTATTGCAACTAAGTCTCTATCTCTCCTCAGAAAATACGTTAGTTTCTTGGACAAACCTTGGTGACATGTATCTTCAACGGGAAGAATCAACTCCTTATGGATGGGACGGTTTAACTGATCTGGTTTTCAGAAAGTACATTCCGGGTATACGTCAACTCTTTGGCGATGAGATTACGCGCCTTATAGTTAACCCGATTACAGATACTCTCGCAGCTAAGTCGGAAATATTGGATAGCGAGCCAATTTCAATTACAGGGCTTCTAAGCGTGACATTTTTAACGGCTCAATCATTAAGATTAAACTGGCAAGTCCCCATCAACACGATAGATAAAATTGACTGGAAGAATGTGGAAAGTCAACTTAAAATTCTCTTTTATATTTTCTTCTCCCTCGCAAATGAAGATCTTCAAGGAAACCCGATACTTACGCGTTGGAAGCCGCCAGAACGAAGGAAAAGAATGGGCGTTGGCTCAGATATAGGGCCCGGACAAGCTGGATTTATTACTTTAACTGGCAGTGTGGAAGAATATGATTTTATGACCGGGTTCTATAGGCGGAAACCGAACGCGCTTGTTGAAATCTATCTTAGTGCTTCTCGGAGAGGAGAAGAGTGGGGGGAAAGTCCGAGATCAAACATGCTCAATCCATACACTCATATTTACGTTTGCACCGACGAAAATGGAATGTTTGTAGTTCATGGTCTCGCTGCCGACACGATGTTTGCATATTACAATGTTCTTGGCTATATTTTGGATTATGAAACCGGTCGCATAATTTACGCCCCTGATTTTGGGCCATATGGTGCTGGCGGTGGAATCTATAGCGGCTACAATTTTCTTAGTATTACAATGGATCGCCACCCGTTTTTCGTAAAGTCAATTGTCTTTAAATGTGAAGAAATAACTTTATTCGATATCACAAACCCATTAACACTCGATGTTCCACGTCGAGGCTTACACTTTTATACATCTGACGCCGTGATTCCAGACGTTAGTATTAGCGTAAATGAGTTTTCATCTCATCATCCGCCCAACTTCTATAGCGTAATCTCTTATCCAGAAGATGTTTGTGTGATCTTTTTACCACCAAGCACATCGTTTGAATTGATACTTACAACTTCGACAAAAATTATTGCGGGGATTTTGAATAATGCCAGTCAAAAATATCCATTAGGAGACGGGGTCTCCTCCTCAACTGGCACAATTTATTTCACTGCTCTTCATTTCGCTAACAATTTAAAGTGGATAAATGAATATCGTCTCTCAATTCTAGAGAACTACCGCTTCTTTAACCCCTCTGCTAAAAAATATCATGAGGCGTCTAAGCAATATCTGGAGAAAGCTACAGAAAGTCTTAAAATGAAAGATTATTCAACATTTTATTCTTTGATATACGCTGCATGGCAGAACTCTGTGAATGCGTATCGCGAAGTTACCAGTATATCTCACGATGTGGTTAACGCTTCTGTAGTTTTCTATGCACTTATAATTCCCTTTGCTTATGCCTTTGAGAGGTTAACTCTTAATTTTGAGGGAAGAAGACGCCTAATCGCCGTGATCTTACTTCTTTCATTACTGAGCATGTTAGCATTTTTCATGCACCCTGGATTTAAGATGGCATCTAATATTTTCATTAGCATTCTGGGAATAACTATTTCAATACCAATAATCCTTGTTCAGTCTATAATCGCCATTGGCTTATTTTCCTTTCTAAGTTTTTTGCGCAAACAAGTAGCAGGCGCTCATTTCGCAGATATAGGTCGAGGAAGCGCCTTTCTTATGTCGATCTCATTAGGTTTATCAAATATGAGGAGGCGAATGTTCCGCACGACGCTTAACCTTATAACCGTTATTCTTTTTACTTCTTCTCTTGTTTCTCTAACTTCATTTTCCATGATTATTACTATCCGCGGTTTCCCGATGAGCGGTCAAACAATATATGACGGAATATTGTTGAAACAGAACCTAGGCTTAACACCATTCTCCGAGAGAATCGAATTGATAATTCGAGACTCTCTAAACAAAAATGCTACAATAGTTAAAAGGTCATGGATTTATCCGCCACCTATTGGCAGAGCAGAATGGACTAGCTCGTGGAGATCTGGCAGCGGATCTATACTTCCAGTTCCAGTTTATGGTCCGAACAATTTAGAGACTAAAATAAAGGGCCTTTTAGGTTTACAACCTGAGGAAACGGAAGTAACAGGTATTGATAGAATATTGATAGAGGGCAGATGGTTTAATAATGTGGATTTGTATGCTGTAATAATAAATGAGGAGATAAGAAAGGAGCTCAATATCAATGTTGGCGACAAAATACGTTTCATGGGCCTAGAACTGAACGTTATAGGAATAATAGACGGCAATCTCCTTGAGGGGCTTCTTGACCTTGATCAGCGCGGCTTAAATCTAATGGACGTGTCCGCAACACCAATAGCTGCAAGAATGGCGTTTATTCCAATGTCGCTTAAAAGCTGCCTCATAATACCCTACAATTTAGCATCGCGGTGTTTTAATGGAGGAATAAATTCTATGGCGGTTAAATATCCTGATAAGGACAAAGCTACTGAGGTTGCGAAGACTATAGTTTCAGGTGCATACAGTATGCTAGAAATTTACGTTGGGTATGATGGCGCCATAGATGTCTATCGATTAGGTGTCGGTGCGGTTTTTATTGGTTGGGAAAACGCTTTAATCCCAGTAATAATTGCTAGTTTAACGTTACTTATGACCATGCTTGGTTCAGTGCAAGAGCGCGTTCGAGAAATTGCGATATTAGGCACAATAGGGTTGTCACCGCTACATATCTCGGGAATATTCCTAGTTGAATTTACCATGTATGCTTTGCTGGGAGTAACTCTAGGATATATATTAGGCATGGTTCTAATAAATGCCCTATATTATTTGCAGGCGATCCCCTTAACTTTCAGCGTTAATTTCTCATCTACTGCAACATTATTTACTTTATCTTTATCCTCAGCTGCTATTATTGGGACGGCGATATACCCCGCCCTTAAGGCTGGGCGAATAGTCACACCATCTTTAACGCGTAAATGGGAAATTAAAATAAAGCCCATCGGAGATAAATGGGAAATACCTTTGCCCATAAGAATACCTGAGAATGAGATCATAGGATTTATGATGTATCTTTATGAGTTCTTTAGGCTTCACACCGCTCGCGATGTGGGAATATTTCGCGTTACAAATATTTCTTATAAAGAATCTGAAGATACGCTTACTAAGACTCTTGATGTAGAAGTAGCATTAGCGCCTTGGGATTCCGGTGTCGCTCAAAATGTTCAAATAATAGCTAAAAAGGAACCCGCTGAAGAAAGAAGTTTTAGTCTTATAATCTCACTAAATCGAATTAGAGGCCGGTCGCAAACTTGGATCAATAAAAACAAAGATTTTCTACGCGCTATTCGTAATCAACTCATTTTATGGAATACTCTAAGGCCAGATGAAAGGAGGAAGTATATTCTAAGGAAACCACTGTTGAGTAACGAAGGGGAAAGCAAGTATGAAAGCAAGCGAACTTAAAATTCAATATAAAAGAGGTTTAACCCTAAGGAGTTTATTAATCGTGGCAATCGGCACCTTCTTCCTGACACCTATTACTACGTACTCAATGCTGGTCGGTGCGGGCAATATTTCCGCAGTAACGTGGATCATCGTTCTATTATTCACTGAAATATATGGGTTTACTAGGAGACCTCTCTCGGCACAAGAGGTAACGGTCATATGGTATGGTGTCGGAGCAGGCGCCACAAGTTCTCTCTTCCTCAACCTCTTGCAACAGGGATATATTGCAACAAGCCCATTTATAGGCATGTTTATAGATCCCTATACTGGTAAGTCTCTTAGAGATCTCATTCCTGTCTGGTATGCTCCACCATATTATTCAAGAGCATATTTATTGAGGACGTTTTTTGATAAAGACTGGACTATTCCAACATTGGTTGCTGTATCATTCTCGGCACTCGCCTTAATAATGCAAATCTCTTTGGCGATAATTTTTAGCCAAATATATGTTGAATCTGAGAGGCTGCCATTTCCGTTCGCGCCGATTGAAGCAAGCATCTGTAAAACGTTAGGTGAAAGGGAGGAGACGAAAATGAGAATCCTAATACTATCTGCTTTATTTGGCTGTTTTTGGGGCTACCTACTTTATGGCGTGCCAATCATCACGAGGGAAGTTTATAAGGTGCCGGTCCAAATTATACCAATCCCCTATGTGGACTTAAACAATTATATGGAGCAATTGCTTCCCGGGGCATCTTTTGGAATAGCCACAGACATTGCGGCTTATACGTGGGGCTTCTTCCTTCCAGCAAATATTGTCATATGCATGTTTGCCGGGTCATTTGCTACTTGGTTTATTGGAAATCATTTAGCCCTATCAATACCTTATTTCTCTGAGTGGCGGAGAGAGTGGAGTCCCGGCATGTCTATTTCCTTAATTTATCAGAGGTCAACATTGTGGGTGTGGATCAACCCTCAAATCGGAGCGGCGATAGCTTCGGGAATAGTTCCATTAATAATTTATCGGAAAACTATTATTCACTCCTTTAGAAATTTATTGTCAATATCATCCTCATCTAGCTTAACTATCTATTCTTCTCTACGTCTTCTCTTACTCTACATTGCGTCTGGCTGTGGCATTCTTGCACTCTTCCATTGTTTTCTGCCAAAGTTTCCAATATGGCTGGTTGCACCATTAGTTTTGGGATATCCATTTTTCATAGCGATGATAGCTGGCCGTATGGTTGGAGAGGTAGGCTTTCCGATCTCAATTCCATATGTTTGGCAAGGCGCTGTTTTGGCAAGCAATTATTATGGAGTTGAACCATGGTTTTTTAATCCCTTACCTGCAAGCGGTGATTTAGCAGCGATCAATGTATACCAAGTTAAGGTCTGTCAGTTGACTGAAACCAGATTCCTGGACTTATTTAAGGTTCTGGCTTTCGTTTTTCCACTTTCGGTAATTGGAAGTCTCGTTTATGTTTCCCTCTTCTGGTGGATAAGCCCCATTCCTTCAGCAGCATATCCTGCTACTACAATTAGTTGGCCTATTGCAGCGATGAATACTGGTCTTTGGGCCACGCGTCAACTTAATATCTTTAAGCCTGAATTACTTATGGGATCAGCGATATTTATGACCGTTCTTTCTTTAGTATTCCAATATCTAAAGGTTCCATTCTCTCTAACGGGAACCGTAATAGGACTTTACACTCTTCCACCCTACTCATTAGCTTGGCTAATTGGTTTTATAATTGGGCGTTTCATCTTCAAGAGGAAACTGAAAGAGAGATGGGAGGAAATTAAACCAATTCTAGTGGGCGGATTAAATCTGGGGAGCGGTGTTGCAATAGGTCTCAGCGTAACTATGGCAATTATCGCCAAATCTCTCTGGATTTTACCTTATTAACCATATTAGCCATTAAATTTTCCGATGTGGTAAGCAAAGCTTAAATATTATATGGTGCACTATTATTTTGCTGGTGGTGCCATTGGTGGGGGAGAGTTCTTCAAAACCTTTATCCTTGAGAGAGCTCGGTTTTACACCGAGGATAGTAATCTTCTCTATAGTATGGGGCATTTTTAACACCATCATCTTTGGCGCGCTGCTAATTGGGGTAAATTCTAACCCCTACATACCATTCCTAACGTTGATTTTTATGGAAACCTTCCTTATGCGGGCAATAAATAGGAAACTGCAGTTTTCAATTCAAGAATGGACTGTCTTTCTAACTTTCGAGATGTCGGGTTTTCTCGGCTGTGTAAGCTATAATGCAACAAGTGATCTTTGGCACATTGGAACTTATCGCGCGTTTTATCGAGGCTTTGTAAAGTATTTCGGCACGGTCTTTGAAGCGTTACGTACGCATAATGCGCCAGTTTCAAGTGTCATGTTCCTTTGGAGGGATGATGTAGTAAACGGCTACCTTTATGGAGGCTCCATCGACTGGGCCGGATGGGCTCCATCCATCATTTTCTACATATTGAATTGGGCATCCATGTATGTTGGCATGCATTTCCTCTCAATTATTTTCAGGAAGATTTGGATTGAGGAGGAAGAACTACCATTTCCATGGCAGCAACCACTATATGAGTTCTTAAAGAGAGCAAAAGAATATGAGAGACCTTCATTATGGAGCCTTAAACCTTTGGAAAACAAAGTTTTCTGGCTCTTCTTCCTACTTGGCGTAATTTATCAGGCCCTTAACGTATCGAATTGGTGGTGGGGAACAGAGTTTATGCAAAGCTATACTGTGAATCTTATTCCCATGTTTTATGAGGCTTTTCCATGTAACCTATGGTCCTTTACGCTCGTTCCAACAACTATCGCTGCAGCCTACCTAATGCCACTAGATGTCGTAGGGACAGCTGCGTTCTCTTTTGTCTTCTTTGAGGGATTCATAAACTGGCTTAATATTGTTACGGGATCTGTTACTAGGATGGACTTCTGGTCAAATCAGTGGCTCAATGGATCGGAGCAAGGGTTAATAAAGTATCACCTTCTTTTTGGGGGATGGCATGGGTGTGGATTTGGTCCAATATACATAGCTATTCCGTTGGTTCTGGTGTGGAAGGCAAGAAGAAGAATAATTGACTCAATTAAGAAGGCGGTAAAGGGCATCCCCGCTGATGAAGGTGAGGCGCATTCGTGGCGGACAGTGTGGCTTGGCTTTATTATTTGCACTATAATTTGGTATGCAACGGTGCTTTGGGCCGGGGCTCCTCCAGAATTTATAATATCTTACTTCGGGCTTATTGGCTTATTCCTCTGGACAGCTCGATATATTGCTGAGACCGGTGGAGCTGGAGTATACGTAGAACAATTCGAGTTTGATCATAACCTTATGATGTATTTGGAACCTCTGCGCGCAACTGGCATTTTAGGTTTCAATACGCCATCAGCAGTATCTCTCTTAAACATTCATACCTACACTGGATGGGCTGCACAGCATCAGCCCCTGATGCCCTCCTTAGTCCTCTTTAAGATCGGCGCAGAGACGAAAACCCATCCGAGAGTAATTAGCATTGCTATGCTCATCGCCATGGTACTTGGAATAGTAATAGCGGTTCCATTGGGCATATGGACTTATTTCCATCATAGCGCAACATTTCTCTATGGAAGGCTCTTAGAACATGAAGGAATAGTTTATCAGCTTGGAGGATGGCCTCCAGGATGGCCATATCTAGAAGCGCAGCCGAAAAGCTATGCTGAGTTTGTTGGCATACCGGACTATTACTCATGGTTCCTAGGCGGCATAATACTAATTTTCGTACTTGAGTTCTTGCGCGCGAGATTTACATGGTTCTTCTTTAATCCGATAGGAGTAGTATTTGGTGTTGGCGGGCCAGCTCACTGGTTCTATGGAGGAAACATGATTATTGCCTTCATCTTAAAGTGGTTTACACTAAAAATTGGTGGAGCAGATGCCTACAATAAGGTTGGCGTAACCGCGGCCTCTGGGTTATTATTGGGTAGCGGCTTTACTTTAGTCTGGGGATCACTAATATCCTTAACAAGAACTCTATAAACCTATAAAATTCTCTTCTCCCTTTTATTTTTAACTAAGAGGAGAAATCTGAAATATGATTCCGCGATTCTTCAACAAAGAAAAGTTTGGTGAGGCTTCATCAAGTATCCTTGTAATTGAAGCGTTTGATGAGAGAGGGAATCCATTTGCACCACCATATATTTATGCTTCTGATAGTGAAGGCGAACCGTTTCCGCTTTCCTTTTGGAAGGAGGGAGAGGTTAAATGGGTTTGTCCGCTCTTCAATAAACCATTCTTTATTAATGTTATTTGGGAAATTAAAGGATTTGGTAAACTAATATTAACTGCTGATAATGAGGGGAAAGGTTATAAAAGGGAACGCCAACATGGACGCAGCTCTATAATTCTTAATTATGAACTGGCTAAAAGCCATTTAAAGAGGATTTTAGAACACTATGAAAGTGGCCTTAAAGAGGGCTACATTCTGTCTTCAGAGCTAAAGAATTTAATCCAAGAAGCACAAAAATTCTTGAAAGAAGCGGAAAATGCATCGGATAAAATAGAATGCTTAGTATTCTTGAATGAATCATTAAGAAATAGTCTTTGGGCTGGGGAAAAACTCGCTCTAGAAATTGCAAAACAAAATATTGAAAAATTTAGGAAGGCAAATGTTACCATAAGAATTGTTGACGAAACCGGGAAACCTATAGAAAATGCTAAAATTGTAGTGAAACAAATTGATCATGAGATTATGTTTGCATGCAATACTAGAAATTTTGAGATGCGCGATTCCTTGGCTAATTTTGATATATATTTAGAAAGATTCAAGGAATTATTTAACGCTGGAATGGTGCACTTCTTTTGGCCTACATTTGAGCCTGAAGAAGAAAAATACCGGTGGGAAACGCGAGATGTTGCCGTCAACTGGCTTAAATCTAATGGTCTAAGAATCTGGGGGCACCTTTTAATCTGGCTTCACGAGTGGAATGTGCCTGAATGGGCAAAGCGGAAAACCTATAGAGAATTAAAGGAGATTATTCGAAAATTATGTTATGAACCAGCTTGCAGATATCGAGATTCGATTTATTTTTGGAATGTTTTTAATGAACCTGAATGGGGGAATGTTCTACAATTATCTGTAGATCAGCAAATTGAACTACTTAAAATAGGATTAAAAGCGGTCAATGAAGCAAATCCTGAGGCTGTAAGGATGATAAATCTAACTATCATATGGGGCGAGTATGTTGCCTGGGAACGTACAGCTGAAGGACTAGCAAAAAGAAGACTCTTAACCCCCATCCAATTTCTTAAAGAAGTTGAAAGAAGAGGAATCTATTATGAGGCAATAGGTCTCCAACTTTATATGGGCTTTGGTGGCACAGGAAGCGGCTTCTCCGTTAGAGATATGTTCACAATATCTAAGATTATTGAAAAGTACTCACAGCTTGGGAAAGAAATACATATCACAGAGCTAGGAACCCCATCAAGATTTGAAAATACAGATAAATTTAGATTTTTTAAGGTTGTAACTGAAGCTGGCTACTGGCATAAACCTTGGGATGAAGAAACACAAGCTGATTGGATAGAACAATTCTATACGATCGCATTCGGTAACCCAAACGTAAAATCCATTTCTTGGTTTGATTTGGCCGACTACAAAAATGCTTTTGTGCCATGGAGCGGTCTTTTAAATGAGGATATGACGCCTAAACGGTCATATTATCGACTAAAAAATCTTCTCAACTCATGGTTAACTAATAATGAGGGAATCACAAACAAATACGGTGAATACAGTTTTAGAGGATTTAAAGGACGATATAAGATCAAAATTATGAAGGATGAGAAAATGATTAATACGTTAGATTTGAACGTAAAAAGTGATATTAAAGTAGTTATCACGCTTGATTTAAGTTAAGTCCGCTTTCTTATGTATTATTGACTATTTCCTCTCAAGGAAGTGTCCTATTTCCTGCTCCAGAGATTGCTGCGTTACCTATTATCTAGATAGACTCCTTAGACTATATCTCCTCGACTTATTTTTAGCTAGCTGCCCAGCTATCCTTGGGCTTACTGCCTCTTTCCTCTCATAATGTTATAGATGACTTTCTTTGAGCCCCAATGCTTAGGATCCTTTAAGCACAATTTCAATAATGATCTTCCTCCTAACTTGGGTTATCCTAGGCTTCCCTCCAAGGCGAGTTTTACCTTGAAGTCTTCACGCCGCCCACCTTATTCCTTTGGACATACCTATAGGCAGATTTATGGGATAGGGTATATCCATCCTTTACTATGGTTCTATGTGACAATCTCTCAGCTTTGTGTAGGACCATCTCACCCATTCTATGCCCATCATCACACCTACTTCCTCATTAATCCTTAACCTTCTCCTCATCAGGGAGGAAATATATTCATAAACATAGTAACATGCATCCAACTTAGACAAAAAGGAGCCAAAATTTCGCTTCTCTTATTCCTACAATATAATAATATGATAAAAAGTATGCCTCGACACAATCATTTTGGATCATGCCAGTTCGGCCAAAAAAGAGGTATAAGGGGGTTTTTCAGCATTTCTCTTTGAGTGACTTGAGATATCCCGCATATCGTCCATAATAGTTATCTGCTTGCTTGACAAGGCTCATATAATGCTTTGCGCCTATTCTCTGTGGAGCCCTTCCTTGAATGAAGTCGGCTACTGATTCGGGAACCCCAAGCTTAACCATCTTGTTAAAGGAGAATTTCCTCAGATATTTCGGCTGAAGAATCTTGTATTTACTAAAATAGTGGCTTGCATTAGCCCTTTTTATGGAGCTTCCCTCATTTTTGGCTTCAAGAATCAACCTTAAAGAATCACTTGTGAAATATGCAAAATAAACCGTTTTGCTTCCCCTGAATGCGTCTATCTGATATCGGTAGAAGCCATTCACGGCAATTAGCTTGCTCCCATCAAAATTTTTTATCATGTTCACAGCCTCAATCAATCTCAACCCGCTCTCCAAACAGAGGACCCAGAGAGCCTTATACTTTAATGGAATAAACTCGATTTGTTTGAGCGACTCGATAACTTCATGCTCCTCTGGAACCCTTAAATCAATAAACTCTGGCTCTTTCGGTATGGCCTTTTTAAGCAGTTTTATCCAGTCTTCCGGGTAGCCTTTAAGAAGGCAGTAGTTTAAGAAGGCCCTTAAAACCCTATCAAGCTGGTGGACTTGTCTAGCTGAAAGGCTCTCAAATAAGTGGGCGACATCAATCGGCCCATTTATCTCTTTATCGGAAAGAAATCGATTTAAGTAGCTTTCAATCTTCTGAGCCGTTTCTGGGCTATATCTCGACAAATAAACCAGAAAATCATCCCTTAAGTCAAAATAAGAAATTTTAAGCCTCGGGCGCCCGTGACCCAGGTTCAAATCCTGGCAGCCCCATCAGTCCCACAGATCCAAATCTCCTTTTAAGTCTTGTAAGA
>Ga0105162_1001863_pt1 | contig 11658 bp, 17 predicted proteins | sample JNZ201metaG_FD_81532 | JGI IMG/M metagenome (GOLD analysis project Ga0105162, IMG submission 81532) | Hot spring microbial communities from Jinze hot spring, China to study Microbial Dark Matter (Phase II) - JNZ 20120812A | ecosystem: Environmental > Aquatic > Thermal springs > Hot (42-90C) >...
AAATCAAAATATCCATATAATACAGCCTATTGTTCACTGATTAGTTTTTTAAATTACATAGTTATAAGTCGTCCCCATCATTTTTAGCGCAGTACCGCGATATGTTTGTTAATGACAATTATAGACCCAATTAGGTAGATACATATTAATTGAGGTGATCGGTAATGATCATTGATATACTTAGGATATTAATAAGAGCAGTAAAGATAATCATGAAAATACCAATTATAGGAGAAATAATAGTAATAATTGCTGGGATCACACTCATACGTTTCGCTTCAATTATTCCTAATTATTTGTTAAATGGATTGTTACTATTATTTGGATTAGGATTAATCCTCAAAGGTATGATTGATTTAGCTAATTTGCGGAGTTTGAGAAATTTATCTAGACATTTGTAACGAGAGAAGTTTTGGAGAATGAACGTGTAAGTGAGTATAATGAGAAGTTACGAGTAATCGCTATTATGTTGCTCATACTACTCTATTTAACTACCGCTAGTGTAATTGGTTCAATACCAAATCTTACAAATTCGTTCCTCCGGTTTTCGTAATAATTACTGGGCTATACGGGCATCATATTTGATGAAAAGTTATAAAGAATCTCGTAATAACTTGTCAATACTGCATTGATTTCAACACTGTAGTGATAAATATGGCTCTATCATCTAGAGTAAAAGCTTGTTACATAAATTTTATTCTATTGTTAGTCGTTGAAGTATTAATCTATATTTCTGGATTCATACTTTGGTTATCCGAACCTAGTGGAAGATTGCGTGGAAAACTCTTGATGAAAAACTCGTTCTAGGTTTGAATAGAAATTCATGGAGATTTATCCACATATCTTCCGGGATACTATTCTTGGTGTTAGTAGTTATACATATATGTCTCAACTGGACATGGATAAAGAATGTTACAAAATGTTTTTTATCAAAGAAATAGAGAGAAGAGATAGAGATGAATCCGTTCTCGTACATAAACGTTCCGGGATTGATTATTCAATTGATTATGCATATGTAGCGTTATTTAGAGAGGTTTGGAAAATCGGTTTAACTCTTGTTGAGCTAGGATTCGTAAATGTAGTCCGCGTTACTAATAATTAGGAAAATTTATAATTATCCATTAATGTATTAATTGTATTCTAACATAGTGTTTTATGGTGTTCATAGTGCCTTTAAGACCGGCTAGGTGTTACACGAAATTTAGTGGTCCCCCGTACACTAGGAAGGAATATATTCCGGGTGTGCCGCAGCCTAAGATAACGAAGTATGAAATGGGTAATATTAAGGGTGATTATGACTACGTTGTCGAGCTCATTGTTACAGAAGCTGGTCAGATTAGGCATAATGCTTTAGAAGCTGCGCGTGTTATTGCTAATAAATTGCTTTCAGTTAAAGTTGGAGATCTTAATTACTTCATGAAAATACGTGTAATCCCCCATCATGTTCTAAGAGAGAATAAAATGATGGCATTCGCGGGTGCCGATAGGCTTCAGGAGGGTATGAGGAACGCTTTCGGTAAACCAATTGGTTTAGCTACGAGGGTTTATCCGGGCAGCGTTATACTAGAGATTAGAGTTAAGAAGGTGCATCTAGATATAGCTAAAGAAGCTTGTAGGAGAGCTGCTAGTAAATTATCGTTACCATCTAGGATCGAGATTAAACCATTAAAACAGAATATTCCTCCCGCATCCTAATGTATTGGATTGGTTGAATGGAGAATAGTGTTTGTAACCTATATTTAGTAGATTACGGTAGTTTAGCTCAATTAGTAATTAGAGAAGGATATAGGAGACTACTTATTCAAGCACCAGACGGTTTAAAACCTCTATATTCATGCATAACTAGTTTTCTAACTAATGAAGTAGGGGGTTATTTAGAGATATATTTATCATCATCACCAACGTATGGAGCTTGCGACATAGCTTATGATGAAGCTCTGAGAACATCGTCGGAAGCTATAATACATGTTGGGCATACTAGATACCCATGGTTAACGCGTAGCTCAATACCTGTACACTACATTCCAGCATTCTATAATTGGACCCCTAGTGCTGAAGACATAGATCTTATTGTAAAAGCTCTACACGAAATTAAAGCTAGGAATATTGGTATTCTAGCATCAACACAACATGTTCAATCTCTGAGTAAATTAAGCGAATTTCTCACAAATAAGGGGTTCGAAACAATTACTCCGCGTGAAGAGGGGTTTCTAGATGGACAAGTTATTGGATGCTACTATAAACATGCTGAAAGGATCTCGAATAAAATCGATGCATATCTAGTTGTTAGTGGCGGTTTATTCCATCCACTAGGTTTAGCTCTAATCGTAGATAAATACGTATTTGGCTACGACCCCTATAGGAGAACGATTTGGAACGCTACTAGCTACGCTAAGAAAATACTTGTTAAGAGACTATACTTGATCTCTAAACTCAAATATTCTTCAATTAAAGAAATCTGCATTATCCTAGGCTCTAAACCGGGTCAGTTCAGAATAGATTTAGCTAGAAGAATAGGTGAAGAAGCATTAATGAGTGGTTTTAAAATACACTATGTTGTATCGGATAAACTAGATTTCGATAGAATGGTCGCTATAGACAATGCTTTAAAATCAAACATCTACGTTGTAACTAGTTGCCCCAGAATACCTATAGATGATTTAAGCGATTTCTATAAACCAGTACTTACACCGGGAGAGTTCTACATGCTAGTACACGGAGTTGATAAATATGTTTATCCATGGTGAGTAGAATTATTGTTAGAGATAAGAAAGAGCTTGAACTGCTCCTCGCGAAAATACCTAGATATCGAGGATGGAGGAGAGAACTGGAACAGTACGAAACGCCTTCTAGCATAGTATCGCATATTCTCTGGTTAGCTTATCTCAAAGGTGATGTGTATTCAAAAAATATTGCTGAGCCGGGATGTGGAACAGGCGTATTCTCTATTGGTGCTCTACTACTGGGTGCTTCGAAATCCATATGTATAGATATCGACAACTCTATTCTAGAACACACTCATAGTGTTGTAAAGAATATTTTTAGAAATCTATCTCATAGATTAATACTTGTGAATTCAGATATTAGAGATCTAGAGGTCAATAGCGTAGATACAGTTATTATGAATCCTCCATTCGGAGTATATAGGAGGAATAGAGGATTAGATCTATTCTTCCTCCGCAAAGCTATGGGTATGGCTTACTCGATATATAGTCTACACAAATACTCACCTATGCTTGAAGAAATAATTACTGATTTATCTAGAGATTGGGGATTCGATATAACGTATAGTGAACGATTAAAATTCCCTATTCCAATGATGTATCCTACACATAGGAGGAGAATATATATTGTAGAAACAGTTCTATATGTTTTCAGGAAGAGGATGTGAAATTGAGTAGTAGGAATAAATTAGTTTTACCTGGAGACGCTATTGGTGTAGAAGAAGAGTTTATCCCCGTATCCGGTGCATACGTTGATACGGGGGGTTTCATTAGATCAATGATTATAGGTTTAACTAGTATAGATGTTTTCAAGAAAACCCTCGTTATTAAGAAAATTATTGATAAACCAATTGTTCCTAAACAAGGAGATATTGTAGAGGGCGTTATATCGAGCTTATCCGACGACATAGCTTTCGTAGATATATATGCTGTAAATAACAGGTACGATAAATCAATTGATTTCACAGGAGTACTACATGTTTCTCAAGCTAGTCAGGAATTCGTAAAATCCCTATTCGATATATTTAGATTAGGCGATGTAGTTAGAGCTAAGGTTCTAAACAATAATAACCCCTTCCAATTAACAACTAAAGACCCCGTTCTCGGAGTTATAGTTGCTTACTGTAGTCTTTGCGGAAACGTTCTCTACAGGAGAGATGATAGACTCGTATGTAGCGTTTGTGGGAATATTGAGAATAGGAAAATTAGTATTAAGTACTACATGTATGTGTAGTGTAGAAACATGCCTCTCGTTAAGAAAACATTCGTAATACCGTGTCGTGGAGAGGAATGCGTTGATCTATCTAATACACTATTAGAGAACATTAGTGGAACCGGCACGGTTACTATTGAAGCTAAGCAGAACCAAATTGTTGTAACAATCTATGGCTATAAATCTGAAGTTAGAGAAACATGGTTGATTCTGAGGAAACTTGTTGAAGAGAAGAAGTTGCTTCGTCTAGGTAAGGGTTTATTAAAGATTAGTTTAAATCAATTAGCTAAAGTATTGAGGAAAACCATACCTCCTAAATTACTAGTAGAGGTTCTCAAGAGACTCGGTTATTACGCGGTTTATGAGAAGGGGGAATCAGCTATAGTAACTAACGCTCCGCTAGAGGAGCTTAAGAGGATTTCGGAAGAACTCGCCGATTCATATTCAAAAACTGGGGGTATTTGTAGAGGAACTACAACTAGGTATTACTTAGCAGCATTAACGGTACTAACAGGTCTTGATTTGGAGAGAATAGTTGAGAATGCCGAGAAGCTTAACCACATATATAGAGATGAAGATGGAAAAATTGTTGTTAGAGTAGAGTGGGTTAGAGCACTAGATGAATATATAAAAACCTATAGGTTATGAATGTGGGTTAAGGTGATTTCTACTTGGATATTAAGGTTTTGAAGAAAGATAGGAACGAGGTTTTAATCGAGATCGAGGGAGAGGATCATACTTTAGGTAATTTAATTGCTAAAGAAGCTATTAAACACCCAGCGGTTAAGAACGCATACTACACTATGCCTCATCCTCTACAGAAAAAGATCGAGTTCTACATTCTCGTCGACGAGAATAGCGATTTAAATACAGTTATTAAAGAAGTATTCAACAATATAAAGAGGTATTTAGAAGAATTTAGGCGGGAAATTGAGGAAAAGATCGGTTAAACCCGAATCCCGTGTTCTAGCATTAACTTATTTAAATGGTATGTATTACGCTATGGTTTTTAGAAAGAATTTTCTAGAGGAATTCCAAGTTATTGATGAATCAGAAATCATAGATATAGGAGATATACTTGATCAATTGAATACTCGTGACGAAATCTCCTACTACATACTGTGTGGTGAGAATAAGTATAGCTTTATAGTTCCCGGGTTAAATATATTAGAGGGTTCTGAATACTTGATACAGAAATACAATTATTGCAGGAATCTCGTAATGGTTGCCGAGTGTTTCGATAAAATACGTATTAGCGGTTTTACGAATACGTGTAGTGGGTTTGAGTTATGGTGAGGTTCTGCCCGAAATGCGGGGGTTTAATGAAGCCAGTAGTGGTTGAGAATAGAGGTGTTCTAGAATGTATTAAATGTGGATATAGAATTGAGGAGAAGAATCCCAGTAGTTTCCGATTATCTTCGAAAATAAAGCATTCAGCTAGGGAGAAAACAATAGTTATTGAGAATAGAGTTGAAGCTAGTCTCCCGGTATCGAGAGACGTTATATGTAGGAAATGTGGTAATACCGAAGCCTACTACTGGATACTACAAACTAGAGCGGCTGATGAGCCATCAACCAGATTCTATAAATGCACTAAATGTGGTCATGTTTGGAGAGAATATGAATAAATGTTTATTCTCTAGCTAACTTGTTTTTAAAGCATTATTTAATCATGTGAGTATAGTGGGGTGGTTTTATTGAAGCTAAGATTCGCTAGCGGTAAGGTTTGGAGATACGTTATAGCTTCTATAAGCAAAATTATTGATGAAGGGGTTTTCATAATTGGAGAAGATGGTGTTAGGCTTAGAGCAATGGATCCGTCGAAAATAGCTCTAGTCGATTTTCATCTACCTAGAGAATCGTTCACGGAATTCGAAGTAACTGGTGTGGAGAACATAAGCGTTAATATGAGTGATTTAGCGAAAATATTGAAAAGAGCTGTTAAGGATGATGAGTTAGTGCTAGAATCTAGTGGAGCGAAGGGTTTAACGGTATCTTTCGTTGGACATGGTATTAGAAGCTTTACATTACCGAGTCTAGAACTTGCTCCTGAAGAACTACCAGAACTCAAACTAGATTTTCCAGTAATGATTCGCGCACCCCCAAGTGTTTTTAAAGAAATTGTTCGAGAACTAGAACCTGTTGGTGAAGTCATAGAGTTTAAAACCGTTTCACCCGAAAACACTCTCATAGCTAGATCCTATAGCGATATTGTTGATGCACAAATAGTGCTATCGGTACAGGACGGTTCTCTATACGAACTATCCGCTAGAGAAGATTCCGTATCATCATATAGTATAGATTACTTAATTGATATTGCCGGCGTATCATCTGTAGCGGAGGATTTCGTTTTCGAATATGGTAGTGGATTACCATGTAGGCTTCAATTCACACTCCCCTATGGAGGTAAAATAGTTTTCTATGTCGCCCCGCGAGTTGAGTAACGAGTTTTTCCTGAAGAAAATTATTTCAACATATTATGCTCAAAGACCACTCGAAGAACCACCATATTTGCATAAGAGAGAAGTAGCTTTACATTCACTCGAAGATAACGTTTACATAAGGCACTTAAACTTCCCATCTATGAAGGAGCTATACACGTATATTACTAAAGTTAAAACGCCTCTACATCTCTACTACTCATCCGCAATTTACGGCAACCCCTCAGCAAATAGTATGGATGAGAAAGATTGGCAGGGTTCGGAGTTAATGTTCGATATAGATGCAGACTCGTTCCCAGATTGTAACAGGGTTCTAAGCTTGTGTATTGGTGAGAACAGGGTTTACGAGGGGAAAATAGAGGCTTGCAGCGATGGTTCGGAACCGGAAACTCATATAGAGTTGTCTTTCGATTGCATAACCAGGGCTTTCCATGAAGCTGTAAAACTATATCAGATCCTTAGAGAGGAATTGGGATTTAGAGCTATAAGAGCATATTTTTCGGGTAGTAAGGGTTTCCACATTAAAGTTTACGATAGTGAAGTATATGATTTAACTAGTGATGAGAGGAGAGAAATACTTTCGTATGTTAAGCAGGAATCGCTGAACGTGAACCCCATAATACCGGTTACTAGTAAAGGATACGTATTATTATTTAAAGAAGAAGTTGGTTTGAGGAAGAGATTGTTAAACATTATTCTTAAATATGGTTTACCATATGAGGATATGAAGAACTATATTAGAATAGAGTATGACCAGGTAAAAGCTATACTTCAGGATTTATCAGTTAAAGTAGATCCTGTTGTAACAGTTGATTTATCTAGATTATCTAGATTCGGCTACTCTCTAAACTGCAGATCTGGTCTTAGAGTTACTCCAATCGATTTCGAGAAAACAAGTGATCTAAACTTAAGTATGTTTAACCCATGGAGTGGTTATTTAACGGTTAAGCCACTAATAGATGCTTCTCTAAACTACTATGGCGTTAAGTTTAAGCTCCGTAGAGGAGAGGAGACCCGTCTACCTGCTTTAATAGGAGTATATCTTTTACTTAAAAGAATTGTAGTACTAATCGATACTAGAGATTTCGGTGTATCGTAATGTATGACACGTTCTTAAAACTAATACGTGAAGAACTATCGTCTAGAACACTAGCTAAATTAACACCTGTTAAACTAGATGAATATAGGAGCTCTATGCATTCAATACTAGCATCTCTCATTAAATCACCCGAATCATCAATTCTTATTGAGAAAATGATCAGTAACGTAGCTAGAGACGCCGAGTTATGGGCTAGATTCAGATTTGCTAAACTAATTCTAGGAGCGGATAAACCGGACGAAACCTTCGATACCTTAATTCTCGAGAAATTATCTAGAATAATTGATGCATATGTAAATATAGTTAATGGTTTAAACATTACTTATGGAGACGCTATTCTGGTGAGGTACTCCAGAGATCTCCTCCTATCTAAAGGTTCTAGAAAGAAGGGAGATTATGAATTCGTTAAAATCGAAAATATACTTATGCTTCCAAGTATTGATATATATGATACAGTACCATACTTAACTGTTAAATATTTGAAGAATAGGAGTGGTTTTAAGTTAATCCAGAAATAGTTATAGCTAAGTAAGTAGTTAACGCAATTATTATCGATAATATTGATATCGAAGCTAGGAATCGCGATGTAGGAACTGTTTTACTCTTAGTTTTCAAACCAGTTACTTTCTGCAGAGTTGCTGGTGGTTTAGCTATAGCGAAGAGAGGTATTAGTAGTAGGAGTAGAGTAGTGTTCAACACGTAAATCCCTATTTCTCTCAAACTAACGTATAGTTTATAGCTTTCTATCAACATAATCCATCCAGGAAGCGTTGCCAGTAGTGTTACTATAGCTATTGTAGATAATATTTTGACTAGCAACGAACTACTGAAATCCTCTTTGGCGGAAAATACGAATATTTCTTTCTTAATCTTCACTCTGAACACCATTTAGAAGATTATTGAGGGAACGCATAATTTTATTAATGTATATCTATTACCTTAATAAGTCTAGTTAAGATGGTGTATTTGATTGAAGAACGCTCGCTACCTCGGTTTTACAATACTAATTTTATCCATAGTTATATACACATTATTATCTGTAATTTACAACAAGTACAGTAGGTTATTGGATGAACCTGTAGCATACATGTATAGTACAGTAGCAGATACTGTTTCTAAAACGAGTATTGCTGGTTTAAACGAGTTCACGTATCGTATGCCAATATTGGTCACGCTCGTTTTAGGTTATTTCAACATACCTATAGGATTATGGACGTTCGCTATGGGTATACTATCGATCCTCGCTGTTTTCATAGTAACACATAGATTAACAGGAGATGCTGTGAAATCTGGTTTAGCATCCCTACTATTATCTGTAACTCCATGTTTCATATATTGGTTTAAATTAAATAATTATGGAGCCTACACGCTCCTACCGCTATGGTTAATATTTTTAGCAATACATATGTTCAGCGAGAAAGGATTGAAAACCCCGTTGATAATTGCTTTAGCTGCAGTAAATTCGATATTGTGGTTATCGTGGAGTATTGGGTGGTTTACACTAATCGCTTACAGCATATACGTTGCAGTATCTTTCATATTTAGAACTCTGAATAGAATGGATAAATTAATTGGTTTAACACTACTGCTAACATCACTACCTCTAAATATATTAGCGTATTTCAAGTTCATCACAATGTACCACATAGCTTCCTTCACTACACTCGCATTAATGCTACTCATAACGCATTTATTCTCAAAAATAGGAGAGGCTGGATTCACAGCTAGATTATTATCGATTCTAATACCATTCATTGCGGGTTTATCTATAAGCATAATTGTTTCGAACTACACTGTATTACCTGGATTCCCGGAGTCTTATGTTAAGACCCATTATGCTATATATGATTATGGATTACTCGGTTTACTAACTATTCCAGCACTCATTTATTTTTTGAGAAACAAGATCATTAGGATGAACGTGAATGGTGTTAGATTAACAGTAATGATCACATTATTCCTAGTATCTATAGTAATTAGCTACTATATTCCAGTATTCGCTCTAATAGCTATTGTTAGTATACTACCGGTTATTTCGTGGAGTCTACTCGATTCATTAATATATATCGTTAATGTTCTGAAAATGAATCGTATTATTAAAACCGTTGTTGTTTCAACCATAATAGTTCTCGTTGTATTAAGCAGTAGTCTACACTCAGCCATTGTTGTAAACGTTCCGCCAACGCCTGTAAGATTGGATTTACCCGAGATTTACCATAAAGAAATAATTGCTAATGAAAGCGCATTATTGAAAGCAATGGATATTCTTAAAAACAACATTATGGGGGGGAGAGCAGTTATAATATCGTATTGGGGCTATAGCTATCTTATTAAAGGTTATTTAGGGGATTTAGTAGAACCCTATGCTTATCCATGGGAATACGGTAAGTTAAGAATTGTTGCTCAAATATTTCTAAGTAGTGATGAGAAAGCATATGGTTTGATCAAGAGAGCTGTAGGTGAAGGTAACGTATCTGAAGTATACATAGTTCTAGCCGAGCTCGTTTCATTCACCGGCGGCTACAATGAATCTAAAAATGTTGATCTAGGGATGGTTATCGAAGCACCCCGAGCGAGCTACCACGTATATGGAGATTTAGATAGAGTATTCCTGTATATTCGAGAAGCTGGATTTGATAGGGATCAATATATAGACCCGGTATTCCCCTACCCCAACGACCCAGCTCTAAGCTGGAGAGACGCTATGCTTAATTCATTAATGGTTAAAATGATCGTTAATGGTTTGGAAAGAATGAATTATACTGTATTTAACCAAGCTGATGCAGATTTAATGGATAAACCGTTGAAAGTAACTTTGAATAGAGACTTATACGAACATGTAGGGTCAGTTATAGTTCCAATCAGGAGTTCTAAGTATGTATCATACTATGGATATACACTTGTTAAAGAAACATGTTATTACGTAACTATATATAGAGTTAAGTTAAGCTAATTATTAAAATAATGAAAATCCTAATTTCTCGAATCTGCGGGGGTGGTGTGTTTTGCCTCTCTCCAGGAGGGATTTACCTAGTGTTGGTGAACACGTTATAGCTACTGTTAAAGAGATATTCGAGTACGGTGCTTACGTTGAGCTAGACGAGTTCAATAATCTTAGAGCCTACCTGCCTTGGAATGAAGTTTCATCTAAATGGATACGTAGTATTAGTGATGTTCTTAGAGAAAATCAGAAAATAGTTGTTAGAGTTATTAGAGTCGACCATAAACGTAGAACTGTAGATGTTTCTCTAAAGAGAGTTACGGATAGTGAGCGTAGGAGAAAGCTCGCGTGGTGGAAGCATTACCTCAAAGCATGTAAAATAATTGAATTAATAGCTTCATCGCTCGGTAAGAGCATTGAAGATGCTTATAGAGAAGTTGTTTGGAAACTAGAGGAGCATTATGGTAACCCCTATGTTGGCTTAGAAGAAGCCGTTATCTCCGGAGGAAGCGCTCTAGCTAAAGCAGGTGTTCCAGATTATTGGATTGAACCATTAGTTGCTGAAGCTAAGAAACATATTAAACCAAAAGTTTTCAAGAAGAGAGCTGTAGTTGTTATTAGAACTCTTGATAGGAGGGGTGTTGAATTGATTAGAAAAGTATTGTTATCTGCTTACGAAGCCGTTTCAGATGAGAAGTCTGAAGTTAGGGTACACACAATTGGTTCACCTAGATATGTTGTTGAGGTTCAAGCATATGATCCTAAAACAGCTGAGAAAACCCTTAACACGGTGTTAAGCACTATGGAGGAGGTATCTAGGAGTTTGAATGTTGAGTATAGAGTTGAAGGAGTCGGGTAATGAAGTGGTATTTGAGAAGATGCGTTAAATGTAAGAAATACACTATAGTTTCAGATAAATGTCCATATTGTGGAGCAGAAACCGAGATTCCACACCCTCCACGATTCAGTCCAGAAGATAAATATGTGGAGTATAGGATTAAAGCTAAAATAGAATCAAATACTTTGGATTTAGAGAAGAAACCCTTGTACTTCATTGATTAAACAATACATAAACTTTAAAAACCGATAATGATTAGAAACATAGATAACACTAGAGGAGATGCCCCGGTAGTATAGTCCGGCCTAGTATGCGGGCCTGTCGAGCCCGTGACCCGGGTTCAAATCCCGGCCGGGGCGTTGATCGCTCGCCATCCACACTCCTAAATCTCCGATTACTCCAA
>Ga0105162_1001867_pt1 | contig 11650 bp, 9 predicted proteins | sample JNZ201metaG_FD_81532 | JGI IMG/M metagenome (GOLD analysis project Ga0105162, IMG submission 81532) | Hot spring microbial communities from Jinze hot spring, China to study Microbial Dark Matter (Phase II) - JNZ 20120812A | ecosystem: Environmental > Aquatic > Thermal springs > Hot (42-90C) >...
ACGTTACACCGCCCCAGTACATCGACGCTATCGTGACGGAGAGGGGTTTGATCGCCCCGCAGTTTGCCGTGATGCTTGTAAGGGAGATTTACGGCTGGCCGCCGGCCTTGCAGAGCGTATCCGAGCTGGCTGAAGAGCTCCTTCGGAGAGGGTTAGGCGGATGATTCCGGAGAGCGTTGCGAGGGTGGCGGACGACATAAAGGCGATGCGCGTCAGGGGTGCGAGCAGGATCGCGAAAGCTGCAGCAGAGGCGCTCCTGCTCGCGGCCCGGGAGTACCGGGGCGGCTCGGTGGAAGATTTCTCCAGGTACATGGTGAGCGTCGGAAGGCTCCTCGTGTCGACGAGGCCCACCGCTGTCTCTCTGCCGAACGCTGTCCGCTACGTGCTGGCAGCTCTGAGGGGGGGCTTCTCCAGCGTTGAGGAGGCGAGGGCCGCCGTTGAGAAGCGGTGCGAGCAGCTTGTGAGCTACATTGACAGGGCTGTTGAGCGCATAGCTGAGATAGGCAGCGGGGTTCTCCGGAGCGGGGATGTTGTCCTCACTCACTGCAACAGCGTAGCAGCTGTAAGCGTGCTGGTGCGGGCGCAGCAGAAGGGTAGGGCGGTGAGGGTTTACGCTACGGAGACTCGGCCGAAGTTCCAGGGGCTCGTGACGTACAGGATGCTGAGCGAAGCGGGCGTGGACGTGACCTTGATCCCCGACTCGGCTGTCAGGAGCGTGATGAGGGAAGTGGACAAGGTGATCGTGGGCGCCGACGCTGTGGCTGCGAACGGCGCTGTCGTCAACAAGATAGGGACCAGCCTGATCGCTCTCGCCGCCTCGGAGAGGGGGGTGGACTTCTACGTGGCTGCTGAAACCTACAAGTTCAGCCCCTACACCGTGGTGGGGGAGCTCGTCGTGATCGAGGAGAGGAGCCCTTCGGAGGTCGTCGAGGAGAGCTTTATCAGAGCTCACCCGCGGCTAGCGGTGAGGAACCCCTCCTTCGACGTGACAGCCCCCGAGTACATTACCGCGATCATAACCGAAGTGGGGTTGATACCGCCGACCGCAGCCGCGATAGTTCTCGAAGAGGTTTACGGGAGCGGGCCCGTGAGCGGCGAGCCCCTCCTTTGGAGCCCGGAGGAGGATGCTGCTCTCTGAGCGCGCGGAGCAGCGCTCCGCTTCGATACCGATAAAAGGAGGCGCGGCTCTTCTCAAGTATGTCTAGGGACTTCGAGCCCTACCCGGAGTTCCTCAAGCTAGGCTACGTCCCCGACCCTCGGAGCGAGGTTGTCGCCTCTTTCAGAGTGGTGCCGGCCGAGGGCTTCACCGCTGAGGATGTGGCCGGCGGGATCGCCGCCGAGAGCAGTACGGGAACCTGGACGACGCTCTACACGTGGTACGATAAGGCGAGGCTGGAGACGCTGAAGGGTAAAGCCTACGAGATCAGGAGCCTGGGGGACGGTTCTTACCTTCTGAGAATCGCCTACCCTGTCGAGCTCTTCGAGGAGGGCAACATGCCGGGTTTTCTCGACTCCGTCGCCGGCAATGTCTTCGGCATGCGGCGCGCGAAAAGCCTCCGCCTCGAGGACGTGTACCTCCCGAAGAGCTTCCTCGAACACTTCAAAGGCCCGCTGAAAGGTCTCCGAGGAGTGCGGGAGGTCTTCCGCATCTGGGATAGGCCTATCGCGGGCACGGTGCCGAAGCCGAAAGTCGGGTACTCGCCGGAGGAGGTGGGCGTGCTCGCGCGCGAGATCCTGGCGGGGGGCCTCGACTTCGTGAAAGACGACGAGAACCTCACCAGCCCCAGCTTCTGCAGGTTCGAGGAAAGGGCGAGAGCCATCATGAAGGCTATCGACGCCGCTGAGAGCGAGACAGGTGAGAGGAAAGCTTGGCTCGCCAACATCACCGCGGATGTCCGCGAGATGGAGCGCAGGCTGAAGCTCGTCGCCGACTACGGCAACCCCTACGTGATGGGAGACGTGGTTGTCACCGGCTGGTCCTCGCTCACCTACATCAGGGACCTAGCGGAGGAGCACGGCCTCGCAATCCACGCTCACAGAGCGATGCACGCTGCCTTCACGAGAAACCCTGCGCACGGCATCTCGATGTTCACGCTCGCGAAGCTTTACCGCGTCATCGGGGTGGATCAGCTCCACGTGGGGTCTCCGGAGGTCGGCAAGCTTGAGGCGAAAACCGCAGACGTCGTGAGGTGCGCGAGAGTCCTGCGGGACGAGGTCTACGAGCCGGACCCCGAAGACCCCTTCAGAGTAGAGCAGCCGTTCCACCACGTTAAGCCAGCGCTCCCGGTCTCCTCGGGCGGCCTCCACCCCGGGACTCTGCCCGATGTTGTCAGGGTGATGGGCCGCGACGTAGTCATACAGGTCGGCGGGGGAGTCGTAGGCCACCCGGACGGCCCCAGAGCGGGTGCCGCGGCGGTAAGGCAGGCTCTCGAAGCAGTAGCGGCGGGCATACCCCTCAGCGAGTACGCGAGGGAGCACAGAGAGCTCGCTAGAGCGCTCGAAAAGTGGGGCTTCCTTAAGCCCGCCTGAGCCCCTCGGCAGAGCTCCGGCGAGCACAGCCCTTCGGCGGGCAGCGCGGGAAGCTTTTCAACCGCTTGCGCGACAAGCAGATAAGCTCCGCAGAGCCTTCCTGGCGCGTGGAGCTAGCTAGTAAAGCCCGGTGGGTAGCCGACTTCCTCTCACGCTTAATCCAGGTGGATACCACCAACCCTCCCGGGAACGAGACACCAGCTGCGAAGCTCGTGGCTGAAGAGCTCGAGGGCCTCGGGGTCGAGTACAAGCTGCTCGAGAGCGCTCCGGGCAGAGGCAACGTGGTAGCCTGGGCTGAGTCGCGGGAGCCGGGCCCCTCTCTGCTCCTCCTCTCCCATCTCGACGTTGTGCCCGCCAACCCTGAGGAGTGGAAGGTGGACCCGTTCTCGGGGGCCGTCAAGGATGGTTTCATCTGGGGTCGCGGAGCGCTGGACGACAAGCTCTCCGTCGCAGTGTTCCTCAGGGTTTTCGCCGACCTGGTGGAGTCGGGGAAGTTCAAGGGGAGGCTCATCTACGCGGCGACAGCGGACGAGGAGATGGGCGGTAGGATGGGCGCCGGCTGGCTTGTTGCTAACCACCCCGAGCTGGTGAGAGCGGATTACGTGCTCAACGAGGGAGGAGGCTTCGAGGTCCCCGGCAGGAGGAGCCTCTTCCTCGTCCAGACCGCAGAGAAGGGAGTGTACTGGTTTAGGCTGAAGTTCAAGGGGAGGCCTGGGCACGCTTCGATGCCGCGCTCCGGCGTCAACGCCGTGCTGAAGGCGTCGGAGGCTGCGAGGAGGATAGCGGAAGGGAGCCCTCCGGTAGACCTCAAAGCCACGGTGAAGCTTTTCCTCCGGAGAACCCTGGAGTCTAGAGGGTTTCCCACACCGCTCGCGAAGCTGCTCTCCACGAAGCTTCTCGCACCTCTCGTCGTCGAGTTTTCCGGCGATGCGGCACCCATGATTGACGCAATGGTCAGGAATACGCTCGCACCCACGGTTGTGAGGGGAGGGGATAAGGTGAACATCATCCCCTCATCCTGCGAGCTGAGCGTCGACTGCCGCCTCCTGCCCGGCTACGGCGAGGACTGGGTGCGCCGGCACCTTTCAGCTCTCCTAGAGGGGCTCGACTACGAGCTGGAGTTCATCCACAGGGATTCGGCGACCGAGTCGCCGGTCGAGACACCGCTCTACAAGGCTATCGAAGCCGCAGTAGCTTCCGAGGTCCCCGGTGCTCTGACAGCACCCTACATGTCTACCGGTGGCACCGACTCGCGCTTCTTCAGGCTCTCGTTCGGCTCAGCCGCCTACGGCTTCGTCCCGCTGCGCAGCGACCTGCCTGTGAGCGAGATGCTGCGGCTGCCCCACGGTGTCGACGAGCGAGTGTCGCTGAAGAACATCGAGTTCTGCTACCGCTTAACAAGCAAGACGCTCGAAGCCTTCTACTCGCCCCGCTGAAGCGCGGGGGAAAGAGTTATAGCGCAGCTGTACGTGAGGGTAGAGTGCAGCGCAGGCTGCTAGCAGCAGTGCTCCTGCTGGTCGCGTACGCGCTCCTCACAGTCTACCTCGAGCTAGGTCTGGGCGTCTCGCGGCAGGAGGGCTACGTGGAATCCGGGGGCGCGTTTCTCCGCTACGTTGAGTGGAGGCCAGCCTCCGCTCCTAGGGGCGTTGCAGTCCTGTACCACGGCTTCGGGGGTAGCTCCGAGATGATGGGCTGGCTCGGGGTGGAGCTCGCGCGCAACGGCTTTCACGTACTGGCTTTCGACAGCAGAGGGCACGGGAAGAGCTCTTCGAGCTTCAACATCACCGCCTCCACCCTCCTCAGCGACCTAGACGCGCTGCTCACAGCCGCGAACCTCAAGGGGGAGCCGCTGGTCCTGGTGGGCCACAGCATGGGCGGGGCAGCTGTCCAGACGATCGCGAGCAGGGGGGTGCCTGTCGAAGCCCTGGTGGTCATCGCTTCAAGGCCTGCTGCGGAGGCTCCCGCGAACCGCTCCCTGCTAGTTCTCGCAGGGCTAGACGAGATATTCCCACCGTCAGCCATCCAGCAACAGAGCCTGAGAGGCTGGGACTTGCTCGTGCTCCCGCTCGACGACCACCTCTCGGTGCTCTACAGCCCGGCAGCGGTGAACGGGATCCTCGAGTGGCTCCTCGGGAGCTACGCGTCCCTTGTAGGGGAGCGCCTCCTTGCCACTATTGCGCGCAGCGCCACCGCGCTCCTCCTGATGGTAGTGGTTTCCTCTCTACTGGCAGCCGGCAGCCCTGGAGGCACCTTTAAAGCGTCTTTCAAGCGCTGCGTTCTTCTCGCCGTGCTGCTCGCTCCGCTCGCCTTCCCCGACTACCTGCTCCTCTCGAGAGCGGTTCCGGCGCCGGTTGCTGTATACATCCTCTCGGTGCTGTACACTCAAGCTGCCGGCGCGGCTATCGCTTCGAGGAAGAGCCTCGGAGAGCTTACCGGGAGCTCTCTACTCATGACGCCCAGGGTCGCCGCGTCGAGCCTAGCTATGAGCGCTGCCGCCTACCTGCTCCTCCACGAAGCGCTTCAACCCTTCTTCAACGTGGAGCCCAGCCTCTACCGCGCACCGCTCACTCTCCTCCTCTTCCTCCTAGCTTTCCCGCAGGCGTTTGCCTTCGAAGCCTTCGCGAGGCCAAGCTTCACCGGGGGCTTCGCGGCACGCTTAGCCAAGTCTATAGCTCTACGCGCAGCAGGCTTCCTCGCGGCGTGGGCAGCAGCGGCAATCGCGCTCGGGCCGGCAGGCTTCTCAGGCTACCTCCTGGTGGTCACCATGGTGAGCTTGCTCCTCCTAGTGCCTATAGACGCCGCCGCGACATCGTGGGCTGCTCGGGGCTCGCCTCTCGGGAACGCGCTCTGGACCTCTCTAACCGTGTCGCTCCTCATCTCAGCAGTCACTCCGATCCTGTAGAGGCGCAGCTTAATCCGGAAAAGTTTTTACAGGTAGTTCTCGAGAGGCGCTTGCTCGCCCAATGACCAGCGACCTAGCCGCTGCAGCACGAGAAGGTGGCTTGCGCGCAGTCTCCCTCCTCGGCGGCCAAGCGGTCTCCTACCTCATCGCGGGGATCGGCTCGATCATCATCGCAAGGCTCCTAGGCCCCGAGGGCTACGGCCTGTACAGCCTCGCGCTCGCAGTGCCGACGCTGGTAGCGCTGTTCACCGACTTCGGAGTCTCCCAAGCGCTAGTGCGCTTAACTGCTCGAGAGCGCGGGAGCCCGGATCTCCCCGGCAAGGTCACCTCAGCTCTACTGTTCGCGCTGTTTACAGCGCTGGCTGCAGCCTCCGCAGGGGTCCTGGCGGCCCCGCTCCTCTCGGAGATCGTCGTGAGGAGGAGCGCGGTGGCTTTCGCCGCAGCTGTAGGAATGGCGTACGTTGCTCTCAACAGCGTAGCTTTGGCCAGCTACTCAACCCTGCTGGGTCTCGGAGACGCTCGAGGGCTCGCGCTAGCCCCAGTAGCGCGCGAGACTGTGAAGACTCTAGCAGCTCCAGCTCTCATACTTCTCGGCCTCGGCTACCTGGGAGCTGTGGTCGGCCACGTTGCAGGCTACGCGGCCTTCGCCGCCTTCACGGTAGCGAGAGTGGTGAAGCAGCTAGGCGTGGCTAAACCCGCTGAGCCTGCTCAAGTGAGGCTGCTGCTCTCCTACGGCTTACCGCTCTACGCGGGGACCGTTGTCTCCACGCTCATTAGCACGTACCAGCTGTCAGTTCTAGCGTGGCTCGTGAGCGATGTTGAGATCGGCAACTTCCGGGCGGCTTCGAACTTCGCCGCCCTGCTCAGCGTCCTCTCAGCCCCGATAGCGTCCGCGCTCTTCCCGATGTTCTCCGTGATCGACGGGCCAGAGACCGCGGCAGCGTTCCGCTACTCTGTGAGGTACACAGCCCTAGTCCTGGTGCCAGCCGGCGTGTTCACCGCCCTCGCAGCACCAGACCTCGTCCGCACCGTCTACGGGCGGGAGTACGCTCTCGCCCCCCTCTACCTCTCGCTCCAAGCCCTAGCGTACCTCTACGCTGGGCTGGGCTCCGCGGTCCTCGGGAGCTACTTCCAGGGGTTGGGGAAGCCTGAAGTGAACTTCAGGGCAGCGCTAGTATCGTCTGCAGTGATCCTAGTGCTCACACCCCCTCTAGCGGCAGCCTTCCGCGTTGCGGGAGCGGTCGCAGCTACCCTCGCTGCAGCTCTAGCATCGCTGCTGTACCTCCTCAGGGAGGCTGGGAAGCTTGGCGCGAAGCTCGACTTGAACTACTCGCGGCGAGTGTACCTCGCCTCCCTCCTGGCGGGGCTGGCTCAGGCTCCTCTGCTGCTCCTCGAGCTGCACCCGCTGCCGAGGCTAGCTCTCTCGGCCGCAGTCTTCCTCGCAGCGTACCTCGCCTGCTGCGTACTAGTCAGGTGCTTAACGCTGGAGGACGTTGAGAGGCTGAAGAGCATCCTCGCCGTACCGCTCCTCAAGCCTCTCGTGGATAGCGCGGCGAGGCTAGCAGCGCGGTTCATCGCTTCCCTCGAGAGAAGCGGGAGCGGCTGACCTCCGGCCCGCAGCCGAGGCGAAGTATTTTTATAAGGAGCGTGTCAAAGCGTCTCGATGAACAGGGATCAAGCTATTGGAGCAGCGCTGATGGTGGGCTCTATCGCCGGTATAATCATCTACGGCTGGCTCCTCACCTCCCCCTACAGCTTCTTCATACTGCAGCTCACGGCTTTCGTCGCTGTGGCCGGGGTTCTCGCGATACTAGCCTGGATCGGGTACACCCTAGCCACTACCCCGCCCCCGAAGCCCATCGAGGAGATAGAGAAGGAGATCGAGGAAGAGCTGAAGAAGCTGGAGGAGGAGGCGAAGAAGGAGGGGCAGGGGTGCTGCCAGGAGAGCCAGTCCGCGCAGCAAGCTGCGTGAAGGCGCTTTCACCCTAGCTCCTTCTTTTGCGCGAAAGGGGTAAATCGCCCCGCGCGCCCTCAGAAGTGGTCGTCATGGGCTACGTGCGGTACCTGGGCCACGCGGCGTTCGAGATCTTCTTGAGCGGCAAGAGAGTTCTCGTCGACCCCTGGCTCACGAACCCTCTCTCGCCCGTTAAGCCCGGAGAGCTCACGGGCGTGGATATCATCGTGGTGACGCACGACCACGGGGACCACGTCGGCGAAGCAGCTGAAATCCTGAAGAGGAATCCCGGCTGCAGGCTCGTCGCGGTTTACGAGACCGCGGAGAGGATCGGCAGGGAGGCGCGCAGCGGGCAAGCGATCGGCGCGAACATCGGCGGAACCGTGAAGCTCGGCGAGGTCGAGGTCGTGCTGGTGCCCGCGGTGCACAGCTCCTCCACCGGCTCCCCGGCGGGGGCGGTGATCATCGGGCGCGAGGGAGCGGTCTACCACGCCGGCGACACGGGACTCACGATGGATATGAAGCTCGTCGGCGAGCTCTACTCGCCGCGCGTAGCTCTGCTACCTATCGGCGGCCACTTCACCATGGGGCCTAGAGAGGCTGCGAAAGCGGTGGAGCTCATCCAGCCTGAGATCGCGGTGCCGATGCACTACGGGACTTTCCCCGTGCTCTGGGGCAAGCCTGAGGAGTTCAAGAGGCTCGTCGAGGAAAGGGGCTTGAGGACCCGCGTGGTTGTGCTCAAGCCGGGGGAGAAGCTCGAGCTCTAAACCGGGTAGTCGTGCCTGGTTAGCAGCCAGGGGTTACCGATGTGAACGCTGGATAGCCCCTCCTCTCTCGCTGCTTTCAGGGCTTCGAGCGCGTGCCTCCTGCTCGTCGCGGGCAGGTCCCGCATCCGGAAGTCCGGGTGGAAGGCTAGCAGGGAGTAGGGGGTCTCGGGGTTCACCGAGGCGATGAACTTGGCGATCGCGCGCACCTCCTCCACGTCCACGTATCCCGGAACCAGCAGCGTGCTCGCGGTGAACAGCGGGACCTCCGGCCGCTCCCTCGCCAGCTCCATAGCGCGCTTCGCGTTCTCAAGCACTGCCCCCACATCCCTCCCCGTCAGAGCCTTGTATATGCTGGGTGTCCACGCTTTCAAGTCGAACTTCACGATCCCCCCGCTCTCCAGGGAGGTTTTGAGCACTGCGCTGAACACGCGTGCACTGAAGTGCCCGTTAGACTCCCAGCAAACCCTCATCACCCTCCCCTTGAACCTCTCTCTGAGCAGGCTGGCTACCCGGAGCGCGTGCGAAACCTGCGGCGAGGGGTCTCCGCCGAAAAAGCAGACGCAGGTGGTCGGCCTCCGCAGAGCAGCTTCGACGAGCTCTTCAGCACTCACGCGGGGGCTGCGGCTAGATAGCAGCCGCCTGTAGAACCAGTTCTGGCAGAAGAGGCAGTTCGAGTTGCAAGCACCGTAGAACACCGCGAGGTTCGCGTAGCCGTCCTCGCAGCCCGGGCTCACCGCCCACTTCGGGTAGCCCAGCCCCGTAGCCCCCGGGCAGAACCAGAAGGCGACGCAGTTCGTCGGGTGGGGGTCGTAGTAGTACTCCAGGATCCCGGTGCGCGGCGCGCCAGCAAGGTTCACCAGCCTTCCCCCCTCGTTGCGCACGAGCCCGCAGTAGCCGACACCACCCTCCGGGATCTCGCAGCCCGCGTCGCAGAGCCCGCACCTCAGCCCCTCCCTGCTCCTCGGCGGCTCCGGCGGCAGGCCTAGCCTGGCCCGCTCGGCCCTGTGAGCCTCCATAGCTACTTCCACAGCCTTCGGGTCGCTCCTCAAGCACTCAGCGCACACCCCCAGCGCTGAAGAGATCAGCATGGAGCGGCGCCCGCAGACTTTACACTCCCCCACCTCCAGCTCCGTAGCATCCCCGAAGAGCTCACCCTTAAAGCTGACCGTGCCTGGAGGCGCGGAGCTCCGCCGGCCGCCCCTAAGCCCCTAGGCGAGGGAGGGGTAGTGGAGGTAGCGCAGCCCGAGGAGCTTAGCCACCGCTCTGAGCTCTTCGACCACGTCGCCCGGGATGAACACGTGGTGGTTTGCAGGCGCGGCGCGCGGCAGCTCTTCAGCCCAGGGCCCGAGCTCGACGAGCGCTTGCGTCCTGCAGGCTGCCCCGCTCAGCAGCCCGGACTCCACAACCTTCGCTAGCCCTACACCCAGCACCGCGAAGTCTGGGGAGATCGAGGCGATCGTGTAGGTGCTGTGGGCCAGCTTCCCCGAGAGAGCGTGCGGGTAGCCGGACTCGAAGTGCGGGAGCACTCTACCGCTCTCAACCATGTTGAAGGCGATCGTGCAGTGGGAGAAGACCCCCCGGGTCCCGCTGAACGCGGTAGCGTTCGCGATCCACCCCGCGTACCCTGTCAGCTCCCTCGAGACCAGCATGAGCAGCACTGCTTGAAGGTCCGCTTCGCACGCCGTGACGAGCCCTTCCGCGTTCAGCTTCGCGAGCGCGAGGCAGGGCGCCACCCTGTGCTTCACGAGGTAGTCGAAGCAGTCGACCGCAACGGCGTCAAACCTCCCGAAGAGCTCCCGCAGGGCCGCGTACACTCTCCCCACTTCGAGAAGCTTCTCCCCGGAGACGCCGAACGCTTCCCCCACCTCCTTGGCCAGCGCCCGGGAAACTGCCTCGTCAGCCTGCTCCACCATGCGCTCGAACTCGCTTTGAGTGATCAGCTCCACCCTGGCGCCCAAGCGGCGCTCGAGAGCCTCCGCCTGAGGAGGTAGAGCGTCTTGGATCACCGCCACCCTGACGCCGTGAAGCTTCGCAGCGGCGAGCACCGCTCTTGCTAAGCGCCGCCCCCGCTCCGCGCAATCCCCGCTCCACGGGCTGTAGCAGGGTGAAAGCCAGACCCGAACCCCCCTCGCCTCAAGCTTGTACCGGGCGGAGATCGCTGAAGCAAGGCTGTTGTGCTCCCCGTGAGCGAGCATCGCGACTCCAGCGAAGCAGCCCGCGCTCACGAACTCCTGGGCCAGCTTACTCGTCCCACCGGTCAGGAAGAGGAGGATCGGCAAGCTGCCGGCAGCCGAGGACCCAGCCCTCCTAGCCTCCTCGACGCTAGTGACCACGTCTACCTCCTCGAACCCCCCTCCTATAGCTGCGCGCAGTTCGGCTAGTAGCTTAGAGTAGTATCCTTCGCCGTGCAGCCTTGAAGCTATGGGTATAAGGGTAACTTTTTTCGGCACAGCATACTGCGTGCAAAGAACGAAAAATCTTTTTACTTTAAGCTTCATCACTTCTTTCGATCGTTCTCAGCCTTGAAGACAGCTGGCATAATGCCTACCGCTAATCAGCAAGGCTAGAGTGGCGGGCTTTTCGCCAGGATAAGAACCCTCGAAGGCGGCTTCCCTATTTTAACTGATTACATGCGATGCAATTATGTTTCTTTATTCATCCTATGCTCTACGAGGGTTGCTTAGCCAGCTCTCGCAGAACCGGCCTAAGGGCTGCTAGGAACCAGTGCTTACCGAGTTTCTCGAGAAGTGCTGCCCCCTTACGACATCGAAGTAAAGCTTAAGGGGATTTACTTTCAACGAAAGGGGAGCTGATGAAGGGAAGTGATCTCCGGCTTTTAATTCCGTTCTACGATGTGAGAGATTTGGATTTCTACTTTCACCTGGTTAGGAGCTTGAAGAAGCATTTTCGGGAGATCTGGATAGTCTATGCCGTTGGGGAGGTAGAGGAAGAGTGGATGAGATTTTTCTCCTTCAAGAAACTGAAGCTAAACACTAGAAGTAGCAAGAGCTTAGAATTCTTCTTATCTCGAGGAAATGTTTACGAGCAGCTGAAGCGGGACGACTTTGACGCTATTTTCGCTTTGAGTGAGCTTTGGACGCTTGAATTTTCATCCTATCTCTCGAAGAAGCTTAAGATCCCCTTTGTTGTCTGGGTGCGGGGGGATCACAGGAAAGTAAGAGAAGCTAGGAAAACTAACTGGATCAAGAGGGTGATAGTGAATCGATTAGAGGTTAACTACCTTAACCAGGCTGCATTTGTTGTGCCGAACTGCGTTAGTCTCTACGAGAAGTTGCACGAGTGGGGTGTCGATAAGAGCAGGATTACAGAACCTGTACACAACGGAGTGGATACTGAGGTATTCAGGCCCATGAATGTCCCTAGGTCGGACAAGTTCACGGTCGCTTATGCTGGGAGGATATGCCCCGAAAAAAGAGTAGCCGAACTTCTGAGAGTAGCCGAGAAGCTCAAGGATGTTGAATTCGTAGTGGCGGGCCA
>Ga0105162_1001869_pt1 | contig 11630 bp, 9 predicted proteins | sample JNZ201metaG_FD_81532 | JGI IMG/M metagenome (GOLD analysis project Ga0105162, IMG submission 81532) | Hot spring microbial communities from Jinze hot spring, China to study Microbial Dark Matter (Phase II) - JNZ 20120812A | ecosystem: Environmental > Aquatic > Thermal springs > Hot (42-90C) >...
CCTCCGAGCTTCTGGAGGATCTCGGCAGCGCTCGTCAGGCGCTCCGCCAGCATGGGCCTGACCGGGACCCCCACCTTGATCCTGACGGATCTGACGGCCTCGATCCCTCCCTCCTTGACAAGCCTCATCACCAGACCGATGTTCGAGGTGATGTTGTAGGCCCGCTCGATCTCCTCCTTGTAGAGATCCGGGTCGCCGAGGTAGGCGGCTGCGGCGTCTATGAAGGACATGTCGGCCACCCCGAGCCTCATCTTGCCGGTGATCAGCCGGACGATGTACTTCGCCTCCTTCGGCTCCGCCTTCCCAAGAAGGCCAGTCAGGAGCCTGACCTTGTCCTCCATCGCGCCCTCCCCCGTCTGGCGGGCTATCCTCTCAAGGGTCGCGTAGACCTGGTTGACCGTGAGGGGTTCCTGGAAGAGGAGCGTCTGGGACTTCTTCCGGGAGAGGAGCTGCTCCGCGACGAGCCCAAGGTCACCGAGCTTCGCCATGGCCTTCTCGATCTCCGACTCGCTCGCACCGGTCACCATCCTGATCGACCTCATGGCGAGCCGCTCGGCCATCCCAAGCTCTATCCCGACGTACGGAGGGTACAGCCTGCCGAGGGAGAGGAAGGTGATCTTCTCGGCCTCCTCGGGGCTCACCTCCCTCAGCAGCCTCACGAGGATCTCCCTCATCTCGAGCCTCTTCGTGGTCCCCTCGAGCATCTCATAGTACTCGCAGAGCCTCCGGAACTCCATGCCCACCTTCCGACGCGAAATGGGGGTGCGGGCGTGATGAACCTTGCGCTGAGCTCGTGCGGGGATCTGGTTCCGTTCTGACCGAAGTATCACCCAAGGGACCTCCTGAGCAGTGCGGCCTTGACCAGGTCTTCCCTCGGGTCGTCGTTGGAGAGGATCGAGAAGACCACGTTCTCGACGAAGTTGAGGTACCTCCGGTCCGAGAGGTTCCTTGGGCCGACCTTGATCCCAAGGACCTCCTCTGCCGCAGCTAGGTCCTCGAGGTATGCGGGTATGAAGCCGTGTACGAACTCACGACCGAGGGTTTTGACCGCCTCCTCGGAGTTGTCGAGCAGGACGTTGATCGCCTCGAGCGAGACCCTCCTCCCCGCTGATCCCAGGTCCTCGTCCAGATGGACGTAGGTCGACCTGAGGAAGGAGTACTCCTCCTCCGTCAGCTCCCTGATCGCCCTCAGCCCGATGAACTCTGGCGGAGTTCCGAGCGAGTAGAGCGCCGCGGTGAAGGGGATGGCCCTCGGGAGCCTCTTGCCGGCTACGCGCCTGCTGTACCCGAAGAGGCCCACGTGCTGCCTCCTGGTCCTCCTCGGTGGAACGAAGGCGGCGACGAAGTTGATGGCGTCTGCTGCCATCTCGACCATCGCCTGGTACTTCGGCACCAGCTTCGAGGCGATCCTGGTGAGCGTCTCCCTGTCGACGTGGACGGGCTCGCCACCCGGAAGCCTTGAGTTCAGCTCCTCGACTCCAGCCCTCGCCCTCTGGACGTCCCAGTCGTACCTGAAGGCGGACTGGACCGTGACGGTGTAGACCCCGCGGTACTCCTCAACGAAGCGCTCAACCCGCTCAGGCGTGTTGTGGCCCCTGAAGGGGAGGGAGCCGGTGCCGATGATGGGGTATATGGGGATGCCGGTCTCCTCCGAGACAGAACGGCAGACGTGGAGCCCCAGCTTGGCCATCAGAACCGACGTGATGAGGCCGTAGTTCATCGCCGGATCGGACCTCGCCAAGAAGACCCTCATGTAACGCGGTCCCGTCACCTCGATGTATTTGAGAAGGAGTTCCTCGAGCCCGAGGAAGGAATCGATGTCCTCGACCAGCGGTATCACCTCGATCTCCTCCGGCTCCAGCTCGCCGATCCAGTCGATCAGACGCGTCCCCCGGTAATCGATCGGTGACCTGAGGGGTTCGACCACGCCCTTCCTGTAGCTCTCCCTCACCCGTACCAGCTCCAGGTGGCTCGTCGTGAAAGGCAGGATCACCTCGAAGACGGCAGGGCCTGCGGAGGGGCCGTAGAAGGCGCGGGCGACGTCGTTGTGTCTCGGTATCGACTGGAGGGTCTCGAGGAAGAGCTTCCGCTCGGGTTCGATGGATGGGTTCGGCAGCCTGAAGGTGAGGAAGACGTCCCTCCCCAGGACCTTTTCCCTGAAGAAATCTGGGTAGTTCGTCAGGAGCTTCCTGACCACGTAGGGGTCGATGTCCTTCCCCTCAGCGTCCCACATGATCTCCTCGGCGCCGTACTCCGCGTAGGCCCAGTAGACCTCCGTGACCTCGTCCTCGCCCGAGATCATCGGATCGTCAGTCCAGGGAGGAGCGGCTGCGTGGTCGGGGTGCTGGCTCGCCATCGTCCTCGGGATCCTCCTCTCTCCCTCGACCAAGCCCCTAAGCCCCTTCGCTGGCAGCGGCTCCGTCCTTTAACCTAAACCGTCGACGCGGAGGAGCACGACGATGGGAACCACGCATTTTAACGGCCTACATCCAAGCAGTGTGTGCGCGTCAGGGTTCTGGAGTCGAGATCGATCTACAAGGGCAGGACCGTGGGCCTCAGGGTCGAGCGGATAGAGGTCGACGGGAGGGAGGTCGTGCGGGAGATCGTCGAGCACCGAGGCGCCGCCGTGGTGGTTCCGGTGCGTGATGACGGTAAGCTCGTCCTCGTGAGGCAGTACCGGAGGGCCGTCGATGAGGTGCTGCTGGAGTTCCCCGCTGGGACGCTCGAGCCAGGCGAGGACCCCGAGGGCTGCGCGAGAAGGGAGCTGATGGAGGAGACGGGCCACGAGGCCCTGGAGCTGGAGAGGCTCGGGACGATATACCCCGCACCGGGCTACACCTCGGAGGTCATCCACCTCTTCCTCGCAAGGGCCAGGCCTGTCGGACGGGGAACGCCGGAGGCGGACGAGCAGATCGAGGTGGTGCTGATGGGGTTCGACGAGCTGCTGTGGAAGGTGATCTCAGGAGAGGTGAAGGACGCGAAGACGATAGCAGGGGCCTTCCTCGCTCAGGTCAGACTGCGAGGTCGCGGAGGGGCGTAGACGTCTCAGCTTTATCCTCTGGGTTTCCCGATTGAGAGAGGATGCAGCCGAGCGAGAGGGACGTGCTCGAGGCGCTCAGGCGGGTGAGGGACCCGGAGCTAGGCACCGACGTGGTCAGCATGGGGATGATCAAGGACCTCAGGGTGGAGGGCGGCAGGGTCTCCTTCACGCTGGAGCTCACAACGCCCGCGTGCCCCTTCAACGAGCAGCTGAAGGAGGAGGTGCTGAGGGCGGTTAGGTCCGTGAAGGGCGTGACGGACGTCTCGATGGAGGTGAGGTCGCGAGTCCCCTCGACGAGGCCCCAGCTCCCCAACCTCGCACCGGTTCCTGGCGTGAAGAACGTCGTGGCCGTCGCGAGCGGCAAGGGCGGCGTCGGGAAGTCCACAATTGCGGTCAACCTCGCGGCTGCGCTCTCGGTCATGGGCGCCAGGACGGGCCTTCTGGACGCGGACGTCTACGGTCCCACGGTTCCCCGCTTCATCAGGGACTACAGGGTTCCGGTGGTGAGGGGGAAGGACAGGAAGGTGGAGCCTGCGGTGGGGCCGAACGGGCTGAAGCTGATCTCCCTGGGCATGCTCGTGGAGGAGGAGACGCCGGTCATCTGGAGGGGGCCCCTGGTCGGGTCGGCGGTGAGGCAGCTGCTATTCGACGTCGACTGGGGCGAGCTGGACTACCTGATCGTCGACCTCCCTCCCGGGACCGGTGACGCCCCCCTCACCCTGGCGCAGAGCGTGCCGATCTCGGGCGTCGTGATCGTGACGACTCCTCAGCAGGCAGCAGTCGCGATAGCGATGAAGGCCCTGAGGATGTTCCAGAAGCTCGGCGTGCCGATCATCGGGATCGTCGAGAACATGTCGTATCTGAGGTGCGGACACTGCGGGAACGTCGTCAGGGTCTTCGGCGACAGCTGGGCCAGGAGGGCGGCCCTTGAGGCGGGCGTCCCCTTCCTCGGGGAGATACCGATGGACCCGGAGATACTCGAGGGGAGCGAGTCGGGAACGCCTGTGGTCTTCTCGAACCCAGATTCGGAGGGCGCGAAAGCGCTGAGGGAGGTCGCACGGCGCGTCGCCGGGAGGGTGAGCGTGCTCGCGGTGGGGAGGTGACGTCATGGAGAGGCTGAGGACGCTCCCTCCGACGGGCGTCTACAGGAAGGGAGAGCTCGACCTGCTCGAGGTGCTGAGGTCCCTCGAATCGGTGTACTCCGACGGCTCGGTCGGCGCGATGGCCACGTTCCTCGGGGTCGCGCGGTCCACCAGCAGCGACGGGCGGGAGGTCGTCGAGGTCCACATGGAGGCCTACGCCGAGAACGCGGAACGCGAGCTCTCGAGGATCGTCTCCGAGTGCGTCAGCAAGTACTCGCTCCGGTTCGGCGGGATATGGCACCTTCTGGGGAGCTTCTCGCCGGGTGAGCCGATCGTCCTGGTGGTCTCTCTTGGCCCCAGGAGGAGGGAGGTATTCGCGGCGCTGCAGGAGATGGTCGAGCGGTACAAGCGCGAGCCGGCGCTGTTCAAGCGCGAGACCTTCCGGGACGGTTCGCACAGGTGGGTCGGAGAGGAGGAGATGTTCCGGGAGGGATGAGGCAGAGGTCCGGGCACGTCTTCAGCTCCTGGCCTCCTGGTCGCTGACCTTCAGCACCTCGTCGAGGACCTCGATCCCTCGATCGATCTCCCGCTCGGTTGCGATCAGCGGTGGCGCTATCACCAGGTTGTTCACGTAACCGAGGACGTACACTCCCCTTTTGAGCGCCTCGGCCGCGAGCCTCTCGGCCATCACCGGCTTCCCCTCGTACTTGTCCTGATAGGTGCTGAAGGGCTCCCTGGTCCTCCGGTCCCTGGTGAGGTCTATCGCCCAGAACATCCCAATCCCCCTCACCTCTCCCACCGACCTGTGCTTCTCCTCCAGCTCCCTCAGCCTTCGCTCGAGGTACCTGCCGACGCGCTCGACGTTCTCCCAGATCCTGAGGCGCCTGTACTCCTGGATCGCGGCCTTGGCCGCGGCCAGCGCGACCGGGTGGGCCTCGTAGGTGTGACCGTGGGCGAAGAAGTTCTCCTCGAAGTGCTCCGCGATCTCCTTGCTCACCGCGGTCAGCGCCAGAGGCACGTATGAGGACGTGAGGCCCTTGGCGGTCACGAGGATGTCCGGCTTGACGCCCCAGTGCTCGACCGCGAACCATTTTCCTGTCCTGAACCAGCCGGTCATCACCTCGTCGTCGATGAGCAGGACGTCGTTCTCTCGGGCTATCTCCTGCAACCTCTCCATGTAACCCGGAGGTGGAACTATGACGCCGTTGGTCCCGACGACTGGTTCGAAGAGGATGCCAGCGACGCCGAACTCGTTCTTGACGATGTGGTCTATCACCTCGACGCACGCTATACCGCACTCCGGATACCTGAGCTTGAAGGGGCACCTGTAGCAGTAGGGCGGAGGTGCGAAGACCACGTCACCTGCCTTCCCGAAGTGCTCGACGAACCACCTCCTCACCTCACCGCTCGCGGCTATCGAGCCCATCGTGGAGCCGTGGTAGGAGAAGTACCTAGAGACGATCTTCGGCCTGCCGGTCTTGAGGCGTGCGATCTTCAGGGCGGCCTCTATCGCGTCGGTTCCTGATGTCGAGAAGAAGAACTTCTCCAGGTTATCCGGCAGGACCTCCTTCAGGAGCTTCGCGACCTCCGCCTTCACCTGGGTGGTCATTGACGGTATGATGTAGGGGAGCCTCTGGATCTGTTCCGTGACGGACTCGACTATGGCCCTGTTCGAGTAGCCCAGGTTGACGCAGACCAGCATCGAGGAGAGGTCGAGGATATCTTTTCCGGAGGCGTCGTGGAGGTAGCAGCCCTCGCCGCCGACGACGTTGAGGGGGCTCCAGTCGCGCTGTTTCCTCCAGGTCCCGAAGAGGTGGCGCCTCGTTACGGAGGAGACGTCGTTGTCCGAGCTCAACGGGTCCAGCTCGCGTGCGGCAGTTAGTAAATTTTGGTCGACGGCTTGACCAGGGAATGGGGCGTCGTTACTGGAACCGTGGATCTACGCTCATCACCTGCTCCTGCTTCCACGCATCGGTTAAAGCAAAGGAGTGATGTCAAAAGGCAACTGAGGTAATACCATTTTTCAGCAACTGATAAGTCCTTAGAATTGAGTTGATATTGAGATTCAATTTTTCGCGCATCGAGCAGCATATATAAATCACCTATATGAATTTTGCTGAAGAAGACCCCCATCATCTTAAAATAGAGGTCGAAAAATTCATCCGTGAGAAGGGGTGGCGCGCGGGAAGCCGCGCGGAGCCTGAAATTCCCGAAATCGGGAACGGTGATCCCGAGAGAGGGAGTTGAAAGCCCAGCCCTCCATGTGTTGGTACACCCTCCAGAATGCGCTGTGATCCCGAGAGAGGGAGTTGAAAGGACTGTCCTTGAAAATTATCTTGACATCTCGAATTGTCGGTGATCCCGAGAGAGGGAGTTGAAAGCCAGCCCGAGGGACCGGATGAGGTCCCCCACCTCCCCGGGGTCGAGTGATCCCGAGAGAGGGAGTTGAAAGAGCAGCATCCTCGGGCTCGTCGCGAACAGCTCGTACTCCTGGAGTGATCCCGAGAAAGGGAGTTGAAAGATGGATCTGCGTCTCTGTTGAGCTCCATGAACCTCATTATCAGGGGTGATCCCGAGAGAGGGAATTGAAAGTATCCTGAAGGCCACCGCCTGTTCGTCCCGCGCTCTCGGTTTATTGTTTAGTGATCCCGTGAGAGGGAGTTGAAAGTCCGCCGTAGGCAGCCGTCCGGCGGTGTTCCTCACGAACCGCCCGTTCGTAATCCCGAGAGGGGGAGTTGAAAGGTCCGACCAGCGCCGTGCGAAGGGCGACGAGGTCCTTATAGCCCGTCTCTGCGACGGTCTGATGGTTGAGGCAGGCGAAGTACCTGGTCGAGGTCCGCGCTGCCAAGAGGGCCTTCAGGGTCGACAAAGAGCTCGAGGAGGCTCTGAAGGGAACCCTCAGCTCGAAGATGATCTCCAGGATGAAGCGGAAGTACGTCGAGTGCCCGGTCGCCGGCAAGGAGGTGGCCTTCCTCCTCTGCTACAGCTGCGTCTCCTTCATCCGAAGGGTATCGGGCGTCGTCCACTGCGAGGGCGTCGAGTTCCGCATCAAATCGAAGGGGGAGGGCGGTTGAACCAGGGCCTGATGATCTCGGGGATCCTCGTGGCGCTCTTCGGCTTCATCATCGCGGTGATGGGTTTCCTGATGTTCGCGCTCTTCGTGCCGTTGGGGGTGCTGATGTTCATCGCTGGCATCTACGCCAAGCCCTCCGAACCCGTCGTGCCCAGCGACCCGAGCAAGAAGTTCTGCTGGTACTGCATGGAGGAGATAGGGAAGGAGGAGAAGGTGTGCCCGTACTGCGGACTGGAGCAGCTGGACCGAGAGTGAGTTGTGGTCCGCCTGACCCACGTGCCCTCACCGACCGGCCCGGAGGCCTGCTCGGGCACGCTTAGGCGCGGACCGTTCTTCGGTTGTGCTCCGGCTCCTTAAGGAGCTTTACGCCAGACCGAGGGAGTCTTGAAGAGTCGTACCCAAAGACCATCAGGTCGCGTCCCCAACACCTCCCCGCACGGCTAAGCGGTCCTACGGACCAGAGACCCACCCGTCCCCCACTTCGTTGGCTCCGCTGAAAGGCCGCCGTTACGGATCCCGCATCTCCGTTACGCGATCCGGCATCGGGCTCATTGGTTTTCAACTGAATCAATTGGCAGTACAATGTTTGACAACTGCCCATCAATAGCGCTCACCAGAATTTACATTGCTTGAAACCACGTGAAATTTCCGATCAATCATCTAGCAAATTGCTGAACATTTGGAATCCGCAAAGAATAAGACAGTCCTTCAGCAAGATTTATGAGCTGCTCGGTTTTATGGCGACGACAAGATTGACGATGACCGGAATTGCAACTCAATTCGTCAATGAGGGTGGGGGTGAGTTGGCAAAGTGATGGGTGAGCAGGTTGGACGGACGGAAGAGAGGACTCCACTCTTAGTGGACAGATATCTGAACATACCGAGGCAGACCTCTCCGGAGTTCTGGAGCGTCGCCAGAATAGAGCACATCAGGAGGCTGGCCGCCACGGGCAGGCCGGCGTACGTCTGGGACCCGTGCAAGGAGGGCTCGATGAGGGTCCTGGACAGGCTGCGCTTCCGGAGGGAGCTCGAGGACCCAGTGGCATCGGCGGACGGTCTGGAGGTCCCCGACGACGTCGAGGTGGGGTGCGAAATCGCCTACGGCCGCATCAGGATGTCGGTTCCCCTCTACCTGGGTGACATGTCCTTCGGAGCGCTGAGCGGCGTCCCCAACGTGGCCCTCGCGAGGGCAGCGGACTCCACCGGCGTGCTCTGCGGAATCGGAGAGGGAGGGGTACATCCGGAGGTGGCTAAGTGCAGGCGCATCGTCGTCCAGTGGGCATCTGCCAGGTTCGGCCTCAACCTCCACCTGATCAGGCTCGGAGAGGGCGTGGTGATCAAGATCGGTCAGGGCGCGAAGCCGGGGATAGGAGGGCACCTGCCGGGAGCGAAGGTCGTCGAGGTGATCTCCAGGACGAGGAGGATACCGGTGGGGACCGACGCGATATCGCCGGCGCCGCACCACGACATCTACTCGATCGAGGACCTGGAGCAGAGGATATGGGCCCTGAAGGAGGCGACGGGCAAACCGGTCTTCGTGAAGGTCGCGGCCACCAACTACGTGGCCTACGTCGCTGCCGGCGTAGCGAGGATGGGTGCTGACGGGATCATCATCGACGGCCACGGAGCTGGGACTGGGGCAGCTCCAGCTGCGGTCAGGGACAACGTCGGGATACCTGTGGAGCTTGCGGTGGCTACGGCCGACGCGATGCTGAGGAGAGAGGGGATGAGGGATGGGTTCACCGTGATAGCCGCTGGCAGGGTAAGCAGCGCTGAGGACGCGGCCAAGCTGATGGCGCTCGGTGCGGACTGCGTCTCGATAGGCACGGCGGCCCTGATAGCCATGGGGTGCATCATGGTCCACAAATGCCACCTCGGCTTCTGCCCGGCGGTGATCACCAACCGCATCGAGGACAACCCGAAGAAGGTGCTCTCGCCCGAGTTCGCCCAGAGGTGCGTTGAGAACCTGATCCGAGGGTGGAGTGGCGAGCTGAAGCTGATCCTGGAGAGGCTTGGACTGAGGCGGGTCACGGATCTCGTGGGCCGGAGGGACCTTCTGGTCGGCATCGGGCTTCGGGAGCCTACGCTGGGGGTTCTGGGGGTTGAGGGTCTACAGTAAGCGCCTCGGGATGGACGACAGGACGCTGTCCCATCTGAGGCAGATGTCCGGGGTCGAGGGGAGGATGCCCGGGGAGCCGCCGATAGTCAGCATGGGATCAACCGCACCGCCGTTCGTCGAGCAGCCGCGAGCCGTCCTTGACCACATCGTCTCCGACGGAGCTCAGGTCACTCGGCCCAGCATAGACCCATACCGGGAGCCGGTGGAGACGTCCGTTCACATCTTCGGAGGCGCCGTAAGGCTCTCGATGCCGCTCGGCGTATCGGGCCTCAGCGACCTCTTGGAAGGCCTCGTCGAGGAGGTGGTCAGGACCTGCTACCGGATGGGCGTGCTGGCGGACCTCTTCGGTCTCCACTACGAGCCATCGTCGGTCGAAGGCAGGGGGGATTACGTCCTCACGCACGCCGTTAGAGGAACTGCGGCCGCGAGGAACGTTCAGGTCGTGGTGCTCGGCGATGACGACGTAGACCCTCAGCTGGTCGAACGCATTCGGGCGGAAGGGAGGAGACCGGTGGCCAGGGTACCGTCTACCAGAACCGCGGACCTCTACAGGGCAGTGGCGTCGGCACGCTTCGACGCGATCGTCATCGACGAAGACCTCGAGGGCGATACCGAGGTGGACCTGGAGCTGGCCGTGGCGCTCTGCGACAGGGTCCTTAGGGATCCTTCGATGGGAGGCGGAAGGTTGCGCTACTCGGTCACCCTCATCGCCACGTCATCGCGACTGCGGGGATCCGGCGACGTCTTCAAGCTCCTCGGGCTGGGGGCCGAGGTAGTTTTGCTGAAGGACTCCTGGAAGCTCGGGACCAACGTCTCCCGCGACACGCGACCATCGGTCCTTGCGGAGAGGCTCGAGAACTTGCTGCTCGGAATGCAGAAGGAGCTGAAGCTGCTGGCCGGTGCGGCCGGTGCCAGCTCCCTCCACTCCACCGTCTGCGGCAACCGGGAGCTCTTCAGGGCCGTGGAACTCGACGGTCGGGTCCTTGAAGCTCTGGGGGTGAAGGCTGCTGGGAGCTGGTGAGGGACTGACCTGCTGGCCTAGCAGGCAGATCTCCTCCTGCGGCGTCTTCGGGGTGCTTCGGAAGCGAGGGGCTCCGCCCATCTCTCCGAGGATCGCGTTCACGGCGATCGAGTGCGTCAGGTACAGGGGAAGCAGGTTCGGCGCGGGCTTCGGTCTTGTGAACCTCCAAACCGGTGTGAGGAGGATGAAGGCGTTCGCGGTCTCGGAGCAGGCCGAGCGTGAGCTCAGGAGGGAGCTCTCCATGAGGCTAGGTGAGCTGGAGCCCCTGGGGTGCGAGGTCGCTGGCGACGGCTTGACGCCCGGCTCCTACGTTTACGCGCTGCGGCAGGACCCCGGGGATGAGGCGGTAAGGCGCGCGGTCCAAGAGGTGAACAGGAAGTTCTTCAGGCCCAGCATCAGGGCCCACGTCTACGCTTGGGGCAGACACGTCGACGTCTTCAAGGGCGTCGGATACCCTGCTGACGTATACCAGCTGTACGACCTGGAGAGGAGGCTGAGGGGTGCGGACCTGTGGGTCTCGCACACGAGGCAGCCGACCAACTCCCCGGGCCGTCTCCCGATCTGGTCGCACCCGTTCTCATCCGGCGAGTGGGTCGCGGTCCACAACGGCGACGTCAGCTCCTTCGGAGCCAACATGTCGTTCCTCGAATCGGTAGGGTTCCTGAACTTCGTAGGCACCGACAGCGAGGTGATCGCGTTTTTGCTCGACCACCTTACATCGGTCGAGAGGCTGCCGCTCGAGGAAGCGTGCCGGATCCTCGTGAACCCCTTCGAGGACTATGTCCAAGACGGCCGCTCGCAGGGACGCTCGGTCGTGTTCAGGGGTGCCAGGCTCGACGGGCCCTTCACCGTCGTCGCGGGCTACTCGGACGGCAAGGACGTCTACATGGTCGTCCTCGCGGACAGGTTCAAGTTCAGGCCGGTCGTGGTCGGGGAGGACGAGAACTACGTCTACGCAGCGAGCGAGGAGGTCCAGATAAGGGCCGTCTCTCCCGACGCTAGGGTCTGGACGCTCGAACCGGGCAGCTTCATGCTCGCCTCCAGCAGCAGAGGCGTGATCATCGCGGGGAGGAAGAGGCTCGACCTCTTCGTGAGACCTCAGCTCTCGATCCCGCGGCCGGAGCCAGTGGGTCACGTGATCGACGCGTCAGAGCTTGGGTACCAGCAGATCAACCGATTGCTGCGTGAGCTGAGCCAGCGAGGCGTCTCGGACGTGAGCCTCCTCAACGTCAGGGGCCAGAGGTACATCGGCGTCGGAGTGGAGGGACACATCCGCGTGAGGATCCACGGAACCC
>Ga0105162_1001870_pt1 | contig 11626 bp, 11 predicted proteins | sample JNZ201metaG_FD_81532 | JGI IMG/M metagenome (GOLD analysis project Ga0105162, IMG submission 81532) | Hot spring microbial communities from Jinze hot spring, China to study Microbial Dark Matter (Phase II) - JNZ 20120812A | ecosystem: Environmental > Aquatic > Thermal springs > Hot (42-90C) >...
ACTATATACTATACCGATATTTATTTGAGTTTTACTCTTCTAGCTTTATTCTATCTGTTTATTGTTTTGTTTTCTCTATTTTCAGACTCCATTCCGGATGTATTCCCGCATTCTCGAAGAGTACCCCTACCGGGCAGTTTTCAAGTGTTAATCTGAAGATTGTTTCAGCTTCCTTCTCATCTTCAGCCCATATAGTTACATTTCCTCTTGCTTTCGTTATAGTCTTCTCTGTATCCGGTTTCTCTGCTTCAACCTCTACCTTCATTCCATTAAATTTAAATCTTCTCTTAGAGGCAATTAATGCATAGATTGTTATAACGCATCCAGCTAAACCCATAACTGCGAGTTCTAGAGATGTTGGTCCAGTATCACCTCCACCCTGCTCGAATGGCAGGTCGATGACCACGCTATGACCCCTATCATTATCAACTATGCTTCTATAATTTTCTACTAGAACAGCGCTTGACTTAAGTAGCATAACCATGAGCAAACTAAGTTTTCCCCAATATATTAACCATGCTAACCAGCAACTTCCACAAACTTATAGACGACCCCCTCTAGATATCAGCCGAGTTACTCAGTATGGATAAAATTATGAAACTTTATATTGTGTATTCTTCTAGATTCTTATCATGAGTATACCGCATGACGGTTTAAGTGATGAGGAAATAAAGAATGTTCTTGAGAAATACAGAGTGATCGCCGTCGTTGGTATGAGTAAAGATCCTATGAAGCCTGGACACTATGTACCGAAATTTCTGATAAGGCACGGATACAAGATTATCCCTGTAAATCCTACAGTAGATGAAGTGCTCGGCTTAAAATCTTATCCAAGCTTAAATGAAATACCAGAAGACGTTGAAGTTGTAGATGTCTTCAGGAGACCAGAACACACCCCTGAAGTTGCCGAAGAGGCTGTAAAGAAAAAAGCCAAAGTATTGTGGCTTCAAGAAGGAATATACAATGCTCAGGCTGTTGAGATAGCTAAGAATGGAGGCTTAATAGTAGTCTGGAATAGCTGCATAATGAAAGAACATAACAGATTGATAGGCAGTAAGCCCTACACAACACGTAGACCACTCTAGATAACGTATTCTTCCTCTCTGATAGGAGCTACTGCTTCCACGCCTAGCTCATTCCTACAGAACCCGACCAAGTCGCTCGTTGCTTGAGGTTCACCATGTATCGCAAATACTTTAACGCCCGGGTCAAATCTCTTCAAGAATTGGTGTAGCTGAGTTCTGCCAGCATGTGAGCTAAACTTGAATTGCTCAACTTGCGCTTTAACCTTGATATCTAGTTGTCCATGTATAAGTCTTTTCTCATTTAGAAGTCTAGCTCCAGGAGTATCAGGAAGCTGGAAGCTTACAAGGAATATTGCTGATTTTTCATCTTCAGCTAATTCTCCAGCATAGATGACTGCGGGTCCGCCCTTCAGCATACCTGCTGGACTGATTATTACAGAAGCCTCGCTTAATGCTTGTCCTCTCTTCTTGCTACTTGTTACTCTATTAACGTGCTTGCTTGCTTGATACAATAACTGTCTTCCATCAATGTATTCGCTCATCTCAAGATATATGTCTAGAACTTTTATACTCATACCATCAATGTAGACAGGCTCCCTGAAGTTGTATGCTTCCAGTACACACATTATCTCTTGAGATCTGGCCACGGAGAAAGCGGGGACAAGTACTCTTCCACCATTGTCTATGACTTCTCTGACCCTTGTCACGAATTCTTTTTCTAGATTCTTTCTCTCAGGATGGTCTTCAAGAGCATAGGTTGATTCTATGATTACTCCATCTACATCTTTAGGCCCAAGTTCTGCTCCTTTTTGAAGTCTGGTCTTAATTGTTGTAAAATCGCCTGTGTAGAGAAGGGTTTTATCAGCATTTATTAAGACTTGGAAGCTTCCAGGAATATGCCCTGCATCTATGAAACTTATCTCAGCATCTTTTATCTTAACGGTCTCTCCATAGCTTACGTCGATACCCTTCCTGACCATCTCTTCAACTTCTAATGTTTCATAGGGTAGATAGTAGCCTGCCAGCTTCAGGAAATCTCTTAAGAGAAGATCCGCTACCTTGAAAGTCATAGGTGTAGCATAGATTTTTACTCCATTATTTAACATAAAGAGTGGAGCCGCACCACTATGGTCTAGATGGGCGTGAGATACGATGACGGCGTCGATATCTCTAGCTGCTACATGAGATGGAAACAATGGTTCCGGCTCACTCAATTGAACACCGTAATCTAGGAGTATTCGTGCCTCCTGTGTTTTAACAAGTATAGCTGATCTACCTACTTCTTGGGCTCCTCCAAGAAATTTTAATTCTAAGGTTTCGCCACCTCCGATGATTATGTTAATCTTCTTCGAGGATATTACTTTGAAGCCGATAAGATAAATATTTGTTCAAAACTCTTAATAGTTCATACTAACCCTGCATTTGGATATATCGGTGAACACATCAATCCCGGCCGAGGCAATGTTATCTAAAAGAGATTATGTCGGTTTTCACGTTTTTACTCTTTAGTTTTTCTAAGACTCGATTAATAGCTTCTCGTATGTACGGTTTTCTAGCTTCTATGATTCTCAATTCTTTGTATCCAGCTTTTTCTATTTGCTCGATAACCGTGTCTATTACTTGTTCATCTAATACTAGATCTTGAGGGTAGACTGTTTGAGAAAAAGGATAGACATATTTTATCTCATCTGGTATTAAACCATAAGGTGAACCGTACAGTAGGATATCATATTCAGATAAGCTTTTCTCATTTATGGTTTTTCTTATCTTTTCTAGACTAATCTTTATAGTGTAAGGAAGAAGAATAGCCTTCTGCTTTACTCTTTCTTTGAAAACACTATCTAACAATTTTCTCCTCGCACGTCTAGCTTCTGGTCTATTCAAACTAAGATTGTCGAAAAAGTTTATCCCACGTCTAGAGTATATTGGAGTATGTTGCTCCATTAGAGCGAGTAGGTCTTCTCTCTTCATAATATCTCTGAATGCTTGATAGATGCTTGGATGACTTCTTGCTCTTACCTCTAGTAGCTCGAACAATCTTCCATCTCTAATTGCTTGCTTAATTTCTAAGATTTCTTTAAAGCATACGTATAAGTTATGCTTGGCCACCGCATCTACTTGCTCCCTCGTAGGTAGCTCTCTCAGTTCTTTTACATTAGTCCTAGAGCATGTTGGGCAACTACATGGGAGGTAATCCATCTTGTCCAGCTTCATTGTTCCAGTCTGTGTGATGTATCTCCCATCCTTGGCGTATAGATAGTAGCTCGCCGAATCAAACATGTCTGCTCCGAGAGCAACTATGAAGGAAAATATCATAGGATGACCTGCGCCAAATAGATGTAATGGCTTACTGTATTCAATAGACGTCTTAGCAGCTATGATCATTTGGAATAATTTATTGAATCTATAACCCTCCATTAACGGGGTTGGGCTACCTAAGGCATACATGTCGAAATCCATTTTCTTCAACTTTTCAGCACAGTACGAGACTAGGTCTAGATGTACTCCGCCTTGGATTGTCCCAACCCATAGACAGTTCCTATCCCTTCTACTTCCTAGAATCTTCAATGTTGCTTCAAGATTCCTCAAAGTCTTTTCTACAGATTCTTCTGCACGTCTTCTATCACCCAGTCCTGTTGGGACATCTAAAGGCACCGCAATATCCGTCTTAATATCCTCCTCGAATAAAGCTATCTCTTCAGGTGTGGCCTCGACTTCACCGTACTCAAGCATCTGGTATCCTCCACTATCCGTCATTACTACTCCGTCAAAACCTAGTATAGAGTGAACAGTATTCTTTACTGCTTCATCTCTAAACCTCTTGTAAAGTATGTATGCATTAGTTATCACGATGTCTGCTTTAAGATTTTCCTTCATCCATCTAGCAGAGATATCTTGCGTTACGGGGTTAATTACGGGGAGGAAGACGGGGGTTTCAATCTTCTTGCCATTCTTAGTCTCCAGTCTACCAATCCTACCAAGTAGGTCTTCAACAACTACTTCAAACATGACCAGTCACCACGGTCCTGTAACCATTACTCTATTACATAGATTAAGTAATCCATGTAGTAAACCTTATATCCAGTAATAAGTTATACCTGAACCTCTAACATCCTATATCTCTATTAGACCGATTTTAGTTGTTGACACATTATTTGAACCTACCTATCCAGTAGTGTCAATCAGTGTTTATACGGTCAACCCTTAAATATGGTTAGACTACTGTAGGGAATGAGAAGCTTGACTACAGATGTAGTCTTTGAGCCTGGAGCTGAAGATATACGTGTTGATAGAGCTATCTTGATCGAAGGTTTACCTGGGGTAGGTCTAGTAGCGAAAGTTGCAGTAGCATATCTGCTGAGTAAACTTCGAGCTAGAAAAGTTTGTAGATTCTACTCACCTTATTTTCCATCACTCATCTATATTCAAGATGGTAGGCTTATACCCGCATTTGCGGATCTATACGTTGTCGAGAAGCCTACTCCAATACTATTTCTTTACGGTAATTCTCAGCCTTCGACGAGTTACGGGCAACACGAGCTGTGCGAGAAAATATTGGATGTGGCCGTAGCTCTAGGAGCAAACTTCATTATGACTCTCGGTGGGTACGGTAAAGAAGAAGTCTCGGAAGCGAGAGAAGTCTATGTATCATCAACCCATCATGAAACTATCAAGAAAGTTATCGAGAAGATTCCAGCAAAAGTATATGCAGGCCAAATAGTTGGAGCTGCAGGACTACTGATAACTCTAGCTGATGAACGCGGTCTAGATAATCTATCTATGCTCGTCGAGGCATCCGAGATGACTCCAGATTACTATGCAGCTAAGAGAGCGATAGAATCTGTAAATAAGCTACTAGACCTAGGATTAAAAGTTGAAGACGTGGACGGGATCTCTAGAACATATATCTCAACACTATATCAGATCGAATTCTAGGATTAGATGAGGTATGAAAGCGGGCAGACAGGAACTAGTGGGTCGAGGTATTTATGTTGAAGAATTCTTCGGCACCTTCGAAGTGGGTTTATTCGCTACTGCAACAGATACAATATGTGTAGTCCCTCCCCAGATAAAACCTAGACACCAGAAGCTTATCGAGAAAGCATTAGGAACGGATATAATAAAAACAACTGTTGCGGGCTCTTTCCTGATAGGACCATTAATAGCAGGAAACAGTAATGGGCTAATAATTTCATGCATGGTCTTAGATGAAGAACTAGAAAAGATCAGGAACTCTCTAAAAGATTCAAACATCTTGGTTTTGGAGAGCAAATACACCGCTACAGGTAACCTTATACTGGCGAACGATACAGCAGCACTAGTTAGTGTTTATTTCAATAAACGTGAAGTAAGATTAATCCAGGATACTTTAGGGGTTGAGGTCGTCCAAGGGACAATAGCGAATAGACCATACGTCGGCTCAATAGCGGTAGTAACAAATAATGGTGGGATCGTACACGTACAAGCATCTAGAGAAGAAGAAAAAAAGCTTTCAGAAATCTTCAAAGTAGAATTTATTCCCGGAACAGTCAATGATGGGGTACTTTTTGTTAGAAGTGGGATAATAGCTAACAGTAGAGGGGCTATAGTCGGTGCAAGAACAACAGGTCCAGAGTTAATGACTCTTTCAAGAGCATTGAAGGTTTAATTTATCTCTCGTATTCCGAGTAATAGCCTGTTCTTAACTCTTAATAATGTAGAAACCCCACTTGAACTTATCCTCTAGCAATATATCTGGACATGAGGTACTCCGCCTACTTTCGTTACTGCTTTCTCGATTATCAAACCATGGCTTAAAGCATATTCTATAACATATTCTCCTAGAAGGTTAATTATTGTTCCCTGTTTAAGATAACTTTGAAGTTCGTCTTCTCCAACCAATACCCCGCCATAGAATGTTCTACTTACTTCAACTGAGAGTCCCTCAACAATCTTCAAGTTTTTGCCTAGAAGTTCTTCATCACATGCAGCTACAACCACCTCACCAGTTCGAGAATGATGGACTTTAACCCAGAATCTTTTCCCCATCATTAAACACTCCTAAAGACCTCTGTCTATCCAAGGACACCTCAAAATAAATAACTAGACCGCATTATTTATTTTTCCTAGAATTTTTGCATCTACTTATTAAACTATAAGAAAATCATGTAAATATGTTAAAGAAAGATTATTCACTGAACAGAAATTTCAGAGATTCTGTAGCTATGTTTATCATGCGACTCCGACAATCCGAATTTATACATTATCCTCATAAAAAATATAACAGTAACCCCTATCGCATCAACGTTTGAACAGAAACTATTTAGAAAACATGTTATGCTGTAATATAGGGAAATGTAGTATGGTGCAGAACATGATTGAGAAAGAAGTAAGTATAACGACGAAAGAGATATTGATGAGTAGAATAGCTGGAGAGATAATACTGTCTGATGGCCCAGGAACCGTGATGAAGAAATGGAGACAGCTATTCGAGATAAATCAAAGTGAGCTAGCTCGATACATGGGTGTATCTTCATCTGTATTAAGCGATTATGAGAATAATAGAAGGAAATCTCCTGGAGCAGGATTCATAAGAAAATTTGTTTCAGCCCTCATAGATGCAGACATGAAGAGAGGCGGAATACATGTTAGGAGATTCTCGATGCTCCACCGTGACCTTAGCGTAGCTGTACTAGATATGAATGAATTCAAGAAACCTAAAACTATCAAGGAGGTTGTGGAAGCGTTAGACGGCATCTTACTAGTGGGAAAAGAATGGGATAACGAGCTAATATATGGATACACGGTGATCGATAGTCTATCAGCGATAAGAAACCTAGAAGCCTTAGACTTCCTCTATCTATTCGGTAAAAATCCTAACAGAGCCATGATATTTACTAAAGTCAGTAGAGGAAGATCTCCGATGGTTGCAGTCCGCTTATATCCAATAAAACCTAAGATGATAGTAATACATGGTCCAAGGCTACCTGAAGAGGTGGATGCTTTCGCTATGGAACTCGCAGAACTTGAGGGGCTCCCATTCTCTTTATCTCTCCTCAAGTCTTCTGAAGAGGTTATAGAAAGACTGAAAAAGCTCTTATAGTTTAATATATATTCTTCCTTACATTACCTAAACTTATGCTTAGGCCGATTAAAGATATTAAGATTAGACTAGGAATGACTGCTTCAGAGCTAATTGAACAGATGAGAAATGCTGGAGGATTTACAGCATCATACTTAGGTAGAGCGGTAGAAGTACTTAGAGAGATGGTCAGAGATCCTGAATGCGTAAAATTCTTATCATTTGTAGGTGCGCCGATAGGTACAGGTCTAAGAGGGGTTATATCCGAATTGTTGAAGAGGGGGTTGTTCGAGGTAGTTGTAACGACGTGCGGTGCATTAGACCATGATATCGCCAGATCTCTAGGAGAATACTATGAGGGGGACTTCTGGATGGACGATGAAACTTTAAAGAAGAATGGATATCATCGGCTTGGATGCGTACTGATCCCATTCGAAAACTATGGGCAGACAATAGAGAAATTTACTCAAGAACTATTAGAAGAGGAGTATAACAAGGGATTGAGAGAGGTGAGTAGCAGCGATATATCATATCTAATTGGGAGAAAGATAAAAGATGAAAATAGCTTCTTGAAGAATGCTTCGGAAAACGGCATACCGGTCTTTGTTCCAGGGATACTCGATGGAGCTGTTGGAACGCAGATCTGGCTATTCCAGCAGAAACATAGGGACTTCAAGTTAAACCTTTTGAAAGATTTCGACAAGTTGTCTGAAATAATCTTCAATGCTAAACGTAGCGGGGCATTGATGATCGGTGGTGGAATCTCTAAACATCACGTCTTGTGGTGGAATCAGTTTAAAGATGGATTAGACTACGCTGTCTACATTACTACGGGGTACGAGTATGATGGAAGTTTAAGTGGTGCAGCCGTCAGAGAAGCAGTCTCCTGGGGTAAAGTGAAGCCTGAAGCAATGAAAGTTACAATTTATGGAGATGCGACGATAATAGTGCCCTTAATAGCTTCAGCTCTAATCACCGTTGAATAGCAAAGTATTACATATTCGATGAAGTAGTTTAACAGTTATAAGTAATCATGCATATAGTATGTAAAGAAAGATGTCGTCGAAGAAGTTAGAAAGATCTGTGAAAGACAGAATAATCGCAGGAGTTATTGGAGGTTTAAGTGATTATCTCAATATAGATGTCAATCTCCTCAGAATAGTGGCTGTCTTGTTATTTCTCGTCTCACCCGTTCTCATGCTCATCCTATATGTAGTTGCAGTATTCTTCGTGCCTAGGACGGGGGAGGAGAAACCTCTTGCTTCATCATTTGAGTTAGACAAGTATCTTCCACTACTCGTCGGTTTAGTCTTGATGATTATTGGCGCAGGTCTATTAGGGTCGGTTGCCGTAGTATCCATCTTCTGGCTCTTTACACCATACGGATTCTCAGCAATCATGAGACTTATTATAGGAGCCGTACTGGTTATCATTGGAGCGGCTATATCCATTCCACAGCTTAGAAATCTGTAATGGCGCTCTACTTGGTTAATCGATCAGCTAAGAAAAATATCTGCTTACATAAGAAGGAGTTTATCGTCGAAGTCTGTCTTTTGATCTTTTTATTGTACTTCGCTTTCGATCGTTTTACGGAGTTGTAGGTGTAGGACTCCGTTTAGGTAGCTTCTGGTAAGTATAGTGGCTCTATACGGGAGTTTTATAATGCGTCTAAATCCTCTCCCTCCCATCACCAGTAGTTTAGTCCCCTTAAGTTCTACTTTTACCTCTTCTTCTGGTCCTGGAACTTGTGCCGTAAGTAGTATCAATCCATCTTTTTCAATTATTTCTACAGGATATTTCTCTACAGCTGTTCTACTGGATATGGCTTTTCTCAATTCTCTAACCCAGTAGAAGGATAGTAATCCCAGAGCAATCACCATTGCCAGCCCCAGTAAGCTTCTCTGAAATCTAGCCGTCAAGGAGACGAATATCAAAGCGAGCAGTATAACTAGCAGAACCGTGAATACCTTAGATAACAAAGGCCATGTCTTATAGTCTGACTTATCATGAGCCATTTAAGAGGCTAACCCCCGCGTAACACTACATAGTGTAACTCCACTATTCCTTCATCTACAATTACTACTCCAGCCTTTAAAACATTATCCTCAATCCAAATAAGTACTTTATCTATTCCAGCTTGTATAACCCACTTCTTCAGGAAATCTTTCAATTCAGATGTAAATTGTTCTACGGATATGTAGGATATGTTTCCCTCATTAAACACTAGATGAGCATTTATCTTCTCTGGGAAGATAGGCGTTAACCCTTCTTCTCTTATTACCTGTAACGTTAAATCTCTTACATCTATCACAGTTTTCGGTGTAGTGGGTACCCCTCTCAATGTTTTCAGAAATGACTCAAAAGCTTCTTGGACACTGTCGCCTATAGCCACGAAATAGCTTCCAGTAAACTCTGCACCAACGATAGCTACTGTTCCGAGCTGTGTTACTACTCCCGCCTCACCAGTCGGAGTAGTGTAGACTGGGATCACATACACGATATAATCGCCAATATTGTATAGTATTGTTTCCCCTATCCTAGGATTCTCTAACAGGGTTTGGAGCTTTCTGAATTCTGGGTATCTCTCAAGAGCCTCTCTTGCTGCTGATGGACCGAGAAGCTTCTGCTCGGATTCTTGTGGAACATAGTAGAAGACCTTGTCACCTAGATGTGGGTAATCATTCCTAACTATTGTGAATCCGGCGAGATTTCTTCCAGGCGACCCTCTTATCTGTAAGGAGAGTATTCCTACGAATTCAGGCTTCTCGAAACCTGGAAGCCTGGTGATAATGTAATATGTGTATAGGCCTCTAGGTATCTCATAGAATTCTCTCGCCTGTATAAACACGGAGACATCCTCCATATGGTAATTGTTGAATATTCTAACTTGGTATTCGAATACTTCTTGTGGGAATCTAGTCTGGTTGTATAACCATTTAGGCACATCTTCTAAGACTATTTCTCTGTATGCATCTTTAATGATCTCGCTGACGAAATCTGAGCCAGTTATGATCAACTGTATTGTACCATCATATACGTTTATGAGAGCGTATCCAATGAACCTCACATAGTCGTTACCTCTACTCCAGGGGACATGCTCTCCACTTAACCTAACTATCAGAGGCATCAACCAATATGTTTCCTTTCCATCTGTTACAGGGAACATATCAACGAATTCTTCATTCCATCTATACTCGAAGTAGGGGAATAGTAGTGACATCCTATCATAAACATCTCTATATCTTAATAGTCTAATTGTTTTATCTGGATAAGAGAAGAAGAAGGTTGGATCATAGATCCAGCTGATAGGTGGGGAGACGACGATCCCGCCTTTTCCACTATACTTTGTTCCCGTAACTTCATCGGATACTTCTCTATCTAGTATTATTGAAGCCCAGGTCGATTCCAGCAGGCCCCCCTCCCCATAGTATATTCTTCTCTGAGTGAAGAATCTTGATGAATCGACTATCGTTCCATTGCTTGCGTCGAGTAGGAGAAAACCGTTTGGAACATGCGTGTAGACCAGATGCTGGTTGTACCATATATCTGTCGCTTTCACAGATACAGGTAGGATGGGCTTCATAGATGCACTCCAGTAAAGTCTTCCATTAAATCGGAGGATATCGGAGTCTTCGAAGTCCACGTATGGTATTAACCCTATCTCAGGCTTCATCTTTGTAAATGCTGCTTCCCAGTCCCAGAGCCTAATGACTTCTAATTGTTCTCTCACATTCTTGGAATACTCTTGTATAGATTGAGAAGATGAATACTTTGGGAATACGTACTCCTGTCTACGTATGTTCTCGATATCTGCAAGATATCTGTTAACGGCGATTTCTTGTTTAACGTATGGCCCAAGCCATTCAACCTTCCTTGCATCTGCGATACTGTTCTGTATAGTTACAATAGAAAATACCGCTAGTATGGCTAACAGTACCGCTCCGCCTTTTATAACGTATGCATAGAGAAATCCAGTCTTAGTTTTATCTAAATAGATGAACAGCAACATAAGGATTGTTAATCCGAATGACCCTAAGATTAAGACCTTTGTATTATAGTCTATATAGTTCGGGAAGAATAATGTAAAGCCTATCCATGCTGTTGCAATAGCTATAATTAACTCGATTGTCTCCACTGGGAGTCTAAATATTCCTGTATTAAGATATTCTATAAGACTTTTTGATGAAGCCTTCAACAGTATAGTTAACCCAACGAGTATCGTTAATCTAGCCGATATCGTAGTTAAAAGTGGTGGTAAGAGTAGTACCAACGCTGGAGAAGCAGATATTACTGTATAGGCTGGAGAGACGTCAACCGTAGAAATGGTTATAAAAGGCAGTTTGAGTAAATCTATCAATCTAGCTAATCCTAAGTCCGCCCTGTTCAAGAATCCCAAGACAGCCATGCCGAAGAAGGCATTAGCAAAGAATAATGCGCCTATTAACGTCTTGGTAATCTGCCATGCTAAAAATCTGCTAAAACTAAGTCGGTAAGATGAGAAGTCCAAGTCTCTTGGTCGAATATATCTTTCCCAGAAAAC
>Ga0105162_1001871_pt1 | contig 11625 bp, 13 predicted proteins | sample JNZ201metaG_FD_81532 | JGI IMG/M metagenome (GOLD analysis project Ga0105162, IMG submission 81532) | Hot spring microbial communities from Jinze hot spring, China to study Microbial Dark Matter (Phase II) - JNZ 20120812A | ecosystem: Environmental > Aquatic > Thermal springs > Hot (42-90C) >...
ATAATGGAGAGGTCACAATAATAGTTAAGAAGTTACATAAGTAATTTCCAGAATCCATGAAAAAGACAGTAATCTAACAATTATTATATTCAATACCAAACATGTATAAAAGTGGTAATATTCCTTAAAGTCTTAAGTCAACAAAACTGATTTAGAGGCTTTATGGTCCTCTCAATAATACAGCTGGTTAAACATATTCATCTTCATCTATATTTACTTTATTTTCTTCAGATAAAAATTCATAAATAAATAGTTCTATGTGGATGTTTATCATTTATGCTTATAGGTTCATTATTGTAGCTCTTAATGAGATCCTAGTGTAGTTATCTCTAACCTTGACGTATATTCTTGAGATCTTGGGATAATATGATACGGTTTGCAACATCTTCAGCTAGTTCCTGTAGCTCTTTCTCATTCCTACATCTTAAAAGCTCTCTAAAGGTTCCTATTATTTGTAGATGCCTCATACCTGATTTCTCAGCTACTATACCGAATCTTTCTTCCAAGACCTTTTTTCACAGAATAACCTATAGAGTTGGTTGCTACTTGGATCTTCCAAGGGTCTAATCTAATTCTAGTCTATACTCTTTGGGTAGATCTTTTTGCTTCAAGAAGTTAAATCCAAGAAGCTTAAGCTTTTCACTCAGGATTTTTATGAATTTTTCCGGTAGGCCAAGAATGCCTGGCTCCTCCCTTAATACTTTGAATGCTTTAGAAGTGTATAGTTTTCGGTTTTTTCACAGAGAAGACATTGTTTATTAATAATTGAAAGAGGAATCTTAATGATGGATGATAAAGACTCATCCCTCATGATTTGGCTTATCATATTATCCTTAAAAGATATGATGGGTACTCGAGATTGAAACGTAATGAGACCTCCGCATTCACATGATGGGTATCCTTTTACCTTTAGTTCTATTTCGGAATGGCATTTACCACAGGAAGAGCATACGATTTTATCGTCAACTTTCTTTACAATTAACTTCCTAGAGCAATGCTTACACCGTGGGAATTCCTTAAGATCTTTATCAGGATATTTCTTAGAACATTTAATACATTGCTTTCTGATGGGTATACTGATCTCTCTGATTTCTAAGAAGTCACAGTTTTCAATTTCCCGTCCACTTCTTGAAATAAATTTGTTCAAAGTCTTTATCAAAGTATCTCTGAAAACTGTTGATGAAGGATTTAAACCGATAGACCCAAGTATATGGGAGATTGTCATTCTTTCTTTCCCGATTTCATGAACTTTCTCGATATGTGATATTATGAACGGCAATAGTAAAAGAACTTTCGCAAGATTCCAAGGACCTTTGTAAGATTCTAAGCCATCAAAATACTCAAAGACTAGGAAAAAGTATTTAAGAATTTCCGAATAATATTTCAGCAATTTGAGAATTTCTTCTAATCGAATCGGGAATATTATGCTCTTTAACAATCTCCACAATAATTTCAGGACTTTCATAAGTATCATCAGAATTATAATTCTGGCAGTATTTTCAAGAATATTGTTGAACAGAATTCATAACAAATTTTATATATTAAATTTTTAGATTAAACATATAGGTTCCTAGTCATAATCTATCTCTAGGATTATGTTTATAGAATCTTCTTCATGATTTTTATTCTTTGAGTATACTCTTCTATTTCTTGAAGATTCATAATTGGATATGGTATGCATTTGTTCATCTCTAGATTCATTACCCAGACCTCTTTGATAATATCTATTGTTAGCGGTATCTTGCGTACTTCTCAATCTATTCTCTAACTTCCACTTCCATCTTAATATCTTCATATAAGAGTAGAAGACTACTATTGATATTGTTGGTATCATTGCAAGTATTATTAATGCAAACGGTTCAATCCATGCAAATATTATTAAACCGAGCCATCCTAATATGAGGAAAGCATTATCTTCTACGCGTTTTTCTAATTTAATTTCCCGTGTTGCATATGAGGCTATAACTAAAGCTATTATAACGGCTATTACTCTAACGAGTACATACTCAATCATATTTCATCGCCTTCTTCTTTAAGTTTTTAAAGAATATTATTATGATAAAAGCTGTTAATACTGCTAGCATTGTTAATACTGCCAGTATCTTTAGCCTAATTCCAGAATCATCATTCTTATACAGTCTATCTATGATTGACATGATATAATTTACTACTCCCATAGACCACACTTCACATTCTTTCCCAAGATCTTGATCACCATCCTATAAATCAAGTAGAAGATTATGAAGGCAAGTATTAAGATGAGTATCCAAATTATCCAGACAGGTATTCCTATCAATCCTAAGATTAGACCAGACAATCCTGCAAAGACCAATGGTCTTCTAAGTGGTCTAGGCAACAGCATCCCTATACATATGATCATTCCAGATAAGCCTACACTAATGGTATCTGCCTTTTGATTAATTCTTTGAATGAATGTTCCAAGATTCTCAAACTTTATCAATCCTGCAAGAATGGCAGAAATAATCAATGCTGAGAGAAATGCGATGACCTTAATCCTAACATCATCAATATACTTTAAAGCTAAGCCGCAGAAGATAAAGAAGACAATTAAACCAAGAAGATTCATAAACGCAAGCTCCATTTCCATTCACCAACATGAGTCTCTACATTCACCAACATAAGTTTTCCAAAATTATCATTAGCGATAACCTATTATCTGAAATGATAATTGGTTATTCAGTTTGATAATTCTACAATTCTTAAATCCAATTTGAAACCTACTATAATCGAGGAGGTGAGAAAATGGTTGATTTGAAGCAGGTAGTTGAGGGTGGTGAAAGAATAAGGTTGAAGATACGGATGAGTCCGGGTCAAGAACCATTTGTGATAGAAGCACCATCAAATATGACGGTCGAGAAATTGGAGACAATGTTGGCCAAGAAGTTTTCGAGAAACCCGCAAAATATTAGGCTCACTTTGAGAGGGCAAGTTCTCCCACGAAACGCAACGATAGGAGAGATTGCAGAGATGATTGGTACTGACGGCATCCTAGAAAATTTACCAACACATATCTATGGTTACTAAATGTCGAAGAAATGTGAGGGGGTGCTAATGTCAATAGGCGATCTTGTGCAACGAGAGGGCTCTAATGATGTTATTGTTATAAAAGAAGTTATTAGTAAGGCTCCACCCATTGTGAGAGGTCTTTATATTGATGCGAAGGTGGTGGAGAAGATGCTCAGGATATTTCTTCAAGGAAAGCTAAAGAATAAAGAGGTTGCCGTGCTATTAAGTGGTAGAGCCGAAGATGGCGTAGCTTACTTAACGACGATGTGGCCATTAAAAGTTTTATATGCCTCAGGAACTCATTTGGAGCCAGATCATTCCTGGCTTCATAAGTGTATTAAGGCGGCCATACGGATGGGGCACAACATCATTCTCGAAGCTCATAGACATCCTATAGGAGCATTCTGTTCCTCTCTTGATCGAGAAGCATTAAGGATCATGTCGGACTGGCTTAAGCCCAGCGGGATACGATATCTCATTGGCTGCTCTGAGGTAAGCTTCGCAGCCTATCTCGAAGATGATTGTGAAAAGATTGTTCAAGTACCTATACGTATTTGGACTCCGATAAAGGCAATGAAAAGTTTTGTAGACATAGAGAACAAAATCTTCCAGAAGGAGCCAGAGATCAGGAAGAAAGCTGGCCTCCTATCTAGACTACATTTATTCTTCAAGAGAATGATAAGATGGTGATAGAAGTGGATAGAAAAAGTAATATCTACTATAATGTTAAGCTCGTGCTTGAACCATCTGACTATGATAAGCTTCGGAGAGCCGAGGTCTGGATAATCGGTTCAGGAGGTATAGGAAGGAACTTGGCCCTCAGCCTCGCCAGCTCTGCAATCGGAAAGATTGTCCTAGTTGATGGGGATAGGGTTGAAGCAAGAAATATTGCTATAGCGGGATTCGAAAGAGAAGATGTTGGGATGCTAAAGGTCTTATCTGTAAAGAATGCTATCCAGAAGAGGTTTGGGAGAAGGGTTAGAGTATTGGCTATCCCAAGATACACGTATCAGTTGGAGGAAGCTATCCTTGAAAAGCCGGAGATTATGATTGTCGGCGTAGATAACGTTGCAACACGCATCTCCATAGCATCACTTAGAACTGGGGCTGGGAAAAATACGATATTTCTCGGGTTCGGCGAATTCCAGGGGAGCTACCTTTACCACGTACCTGGGAAGACGGCTTGTTGGGCATGTCTTGGAAGACCTAAAGACTTGGAAGACCTCTCCACGGTACTAGAACGTAGAAGATGCCCGCCGCCAGAAAAATTGAATCCCTCACCCATACTCCCAGGAGCGGTGATGAAGCTGATAGGTGTAGCCTCATCAGAGGTAGTGAAGATCATTACCGGTAAAGGTAGCCTGCTCCAGTACTACTGCTTCGACGTGATGGAGTGCTGGGAGATAAAGAAGCTTATGGATGCTTCAGAGTATCTGAAGCCTGACCCCGAATGCCCTGTCTGCAATCCTTTAAAGAGTAGAGACCTAAAGACGATGATAGATGAGCTTAGGGTGGGGAGGACTTGGGCCAGCTGGGAGTGAAGAATATTCTGGAATCCACACTAACACTCTTCGACTCACACCATGGAATCAATAGTGGGGAGAGATGGGCCTCAACCAACATAAACAGGGTAGTAGCTGACTTGATAGACTTACCCTATAAGCCAGGCTACGGTTCAGAGTTCCGCATGGAGTTGCTGAATGACCTAGATGAGCCTGAGAAATGGCTCCTGCTCAAAGTATTTTTCAATGTAGGAGGCAAGATTGTAGATGGGTGGATTGTAATGATAGGCTACCCACGATTCCCGCCAGCTCTAAGATTAACGAGTAGGCCTCGGTGCCCAATACATGGGGGGCCGCATTCACACGTCTACCCGGATGGGGTGTTATGCTGGCCAAGCCTAATGGGAGAGTGGTCTGAGTGGTCTGACTTATACGCCGACTACCTAAGGGTAGTACTAGAGATATTGAATAAGCCGACAGAACACATAGTATGCAGAAGGTGATGAAAGAATATTGAGCGATGTAATAGTGATAGATGATTCAGAAGAATATGCAGATGTTGAAAAAGAACTCATCTTCCTTGGACCCCTAGCCTTCGAGAAGAAGTGTCTAAAGAGGATTCTTAGAGCAGCTAAAGCATACTCTAGGCCTCCAAGTGAGAAAGAAGCAGGCTTCATACTACTCGGCAGTATTAGACAGATAGATGGGACTCCAGTATTCATAGTAGAAGATCAAGTCCAGCTATGCGGGATGGTTACGCCCCTGCAGGTATCGTTCGACCTCTCAGATATTAAGAAGATCATTGAAGAGGCTGAGAAAGATCATTTAACTATTGTTGGAGTATTGCATACGCATCCAAGAGGAGATGCTGAGCCAAGCCTTCATGATAAGATATCATGGTTAATATTACAGAGTGAGATAGGTAGAGCAGTACCACTTCTAATCTATTCACTGAATAATGATAAGATTGGGATGCTATACATAGAATGGCAGCTGATAGATCAATTAATTCAAAGATTGAAAACAAGAAAAATGAGTATAGAAAGAATATTCCAGAAGCACGACCTCAGATAATCAGATCTATAGAGTTCTAAGGCAGTATCGTAAACTCGAAGATATTTTTGGATGGAAAACGTTTATCTTTGAGCCTCTCCCTAGGATTTTAGGATGGACTTTAAGGGTTTTAAATTTGAGCCGGAAGATTATAGGGGGCTTAGTGAAGATGATTATAAAGTAGTTGAAGATGTAACTTCAAATTTTCTAAGGAAGGATGATGATCAGGTGGGTCCAGGCTGGAACCTAACATCAATATACAATAATGAGGGCTTTACGATAGGACCATCATCAATACTAAAACCAGAGACAACGATCAATGTTATGAAACCGATACCAGGGCTAAGAATGAAAATATTTCAAGTAGATAAAGATACAGTAAAGATTTATGGTACTGCACCAGCTATCGTACTGTTTGCTGCAACCCGTTTACATGAGTTCTTACATATCAATCAGCTTGCATCTAAATATGTTCTTAAATGTTATTTGGAAGTTGAAAGATATATCTCTAACACAGCATCAAGAGATGAAGTAGAAAAAGTTGAAGCACCGACAATACCATGCATTTCAGAAATATATCCATGCTATTGGCACCACTACGCTATATCATCAGAGGAGGCTAAGTATTTATCAGAAGAAGTGGCTAAGTTTATAGGTATTAAAAATGAATATTACAAAGCAATTCATCAAGATGATTTAAGAAAAATTGAAAAAATATTCATGAAATGTGTATTTGCCTCTCCAAAGCATAGGAAAGCTTTTGATATACTTTTTAACAAAATAAAAAATTTCTGTACTCCTTTACTTTATCGTATGAGAAGCATTCCAATAATCGAATTTGCTTTTTTATTTTGTGATTTAGGTGACGATTTTGAGACTTCTATAATCGAAATATTTAGAGATATTGTAAACAATCGTGATGCGTATGAGAAGATGTTAGATGGTGAATATTTTGAAGGTTTTGAAATTATTGGAGTGGATCTCGATAAATGGAAACAAGAATCAGTACGTATGATAAAGAGGGAAATCTTAAAATATGAAAATAACCTTGAAGAATGCGCGTTTAAGCAATCTATAAATAGGCTCAAGAATATAAAAAGTACAATAGATGAAAAGGTGCCGAGAAGAGCTGATGCTAAATATCTGTATGATTTTTTACGCCCATTTGAAATAATGGGGACTATAGTTATTTGGTGGAAGAAGAAACCATATATATTATCAGGTTTCGATAATATTGGTTTAAGCTTTCTCATGGATTTGGAGATAGCATCTAGAATTAGCGGTGTAGATAAGTTGGAAGAAAGATTGAAGATTCTTCAAAAAATGGAATGCCCATTAAGGGGGAATGAATTCTGGGAATGTAATGGAGGAGGAGAAGACTGCGTTCACATAAGACCGTGGATAGAACATATAAGCAAAATAGTTTAGCAACATATGTGAATATCATTGTTCAAGGTTGACTTTACGTAATCTCTAGTAATTCCAACTCCTTGCTTAAAATCATTTTTATGATCTATCTCACATGTTATAATAAGATTGTTCTCTTTTATCTTTCATTATTTTGATCTTAAACATAGCATATCCGGGATCTTTAGTAAGTTTTAGAAATTTTGTCTTCTCTACTAAACTCGTAGCCTACTATCATGGCATTCGATAGTATTCTCTTTATCTCCTCAGAGAAGCACGCTGAAGAATAGGATAAGATAGTTCAAGGGCGGCGGAGAGGTGGATAAAATCGTAGTAACCTCAACTTGACAATACCAGAAAATATTCCAAAAATTCTGGGATGCTTTATGGCATCGAAAATGAAGTTATGGAAGATTTAAAATCATTGATAAAAAAGGCTCTTTTGAGATTTGGATAAAATAACTATCGTTACAGAAGAATATTTGTTTGAAGTGTGACCCTCTTCAAAAGAAGGAGCATTAAAATTCCTTGAGGGCTCTTACAAAGAAATCAATAACAGAATAAATTCAATTGAAAATGGAGAGGTGCGAAAGCTTTTGAAGAGCCACTGTAAAAAGACAATAGGCACTTTTCTTAAATACAAAAGAGAAACACAATAAAAAATAATTAAACAGTGTAGAAATTGTTTTAAGGTCTTGAGATGGAAGATGCCCTAGGGAAAATTTTGGAAGGAGAAAATTAAACCTTTGAGCTTTACTCCAAATGTAGATGGATATTTTCACTTTTTTCATATAATAAGTTTTCTTATGCAAAAGTGCAAAGTGTCAATATAATTTGGTTAAGAAAAGAATTAACTAAGGTGAGTGCCTTGAAAGGGTTGATTATACGATTTGAGGGGAACGCAAAGTTCGTGCAGAAAATTTCTTCCGCTTTAAATGTCATTAATGATGTGTTTAGAGATTTGAAAGAGGTTTGGGTGATTCAGGGCAGAATGAAAGAGCATCCTTTGATTGCTAGGATAGAGACCTTTAGACCCTTCGGCCTCACGGTAATTCACATGCCTAAGCCCATAACTGATCATAACTTTTACGTTATGTGTCATGACTTTACACATATTCTTGCTAAACACAAGGAAGGAACACTTCCGAGACTCGCGGAAGCTACCCAGAATGCGGTAACCCTCTTAACCGAACTAGAAGATTCCATTATGGAGAAAACAATATTTCTCCTCGAGAAAATAGTTGTACCACTTCATTTTATGGTATGCGAGCTTCTTGCTCTTGAAGACTTTCCTGAGCTAAGAGACTTTTATTCGGTGAACCTGCCGCTTCTTGCCAAAGAAGTGAAAAATATAGAATCATCAACAGTAATTAGAATAGGTCTTGGCATGTTCTTTAACACTAAATGTAAAATGTCCTCGAACCTATTAGAAGAATTCCAGATACTGACTGTTCATGCCTATGAAAGCGCGCTGTCGGGAAACATGTCACGTCATAAAGTTGATCTGGTTGAATTAATGGTGAAAGCTCATAAACTACTGAGAAGACCTAGAAAAAATAGGACAACCAGTATGGATAGAAGTCGTAGTAGCGATAATGTACCACTTATGTACTCATAGAATCTTAACAAAGACAAGCATATTTTATGTTTTCAATTTATCTTTTTCATTTTCGAAGTTCACCACACCCATCCTCTTTATCTTGAGAATTTTCTCCATCAATTTGTGGAATATGTTTCTCATCTTAGGGATGTTAAGCCTAGTCAGAGATTAAAAGTTCTCGAAAATATACGATGCCCGCTCGAGAGCAATGAGCATTGGCGGTGTGATGGCGGAGGTAATGATTGCAGGCATATAGCTCCATGGATCCAGCACATAGCTGATAGAGCATAAAAAGAGCCATTGCAAATGAGAAAGAATTTTCTGAGATCACAATACTTCGAGCAATTTAAGCTCAGTCATAATGGTTTTAAAGATCTTTGAGTAAAAGTGATATACGTAAATTATGCACATCCTTTTATCCTTGGGATCTAGAATGATAGTTAACTCATCCTCTTTATTCTCTTTGGAAAGAATTATTTTTGAGTTCTCTTTCTTAACTTCATAACCGACGGAGGAGGCATTTTTAATAATATTGTTTAAGGCTTCTTGTTTTACACTAATTTCAACTCTAAATATTACTGGAAACTCTATTCTAGTAATAGGGAGAGAAGGATTTTCTATAAGCGGTGAGAAGAGAGCTGAAGTAATCGGAGGTGCAACCTCCATAATAGGAATGTTTAACATTGATCTAACCCTTGCCTCTCCAATTTCTATTCTAGACTCCTCTAACTTCCTCATCATTATCTCTAGAGCTTTTAAGGGATCCTCAGGTCTTCCAATTACACCAATTACTTTTTCATCCTCTTCAGGCCCTACAAACACCATATCATAAGGTCCATACTCTTCATGCTGGTCTAGATAATCTATCCAATCATCTATAGAAACACCTCGTATATCAAGAGCTTCTTCATCATCCAATTTTATAAGCTTGCTTACACCTTTAGAGTATATGAACAAAAAAGCTTTTCCACTTCTCAAAAACTCTCCGACTCCCTCATTAATACTCATCGGTTTCACCTTCTAATCTAACTTTATTTTACTTCCACTCCCTAATAATGCTTTATCATTTTTGTACTCTTCTTTCAGCTCTTCACCTACACCATTAATATATATTTTATTAATAGTTCTAAACTTGGAGCCAATCGCAGGATGCATATTTTCGAGTAGTATGATAACTTCCATCTCTTCCTTAAACTTCAAATAGATTGGCTCTACCCAATAGGTAAGAGATACCGGTCCCATTTCTTTACGAATTTCTTTTACTTTACTCTTTAAATATGATTTACGTCTTCCCACAATCTCATCAATCTCTTTCTCATCTTCTTTATTAATACTTAAAAAGATTATGTTTGAGAAGACTGGTACTAATATATCTCCTGCTTCACAATACCGCAACTTTCCTAGGCCGAGCAACTTACGTACTCCTTCGAGCTTAGGCTGAAATGCTTGAAAAATGTAATTTAGCTTTAAGTTTCGAAATAACCACTCCATAAGTGGATCGGAATATTCTTCTTCCCTTGGAATATTCTGGGGAGTAGGTACTGTAATTGCTGAATTAAGTTTTTCACAAAGTCTATTCTTCACATCCTCTAGTCTATCAATGCAAAGCTTAATACTATATTCACCTCCTCCGCGGTTTATAATTGTATACCCAACTATGTCTCCTATTTCTCTAGAATTCAAGATCATCTTAGTTAATCCAGGTAAATATTGTTCATTTGATGGGATGCATTCTCTTATTATTTCATCAACATCTTCATCTCGTATCCGTATCTCCACATATTTATTTTCTGCCTCTGGTTTTTCTTCGTTTTTTCTTTGTTTTTGCCCATAGTAATAAAAATATTCATAGATGTAGGTAGAAGCCATCTCCATCCCAAGCAGTAATCCGAAAGGGTCTCTCTCCTTTATTATTCTGAGAAGATTATAGTCTTTTAGTAAATGCATGCAAGGTAGTTGCATGCAAAACAATAAGGGGTATGCTGGGGCAGTATGAATAATCTTTGGCCCAGCAAGGTCTATTCGGACTAATAATTGGAGTGATTCTTCACTGTCCCAAAAAGCTCCATTAAAAAGCTTCACCGATCCTTCTTCCAATGCTATATTCTTCCAATGCTATATATCAATATTATTTAACATCAACATCAAACCTTTAGATAAATTATGAAAAATAAAGTTAAATACAGGCTTCTTTGCCCTGCAAGTTAAATACAGTCTTCATCATATGCGTGGGCTTCCATATCTCCGAGCTCTCTCTTCTTTTCTTGCTCTATGAAGAGTTCTTCCTGAATTATTGGATCATGCTCCGTATATGCATTCGCAATCTCTATGCCAGCTATGTAGAGTTCAAGTCTCTCTATAAGACCATTCTTAGATCTATACCCTTTGCAGATCTATACTCTTTCAAGAAGAATAAAAGCTGTGAAGTTAAAGTTCTAGCGTCCCTCAAGTATATATTTCATGGTAGTTGTAGGAAGGTTTCTAGGTCCATAGCATGGATGGGTTCTACAAAGACTAAGACTAGGTTATGAGTATCAGAGGTTTAGAGTGAGGAAGAGGGTTGAGAGGTTCTTCAGATACCTAAAGGAGATAACCATTGTATTCCATAACAAGCTAAGCACAAAAGATTACATTTAGGGATAATGAACCTCAACCTATTCCTAAGTATATTCACATTATACTATGAGACCATTAAAGATGAGGGTGAATAACTATGCTTATCCGAACATCACTCTAAATAAAAAGGAAAAGATTGTAAACCTAGGCCCTGAGACACTAGGGCTTTTGTTAGATTCCTTGACTAAACAGAAGATTGACGTGTCTCATTTTCTCCCTTTTTCAGGGCTCATCAGTCTTCATCCTCCTCTTTTACTTCTAATATAGATAAGGAGTGTGGTCACAGCAATCGCGGTAACCGCTACAGCTAAGCTAACCAGCACCCAATCAGCCTTCGTACCTTCTAATGCTTTGGTTACAACAAGAGTGCGGGTCTCCTTGATGATGGAGGTTTCCGTTATGACTCGTGTGAGCGTGACC
>Ga0105162_1001874_pt1 | contig 11600 bp, 11 predicted proteins | sample JNZ201metaG_FD_81532 | JGI IMG/M metagenome (GOLD analysis project Ga0105162, IMG submission 81532) | Hot spring microbial communities from Jinze hot spring, China to study Microbial Dark Matter (Phase II) - JNZ 20120812A | ecosystem: Environmental > Aquatic > Thermal springs > Hot (42-90C) >...
ATATAAGCAATAAACAACTAAAGTAAATGGAGTTCTCTCCCAACAAATCTAATAACCTTAGACATAAACACACCATAAATAAAGGAGAAAAACCCAAATAAAGCTAAAGTTAACAAAGCCTCTTCCTTCTACCGTAAACTAAAACTCTCCTACCGGTTTTTGCCCATCAATTTAAATCAATATTTCTATAAAGTATATTTTCCATATGTATAATTCCAGTTATAGTTAGTATTTAAAGCTAACGTTATAGCAGAAAGATTCATGTAACAGAAGACAATAAAGCTTATTAGAAATTATTACATAATGGTTTTAAGAGTTTACATGCAAAATATTTCCTTCGATTCGCTAGTATATTAATAATTTACATGAGCTCTATTTGATTATATAGAGAATTAAAGCCCTCCAGTTCTCAGTGTTCTCTACTATGTCTTATTAAATTAAACCATTAACTATATCTAAATTTCACAAATTCCTTTAATAGATAGTTAGCTTTATAAGTGGGGTTACTTAGTGGCTGTTCCGGTGTATAGTTGTGAAGATATGGAATGTTAATTATTGTAATATGGTAAGTATTGAAGAACTATACTAATTTTAAAGCTGATTAGCTTGATGGATTATGCAGAGAAGTAGTAGTAAAGTCTTAATGGCTATGGAGGCTTTTTTCAGTAACTTCTATATAGCTATTACTAGGAATTTATTCATACCTATGCTTACATATCAAAATTATTCTCTTTATCTCTTATTTTATGTTAATTTATCTGCAGCATTTCTTAGTATTCTTGTTTCCTATTTAATTTATACTAGACCTAGCCTAGTTTCCAGTAGTGTTAAAACTAGGCTGGTAGCAGTACATATTTGTGAAAGAGTTTTCTGGATGATTCTACCGTTTATTATGGAGTTTCCTGATTTTCTATCAGTCATGTATGCATTATCTCAGGCTATGGCTATTCCAGCCAGTATCTTACTGAATATAGCTATATTTTTAAGTTTTAGAAATGATGAACTTATAGATGTTAACATTTTAAGATCTGCTCTCGGCTCAACAGCCTCAATACTAGGTGGTTTATTCATCGTTTATACTACAGCTACAATTAAGGCTCCGGATAGCTACTATATATCATATGTTTCAGGATCTTTAATAGGTTTAGTAGCCTCCATATCCCTAGTATTTTATCCATCAAATACCTTACGTAACAGTATACATAGAAGTGAAGTGAAGAGTGAACACATGGAGGTTAGAAGAGTCAATATCTTCATAATGCTTACACTCTCCTTAGCTGGTGCTAATCTAGTTGGATTAAGCTGGGCATCTCTTCTAAAGGAAATGAATACACCACTATATTTAGTTACAGCATTAAGTTTTGCTGGAAATATTGGAGGTATTATTGGCCCCTATCTTTGGAGGGGATTTAGGAAATATATTTATGCTATGATGCTGAATAGTATTACTACTCTACTGATCTTCTTTACTCCATGGCCTCCAATTCATCTAATATATTCAGCTGTTCTATCCATGAGTTTCGTTGGCTTTAACTTCATTGCTTTATCAATATATTCTAAGTATATAGTTTCACTAGGTATAGTTGAAGCATCAACCCTTCTTACTGCAGCAAATCCTCTTGGACTCTTAATAGCTTCCCTTACAGGTATGTATGCAAGGAATCCATTTATTTTATTCCTGCTAGCATCCATGTATAAATTATCAGCTCTCATTCTTTCACTATTAGCAATACCTGAATCAGCCATTATCCCAGTTAAAACAGCTTACGGTTACGGTAGACTTATATATTACATAGGTATTATGGGATATACTTTCACTATGGAGACCTCTAAACAAGCAATTAAGCTAACTCTTCAATTACTAGCATTAACCATTCTTGTAACAGTACTCTACCTTATATATCGCTTAGCTACTCTCCTAGTATAGGTGGTTTAAATGTTATCCTTGCCTGAAGAATTTGTATTAATTATTAACTCCATATTTTCAGAAGCCGTACTTATCTTTCCTAAAATAGCTTTCTCCATCATCATAGCAGTATTAATACTTCTTCTAATCAAGCTTTTAAACAAATTCATTAAATGGATGGTTAAGATCTTTAATTTAGAGCAGCTTATTAACAGTCTAATCCCCGGAGGCCTACGTGCATCCTTAACCACCTTAATAATGATGTTTGCCGATTTAGGATTATTAATGGTAGGAGTAGCTATGATTTGTAGGATAATAATAGTTGATGAACAGCTATATACAAGCATAATCCTATACACTTCTAGAATAATTAGCATAGCTATACTGACATTGATCTTTATTATTAGCCTAGACGCATTCATGAAGTATGTTAAAATAGAGAGAAAATTGGAAAACACACTAGTACTAATAATACTTCTACTAATAATAATTGTATTGATAGACTTAACCTCTCTCAGCTCCGAGATAAAGTATGCTATAGGTTTAGGAGTATCGATAGGTTTAGGTTTAATTCTAGGTATATTTGTATTCTGGCTATTATTCAAGGACTATATAGAGGTACATATTAAGACTAGAAATTAGACTCATCAACATAACCTAGTAAATACGGCTGCGAATAAATTCCACTTATTAAACTACTCTAACATTTATATTGCTGAAACATTTAGAATATTATAGTGTAACTGTGAATTAAGCCTTAATAGCATATAGTAGAATATCAACTGGAGTTAATGGGTTGAACATATTGTATGCTATTATATAGTTAGATATAGTTTAAGTCTTAATAAGCTATATAAGGACTGTAGAGTAATAGTATCGATATCCATGTCTAATAGTTTCGCTAAGAAATGGGGAAGTGAGCCTGGAAAATCTATCTTTGAAAGAATGGTAGGAGCTGTACGTCCAGGACCAGGATTAAGAGAAAGATTAATACAGGTAAGTTATAGAATAAGCTCTCTTAAATCAAGACTTGAACAGGAGGCCTATAGACTTCAGCAAAGAGATAAAGAGCTCTTTAATAAATGCGTGGATGCTTTATCATTAAAAGATGAACTTAGAGCAAAAATGTATGCTGCAGAGTGCGCTGAGGTTAGGAAGGTTGCCTCCCTCATCCTTAGAAGCCAGCTTGCACTAGAGCAGGTTCACTTAAGACTTCAAACAATACAAGAGTTTGGAGATATAGCTGCAGTAGTAGCTCCTGTATCAAGGGTTGTTAATGCTATTAGAGGACAACTTCTAGGTGTTATGCCGCAGGTAAGCTATGAACTTAGCGAAGTAAATGAGACTTTAAATAGCATAATGATAGATGCTGGAGTTGCTGTTTCTGGAGGAATTGAAATAGAGGCTACAGGAGAAGCTCAAAACATTCTAAAGGAGGCATACACAGTAGCTGAGCAAAGAATGAGAGAGAAATTCCCAGAAATACCTGTAGCTGCGGAAAAGGTATCTATAGAGAAAAGCAAGAATTTAGGATGATACTAATCAACAACCAATTATTTTTTAAATTAGTTTCTATCATTTTAAATCCTTGGCTACTAATAAGTATTTCAAAATGGCTTAAACAATTTATTGATATACTCAGCTTTAAACTCTATACTATACAAGCTTATTTTAGGATGTTTCCTAACCGTTAACGTAATCTTAATATAGTAATTGACAATTAGGGTTTAAATCAATTCCTCATAGTTTTATACCAGCTAACTCTAGGTATGATGAGTGAAAGTATAGCTACAAATCCAAGCATGATTCTGTATGGTGTATAGAGGAGCATGGATATATAGTTTATCCTATATTTTTCTTCAATAATAGAGAATGGAGCGAGAAAGGATCCGAGAACTATTGCTAAACTCCACCATAACATTACTGTACTACCTACATTTATAGTGACTACGAGAAGTAGATGGGTAAAGGCTATACTAACAGCAAACAAGCCTAGAGGAGATAGATAAACCATTAATAAGATTACTTTAGTTTTGAGTGGTATTTCAGTTTTTAATGTTTTAACTACACATTGAAAATATCCGCGATGCCATCTAATTCTCTGTTTAACTAGGCTTAAAATATTTGAGGGGGCTTTCTCATAAACTATGCTATTCATTAAGCCTACATTAAGCTTTTTTGAAATAAAATAGATAGAAAGCATAGCATCTTCAGCTAGAGCTTCAGGAAAACCGCTTAAATTCTTTAATGTTTTCCTAGTTATGAATAATCCCTCACCACTTATTAATGGACAACCGAGAATTCTTGATAGTGCAGGTAGTAGTATTTCATACCAGAAAATACAGTCAATCATTGCAAGACTTTGAAGAATACCTTCACCAACCCTATATACCTTAACACCTAAAGCATCATATCCGCTATTAATCATTCCTACTGCTTTAGCTATCTGATATTCATCAGCAACATCATCATCAGCATCATAAACACCTACAATATCTTCATATACATCATTTAAAACATAGTTTAACGATGATGCCTTACTACTCCTAGGAGAATCCTTAATTACCAGCTTATACCTAATATTATGCTCCTCAAGAACTGGTAAACATTTCTCAACATTTCTAATAGTATCTCCATCATTCCTTTCAGCAATAACAATAACCCTCATTAAACTCCTAGGATACTTCTGCTTCACTATACTATTAAAAGACTTCATAATACTCTCAACATTCTCCATATATACTGGAATTAAAATACAGACTCTAGAGCTAGAGTTTGGAGGGGGATTAATCCATACTTCACTACTTATACTAGAGTATAAGCCATAAATTGAAACCATTACATGAAAAAGCTGAATAAGATACGATGTAAACACAACCATACTTAATAGTTCAAGCATAGATACAGTATAAGCTAGGAAAATATACATCTTTCCATCATAAAATAAAAAAGCTTAAATATAATAAATCTTATAATAGCTGGATACAATCAATAAACCTAATTAAAGAATCAGTTTATCTCATTAGAAATAGATAAATACTCTTACTAGTAAGATATAGCCTAAATAGTAAGTTTATTTTTAACTTAATTTAATATTTTATAAGCTTTAGATATGAAAATATTATGCATTTAATTGTTTATTTCATAAAGATAACTAAAAGCCAGAAAGACTTAATGTTCTACAATTAATAGTCAATAAGTCTTAAATTGAGACTTATAGAAGTATAGTTAGAGATTATGAACATACTTAAGTTTGTAAAGCTTAAGCTAATTAAGCAATAAGAATTTGAAGTAATTAAGAAACTATACAGGTCAAAATAAACATATGTATTCTAGACTGGGTAATAATGATGTTTCAGGATACTATGAACAATAAGGTTTAAGCAATTATGTTAAATTATAGCTACTATAAACTATCTAGAATTAACCGTACACTAATAGAACTTTAAAAAATACCATAGCTATTAATGCATCTTGCAATAAATCCTAAACAACGTAGTCTACTTATCGTAGAGAAAATGTCTACATCATTATGATGCAAATTATTTAATCTTTAATTAGATAATAATGTCTTTATGAGCTTAAAGATAGCTAAATCCCTTTGCAGGTTTTCCATTGTCTTCAGGAACATCATCGAAAACATCATTAAAGTCATATATATCATCATATACTTCCTCCTCACTTATTATGAAATCCCACAATACGTGTTCAATGAAATCCTCGATAGAGCTAAATTCAACATAATTCTGAAGCTTTTTTAATATAGCTTCATAAAGCTCTCTAGATATTTTTATACTAACCTTTTCAGACATAATAAAGCTAATCTAGCCACACATATAAGCTTTTCGAAATCCCTTTTAAATATTGAAATAACATAATATAGTGGATATTACGAGTAGAATCATGAGGCTACTGAATACTCTACTATGATATGAAATGCAGTATAATTTTCAGTATTCCCACGGTAACCTTAGGTATGATTTCATAGATAGATTATCTTTAAATATACTCTAGATTATTAGTTACTTATGTAAGATTTACTGAGTTACTTCATGATTCTCTAACAGATAATTTAGTTTCTATTATAGCTCTTCCTGATGATTCGCCAACATTCTACGATAGTAATGTTTTGGTTGTTGATAAATTAGATAGAGATACTAGCCTAAAAATTGCGGAAGCAGCACTTAAAGTAAATGAACAATATAAAAGCATAATAAGCTACATAATAACAACAAAGGAAAACGGTGAAACCATTGAAAAATTTAGAGAAATCAGAAAGACTTATGAGTGAAGCTAAGCTAGACTTTGAACTCGGAAACTTTAATAAATGTGTATCTGCAAGTTATTTTACAATTAGGAAGATGTTAGAACATCTAGTTGTAAAAATGAAGATGCCAATACCTAGAAGAGATGATAAACTAGCCAATATATTAAAACATATAGGCTATGAAAATGAGGCAAAGCTTATGCTACATCTATATGAGCTTAGAAAAAAGCGGATTATGATGATGAAGAAATCACAGAAGGGGAGGCAAGAGAAGCTTTAGAAATAGCAAAAAATCTAATAGAACTTATTAAAGCATTAATAAGATAGTGTAAAATTAAATCTAACTATTTCGCTAAGAATATGAAAACATAAAGTTTTTAAGATTTCTCAGTTTCACTTCCTCCATGGCTATAGAGGATAAAAGTAAAGGGGAAATACTGAATAGAGTATATAATCTTGCTTTTAAATATGAGGCTAGCTATGGAAGTTGTCCTCAAGCCATATTAAGAGCAATATGTGAGGTTTTCCAAATTAAAAATATGGATATTGTAATTAAGGTATCCCACGCATTAGCTGGAGGCTTAGGTCTTTCCGGAAATGGTAGTTGCGGTGCTCTAGTTGGAGGAGTTATGGCATTAAGTTTTTTCTATGGTAGAGAACTGAAGGATATGGATAAGGGTAGATTTCTTAAATCATACATAATGGCAAAAAGGCTTTACGATAGATTTGTGGAGGAGTTTGGAAGCTGTATATGTAAAGATGTTCAAAATAAGATCTTCGGAAGATCTTTCAACCTATGGGATCCTGAAGAATATAAGGAGTTTGAAAGAATGGGTGGACATAGAGATAAATGTCCAGAGGTATCTGGAAAGGTAGCTAGGTGGGTAGCTGAAATGCTTCTAAAAGATAAAACAATTAATAAGAATGGTGTAGTAAACTGTATTGACTAATAAATTTAGAGAATTGAATACATTACATCTAACTGGATAGCTAAGTAATGCTATAATTGGAATTTTGATAAATATGGAGTCTAGTACATCAATGTAAATCTTGAATATTTTGCTAATTTTACCGTATCTCTCCATTATCGATTATGTTCTTCATTACTGTATTCCTAACTACTCAGCTATTTCATCTTTATTCTTGAATACTCTACGTATTAATTCATCATGTTATTAGTATTCATGAATCAATGACATAATCGATGTTATTCATGACATATTGAAAATTGACATTTTGGATTGTTGAGAACATTAAGGGATCCAGAAGTACAAAAATGACTGGACGTAATGATTGCATTAGTTAAAGTTCTTGGCAAATCCTTATGGAGCATGTAACTTATTAGCAGATCTATTGCTGAAGAAAATTAAAAACAACTTAGAATATATTAATCATCTCGTTCATTTCATAATAAAAACAGCTATGGACTAAAGTTACTTTACCTGTATTGCTAAAATTCTACTTCATATTTGAAAATGTAGACATCCCAGATTACAATATTAAAAACGCATGTAGATACTATTTAGAAGATGAATTCTTAATCTTTTAAGAAAAGGCATTGTTTATTGAATAAAATAGATATCCTTATATGGATTACAGTTAATCTGGAGAAAGTAGCTGACTTAGTTGACTTGTTGAACTCCTAACAGAAATCGACATAGAGAATCTATGGTTCTTCCTTAAAGATGAGAGTTACCTAACAAGGAACTCTTAATCTTAGAATTCTTCTTTAAAGGCGTTTAAAATACTGCAATAGCAAAACCAAATTCATAATTAATGATGCTCCATGGCTAAAAGACATCTTAATAATGCTTATCACATCTTAGACAGGGAAGAATTGATAAGATTCTTTCACTATCTCCCACATCTATCTTCAAGAGCGGACTCTATACTTATAGCTAACTTAAAGCTAAGCTTACATCCATATCATAAATCAATCATTAGAATAGAATATCTACATAATCTATTTACACTATTATGAATCCCATTAGAAACACATAGGGATGAAGATATTGATTTAAAATTCTTAATAAACTAGTTAAAATGCGAGAATTATTGGGGAAATCAGTAAGAATAGTTTAGGTATTAGTTACTACTTTAATTCTGTAAATCTAGGCTTCCAGCTAAGGTATTCTTCCATTTTAATTTAATCTTAATAATGTGGAAAAACTTATAAATATGAATGTTTAAGCTCTAGATTTGCTGATATGATTGGAATAGTATTGTTTGGGTTTGGAATATTTATTGTCGGTATTGTTTCAGCTATGATTGGTGTTGGTGGAGGCTTTCTTATGGTTCCAATATTTAACTTAATTCTCGGTTTTACAGCTCATAGAGCTGTAGGTACAAGTAGTTTTGCAATATTCTTTACAGCTTTATCAGCAAGTATAGCATATCTTAGACAGGGAAGAGTTGATAAGATTGTCGGTATAGTTTTAGCTATAACAAGCATTGTTGGTGCTAGCCTAGGAGCCTATACTACAAAGCTTTTCTCCTCTATAGTGTTAACATCTCTCTTCGGCTTATTTCTAGTTTTTATCTCACTCTACATGATACTTACAGCTAATAGAGAATTTAGAAGTAGGGTTAGGGGAAGCTTAAAGAGGATTATTATGGATAGGGATGGGGAGAAATTTGAATACCATGTATCAGTAGGTTTTAGTTTAATTGTTGGTTTTCTAGCTGGATTTATTAGTGGATTTTTCGGTGTTGGTGGTGGAATTATTGTTGTCTCCCTTATGGTTATACTTATGGGTTTACCAATACATATTGCTGTCGCTACATCAATGTTTACAATGATGTTTACATCAACATCAAGTCTACTAACACATTTAACAATAGGAAACGTAGACTTAACATATGGTGTAACAGCAGGATTCTTCATAGCCTTAGGAGCTCAATTAGGAGCATATATTGCTAAGAGGATAAAACCTAAACAGTTGAAAAGAGCTTTCGGAATATTCCTGATCTTTATAGGTTTAAGAATGGTTTTACAGCCAATAATATCCATTATGTAAAGTTATAGAAAGCTTAATCATTAAACATATTTTAATAATTCTCTACAGCTTTGCTACTAATTCCTTATAGCAACCCATTCAGAATCGATAGTTAAGATATGAGCTTTAAGTATAGGTGAATTATAGCTTATATTTAAGCTTTAAACTACTTCTTAACCCCATGATTAGTAGAGATACAATTACGAACATAATCATACATATTATAAAGGCCATCGTATAGCTTCCAAGAACATCAAATAAGTATCCTGCAAATGTTGGTCCTAATGTCCCTCCAATCCCAAAAGCTGTAGCAATAGTTCCCAATATACTACCTATATGCTTAAGTCCGAAAAGCTCACTAATTAATGGAGCATACATAGCCATCCATCCACCATAGAAAAATCCGAAAAACACTGCAAATATGGATAGTAATAGATGTTTACCGGTAAGAAGTAATGGTATGAGGAGACTCTCAAGTAAACAACATAAGGCAAAGGTGTTAGCCTTCCCAATTCTATCTGATATAAACCCCATAACAATTCTTCCAGGTACACTTGAAACCCCAATTAGCCCCAGCCAGTATGATGCTGTTAATGGATCTATACCAATATCTATACTATAGGGAACCATATGTACTAAAACCATGAAGAGGGCAAGACAGGCTAATATATAGCTGAAATAAACCATTTTGAAAGTCCATGTTCTTAAAGCCTTACCTAGTGTTTCCCCTCTATACAGTTCATCATTACTATAGATATTTATTCTTAAGCTTTTATATGTATTACTTATAATGATTGTAGATAATGCGATTATAAACATTGAAAATATACCGCTTACTATGAAGGCATTCCTCCAACCATAAATACCTATAATGTAAGTTAGAACTGGAGCCATTATTAATTGTCCAACTCCAATTCCCGAGGTTGCTACTCCTACTGCTAACCCACTTCTCGATGTAATTCTCCTTAAAACAGTTGACATAGAGGATAAATATATTGGACTGAAGCCAAGTCCCAGCATTATGCTAAACGTAAAATATAGCTGCCAAATTGAAGATACAGTACTACTTAACATTAATCCTAAACCAACTAGAATACAGCTAGCAATCATTAATTTATCTGGACCATATCTATCATAGAGTCTACCCATTGGAATTACTGTTACTGTATATGTAGCCATCATTACAGCATGAATAGATGATGCTGATCCACGTAACCATCCGAATTCCTCAATAAGAGGCTTTAGAAAAACACCGTAAATATAAAGTATACATTCAATAAACATTACAAGAAAAGCAGCTACAACTACAAGCCATCCATAAAGATCATTACGACCATTCATAAATTTTATTCAGATAATTATAAATTTAAACATTACGTTAGATAAACATTTTAAGCTTATTCTAAGAATTCTATAACTTAGGCATTTCATCACTTCTTAATAGTGTATTCTCTATGAATTTTAGTGTTTACTTTTCTTCTAATCCATGTTCTGTTTATTATGAGACCATTTAATAATAGTTGGAAGGCTTCAAAATACCATATATCTAAATGCTTCAGATTTTATTTAAAATATCGTTATCTACTTCATCTTCACCTATCTTAAAGGTTTCAGGCTCCTCTATTTTTAGTATTGTCTGTAAAGCTGTAGAATCAAGTTCCCGGATGAGCTTTAATATTTCCTTCTTAGCTGATTTTAAGTGTTTTCTAAGTTTCTCTTTATTTCTATACAGCTTTCCAGCTAGGGGACATATTTTCTCCATTTTTAAATACCATTCAATTTTCCGCGTGGCTGGATTAATATCAAATGTTACTGGTCCAGCCACACATGTTTCCGGCTTAACTGGATGAATTTTACATTTTCTACTTTCCTTATCGAAAAATACGCAGAAACCCTCATTATTCTCTCTTGGAAATATATAGTCCTCCTTCACAAATGGATCTTCAATATGAATTCCTTGCTGTTTAATGTATTCTTCTATGGTTTCCATACGTTTTCGAGTTATTGGGGGTTTAGCGTTTCTACAACAGTCTATCTTACACTTCCTACAAACATCAAAGAAGTCATCCTGTCTTTGATTAAACATTTCTACCCCTACTTAGGTATGGAGCTTAATCACTATTCCCTATAAATACCAGTACTTTTAATAGAGTATTTAAACTTTACTCGAAGCTAAGCGGCTTTGTTAACTTAAGCATGTTTATTACCTCTATTTTGGCTTTGTATCTTCTATGAATTCTTAGCTTTTATTTTCCTGTTAATCCATGTTTGTTCAGTATGTATGCTATTGACTTCATAAGAATTAATGCATGCTCATTACCGCATTTATCCTTCATACAAGGTATATAATTATCGAATAGCTTAGTTCTATCCTTAACATACTGTATTATTCCATCCATTAATTCTAACCTCTAAACTATACAATGTTTTA
>Ga0105162_1001875_pt1 | contig 11595 bp, 9 predicted proteins | sample JNZ201metaG_FD_81532 | JGI IMG/M metagenome (GOLD analysis project Ga0105162, IMG submission 81532) | Hot spring microbial communities from Jinze hot spring, China to study Microbial Dark Matter (Phase II) - JNZ 20120812A | ecosystem: Environmental > Aquatic > Thermal springs > Hot (42-90C) >...
ACTTTTTGAGGCTGTCCAATCCTTTCTTGGCTATTTCCATACGGGCAGTTTCAACCTCAAATGGAAGTGTAACCACCCCTATGACCAAGCGGGGAATCGGTGACTCTGCGAACCTCCGGCGCAACTCCTCAGACAGCGCAACTATGGCGCCTGTCCCGGTGCCTCCTCCTAGTCCAGCGACCAAGAATATTATGTTTGCGTCTGCTATTTCTTGGATAACTTTATCTGCGCTTTCGAGTAGAGCTTTTGCTCCAAGTTCGGGGTATCCGCCGCAACCAAGCCCCTTCGTGAGGTTTGCACCTATGAGAATTCGTCTGTCGGCCTTCGTTATTCTGAGATGGTTTGCGTCCGTGTTTACCGCCACAAGTTTGGCTCCTACTATACCCTTTTCCTTTATCCATGTCATTATGTTGGACCCTGCCCCGCCGAGGCCCACTGCCATGATGGTGGGTTGAGCCAGCTTCGCGAACTGTTCAATTTCCTCTTCCTTCGCGTAGGCAGATGTTGGAGCCTCTGTTTGTGGGATAACCGCCATTTCATTCTCACCTTTCTGTCTGTAGATAAGTGCGACGCACAAACGTAATAAATATTACGTCTTACGAATTACGATATATCTTATTTTCCAGAATACCCCTTATAAACAATCTATTCTACTCAAAGTTCGGGAACAACATGAACAAGCTAGAAATAATGGAAAAATTCATGTACACGTTCGTGGGAAACGGCCTCCACCTAATAATAAAGGAGCAGGACAACAGCTACCTTGTACACACGATTGAAATCATGCAAAAGGTAGACGAGGCATGCATAGTGAAGGAAATTCCCGTGGGCGACTATTTCCTTCACATGGTTGCCGTGGACAAAAACGGTCAAGAAGCCTCCATAATCTGCAACTGGAGCCAGGAGCTTCTGCAAAATCTCCTAGAGAGTTCTAAAATTGCTAGAGAGGCTGGTTGTTCAAGTATCATAATGTTCAGAGAGCCTGTGACCAATAATTGGCTGATAGTTTTCGGCAAATCCAAGGAACAACGTGAAAAAGCGCAAACAACATATATCACCTAATCAGTGTTTTCTGGTTCTCCACCCTTATTACGCAAAGCTTTAGTTCTTAACAATAACGTAACAACTAGTGATGCCTATGGTTGTAGCTGGCAAGGTTTTCAGGCTTTCGGAGACACTTCCCTTGGATGAAATTGCTTCTAGGCTTGAAGGTTACCGCGTCGAAGAGCCTTACGAAGAAGGCGACCACCGTTTCACACTTATAACCGAGATAGTCGGGCTCACGCCAAAACCCGAAGAGAACGTGCTAAAAGGCGTTTTCTCCCACGACTATATAACCCACGTTTTTCACAGAGGGAAAGTTACCCCTCTGCCGCGCACTATTGAAGCCTTGTTTAGCTTTTCCCAATTTGAAGACGCAACACTGCTAACCGTTGTTGAAAAGAAACGTTTAGCCAATTTCATAGCAAACAAGCTCAGCGAAATCCTCTTCTACAGAGTGGGCGGCATAATAGAGGCGCACATTCCACCAGAAACCCTCCGCGAGTTCCACTTAAAAAATCCAGAAGACACGAAAATCACTTTTTTTGACAACGTTGACATTCCAAACGTGAACAAGCTTTCGCTTTATGGTCCAGACTTGATAAACACTTCGCTTTTTGAAGATTACTGCAAACACGGCGACCTATGGTATATCGTGGCAAGAGCGCGAGAATATGGCTACGTGGTCGGCATAACCAGAGACGCTTCAGTCACGATATTTAACTTAACAGATAAGGAGGAGTATCTCAAATATATGGTTAAGGAAATCTACCCACTAATTTTAAGTGATAAGTTAGTTTAGAAATTAAGAACGCCTTAATCCTATGTTTTGAAAAAGCAAATTTGGTGACCTATCGTTTAATCAAACCATAAGTCTTATAAAAAATGCGATGTTAAGAAATGTCGTAGGTGTTTGGAATGAGGAAAAAAGTCGTTACACTTTTGCCGGTTCTAATGCTGGTAGCTTCGGTGCTGACGTTAACTGCTCCTGTGTCGGCGCAAGAGGTTCCTAATGGACCATGGGTCGATGAAGTTGTTTTCTTCACTGTGGCGAATCAGCCCACGGCTAAAGATATGCTGGAAGCTGGGCAAATGCATGCTTTCTTCTTCCCTGTAAGTGATGCAGACGTCTTCCAAGCCGTAAAAACCTCAACGAATCTGTGGTACACATTGTCTTACGGAAGCTACAACGAACTAACATTTAACCCTGTTGGACCAGTATTTCCAGCAACAGGCAAGCTTAACCCGTTCTCCGTTCCACGGATAAGGGAAGCTATAAACTATTTAGTCGATAGGGAGTATATAGCCAACGAGATTTGCCGTGGCCTTGCAGTTCCAAGGTATTTGGCGATTACTCCATCATTTCCAGACTATGCTAGACTTATTGATACCGCTAGATTGCTTGAAATGCAGTATCACTATGACTTTCAAAAGGCTAAGGAAATAATAACTACGGAGATGCTGAAGTTAGGTGCTACACTAGAAGATGGCAAATGGAAGTACAATGATGAGGATGTTACATTAATCTTCTTAATCAGGAAAGAAGATGAACGAAAGGACATGGGAGACTACATCGCTACACAACTTGAAAAGTTAGGCTTCACCGTGGATAGACAGTACAAAACTTCGGCAGAAGCTTCTCCCATATGGATTGGAAGCGACCCGGCTGAGGGCAAATGGCATCTCTACACGGGAGGATGGGTCACAACTGCTATAAGCAGAGACCAAGCAGACAACTTTGACTACTTCTATACTCCAAGAGGACGCCCAGACCCGCTTTGGCAAGCCTATAAGCCAGACCCAGAATTTGACTACATAGCATATCGTCTAGGTATACGTGACTACTCTTCCATGGAGGAACGAAACGAGCTAATGGCAAGAGCCCTCGAATTATCTATGAAGGACTCTGTCAGGGTATGGTTAGTCAACCGGGTATCTCCATGGGTGGCAAGAAATGAAATATCTCTAACCGCCGACCTTGCCGGTGGCTTTTATGGATGTTGGATATGGCCTCACACAATAAGGTTTAGGAACCAAGTTGGCGGAGTCGTTAAAATAGGCACCACAATGTTATTAAACGATCCATGGAACCCTGTGGCTGGCTCTAACTGGATATACGACCAGATGATAATTCGCGCGACATACGATTCATCTCTATTGCCAGATCCATTCACGGGATTATATTGGCCAAATCGTATTAAAAACGCCGCAGTCTACGTGGAGAAGGGAATACCTGTGACAAAGACCCTCGACTGGCTTACATTAGATTTTGTTGATGAAATCACTGTGCCAACAGACGCTTGGTATGGATGGAATGCCACAACAAAGCAGATAATAACAACTCCCCCGGGGACAAGGGCGAAGGCAAAGGTTGTTGTAAGATATGATGATAACCTGTTTAATATCAAATATCACGACAACACGACAATGTCCCTGGCGGACTTCATATTTAACTTCATCATAACTTTCGATAGGGCGGATCCAGCAAGCCCAATATATGACGAGGCTTATGTTCCAACGTTTAAGAGCTTTAGAGCGAACTTCAAGGGCTTTAAGATTATAAGCCAGAACCCACTTGTGTTTGAATATTACACGGATACAATCTACCCAGACGCTGAATGGATCGTGGTTGATGCTGCAGACGCTTTTGATCCTGAAATGACGTATGGGCCTTCACCGTGGCACATGATAGCCATCGGCTGGCTGGCGGAGAAAGATAATCAGTTGGCTTTTAGCTCTGCGAAAGCGAAAAAGCTTAACGTGGAATGGATGAGCTATATTGCTGGGCCAAGCTTATCTATACTCGCTGATAAGCTTGATTGGGCAATAACGAACCAGTTTGTTCCCTACGAGGAAGTTTTGCTAAACTACACGACAAAAGCAGAAGCTGTTGCCAGATACGAAGCATTGAAGGCTTGGTATCAAGCGAAAGAGCACTTCTGGGTCGGCAATGGGCCGTTCTATTTGGACAGGGTATATCCAACAGAGAAACAAGTGGTCATTAAGGCAAATAGAAATCATCCAGATAAAGCAAACAAGTGGGCTGGCTTCGTTGAGCCAAAGATTCCGGAGGTTGGCATTACAGCACCTGCAACCGTGACGCAGCAGCTCCCAGCGAACTTTACGATAAACATCTCGTATAAAGGACGAGCCTACGAGACAGCAAATATCGACTTTGTTAAATACCTTATCTTAAGTTCTAAAGGTGAGGTAGTGGCTTCAGGAAATGCTGAACCAATCGCAAACGGTGTTTGGCGTGTGCATTTGTCCTCTGGGGACACATCAAAAATACCTGTAGGCTCTAATGTTATTCAAGTCTTTGCAGCATCAAAACTTGTCAGCATCCCAGGGTCAGCGGAGAAAAGCTTCCCAGCAGTGACGTTAGGAGATTACCTCATCCTAGAGCTAGCTAGACAGCGCGCTGAATATGAGGCAAGCTTAGCGGAACTTGGTGAAAGCATCCAGCAACTGCAAACGCAACTCAATAATGTGCAATCGTCAATTTCCTCACTGAACAATATGTCCATCGGCGCTCTTGCAATTGGAGTGGTGGCGCTAATAGCTGCCATTGCAACAGTAGCAATAGCAAGGCCCAAGAAGTAGTCCTTAAACTTCTCTTTTTCTTTACCTTTAAAGTTAACGGAAACGTATATATCTTTGTACATAAAAGTTTTTCACCACAACAACTATGGAAGAGTACCTGAGAAAATGAAACGTGAACTGCTCGCGTTTTTAAAATACTCAGCCAAAAGGGCAGTTACCATAATGGTTGTTGTGGCACTTGCGGTTTATGCCACAATAATTATTGCAAATATGGGCGGATACGTGGACGAGATAATAAAAATCGAAACCCGTAACAGCATATATCAAAGTGTATTCCAAAACCCAGCGTACCAGAGTCTATCCACAGAGGAAAAAAGACAAATGGCTGAGGACCTCTACCAGCAGGAACTTAAAGCTCTCGGGTTGGACAGGCCTTTCATATTTAGGAGTGTAGGATACTTAACTTCAGCCTTAAGTATGGAACTTGGCAAAGCCATGTATCTAACTAGCGATTCCGGGTCAAAAGCCGTTAGAAACATTATAGTAGAGAGACTGCCATCCACCATATTATTGTTTACAACCGTAAACTTGATGCTATTCTTTCTCTCTTTAATAGGAGGACTTTTTATATCTAGGAAGTATGGGAGCAAGCTAGACAAAATAGTGGTTACCCTCTCTCCTCTCTCCGCGATACCAGGATGGTTTTATGGAATATTCTTAATATTAATTTTCGCATCGTGGCTAGGTTGGCTTCCCTATGGAGGACTTGTGGATGTCCCACCACCAACAAATCCCTTTGACTACGCCTTAAGCGTTTTAAAACACATGATTTTGCCTGTTTTTTCATGGTTGCTTGCATACTCATTTATCCAAGTATACACCAGAAGGACGTTTTTCCTTATGTTTTCAAGCGAGGACTATGTGGAAATGGCGAAAGCGAAAGGTCTTCCACCGCGTCTCATAGAAAGAAGGTACATACTTAGGCCAACTCTTCCGCCAATAATAACCGAGTTCGCCTTAACATTAATTGGTTCATGGATGGGGGCAATAGTCACAGAAAGAGTGTTCAATTGGCCGGGCATAGGCACCCTTTTCTATCAAGCCGCAAGCATGATGGATTCTCCAGTAGTAATAGGCGAAGTAACAATTTACGCATACTTATTAGCAATCACCGTGTTCATATTAGACATAGTTTACGCGATTGTAGACCCTCGGATAAGGGCGGGAGTGACTGGTGCATGAGCATAAAACGGTTGAAAGAAACGTTTAAACAGCTTATAGCCTACAAATCTGCAGTAGTTGGACTGTGTATTCTTGGCTTTATCATGGGATTATCCATATACGCCGTGATAACAATTCCCTATGAGGAGGCTGTGAAAGCTTGGCGTCTAGGGGAAGACGTTTCAATAAATAACCCGAGAAACGCGGCGCCAAGTTGGATTAACTTTTTTCGTCAGAAAAAATTGCCTGAAACAATGGTGATGGATACTTTAAAAAGTGGAAGCAATGCGAGAAAAATAATAATTCCAAGAGAAACCCTAAGTGCGCTTCGAATAGAATTTTCATTTGAATTTAACTATGACGACTTCCCAAGCGAAATAAATCTCTTCCTGACATCGAAGTACAACGAGGCAGCACCCTATATAACCATCAACTGGACGAAACCCAACGGCGCAACGATTAGACTTAAAGAACTGGTTGTCAAAGGGACGGATAGATACTACATTTCAATAGACAACGAATTAGCCAAAAAGTTACGTTTATATTTAAGTGAAAAGGTCGGGCAAGAAATACCCTATGAAATACCGCCACACATGTCTCTTTTCGCAGTTGAAGACGAAAGCATACTTAAACCGGAAACCGCGCAGGTTCTCAAAGGCAAGTACCGAATGGTAATTGAAGGAATACTTTTCGGAGGAGAATCAGATGTAGACGCCAGACTTGTGGTTTATGGAAAAGTCTTCGGCTTAGCGGGTACCGACCATTTGCGAAGGTATTTAGTGATCGGCCTCTTGTGGGGTGCCCCCATCGCAGTTGCCTTCGGTGTTCTAGCCTCGGTTTCAATCTCTTTTATACAGATGATAATAGCTGCGGTAAGCGCTTGGTATGGAAAATGGGCTGATATGTTGTTGCAAAAAGCTACGGAATTTATGATGATCCTCCCCTTCCTACCGATTCTAATGATGATATCCATTTTTTACAAAATCAGCATATGGGTTCTTCTAATTGTAGTTATAGCTCTAAGCATATTCGGCTCCGGTGTAAAAACATACAGAGCGATGTTCTTGCAGGTGAAAGAGCTTCCATATATTGAAGCGGCTCAAGCTTACGGAGCTAGCAACTTTAGAATAATATTCAGGTATATGATTCCAAAGGTTTTGCCTACAATAATACCCTCTCTAGTGCTTTCAGTTTCAGGCTTCGTTTTCCTCGAAGCAGCCTTGGCCATACTTGGCCTAGGAGACCCCGTGGCTCCAACGTGGGGAAAAATCATAAACGACGCCTATGATAAGGGCGCCCTTTACCAAGGATACTATTATTGGGTTCTTGAGCCTTCCCTTCTTTTGGTTCTAACGTCTTTAGGTTTCGCTTTATTAGGGTTTGCTCTTGACAAGATATTTAATCCTAAGCTAAGGGAAATGTAATGGTTAAATCACTGTTGGAAGTTAAAAACCTTTGCACATACTTTAGAACCACAAAGGGTATAGTTAAAGCTGTAGACAATGTTTCGTTTTGTGTAGAAAAAGGTGAAACCATCGCAATTATAGGAGAATCAGGTTGTGGCAAAAGCTCTCTAGCAAAGTCAATAATACGTCTTTTGCCTCGGAACGTCCATACCTACATAGGCGAAGTCTACTTGGAGGGTGTAGACTTACTGAAACTTGACGAAAAGAAAATGAATGAAATAAGATGGAAAAAGATTTCCATGGTTTCTCAAGCGGCCTTAAACTCTCTAAACCCAGTCATTAAGGTGGGGCAACAAGTTGCAGAACCACTTATAATTCACGAGGGGGTAAGCAAGAAAGTAGCCTTAGAAAGGGCGAAAAAGGCCCTTTCTATGGTTGGGATCCCGGAAAGCTTTGCCGATAGATACCCCTTCGAACTTAGTGGTGGAATGAAACAGAGGGCAATAATTGCCATGGCTCTAATCACAGACCCTGACATAATTATCTTAGATGAACCTACCTCGGCATTGGACGTATTGACCCAGGCAAGTATTATGAACATGTTGAAAATAATTAAAGAGAAGACAGTTAAAACTTTCATATTCATAACCCATGATATTGCTATTTCCAGCGAGCTTGCAGACAAAGTGGCCGTAATGTATGCTGGTCAAATAGTTGAGCTAGCTAACGCAGAGAAATTTTACAAGACACCACTGCATCCATATTCGATTAAACTTATGGCGAGCGTCCCGACGTTAAGAACTGACAAAAAATTAGAATTCATTCCAGGGACTCCGCCAAGTTTAATAGATCCGCCAAAGACTTGTAGATTTGCTGAACGATGTCCTTGGAAATTTGAAAAGTGCAAAAACGAACCACCCTTAGTCATGGTAAATGACTCCTATGTAAAATGTTGGCTTTACGAGTCGAAGGGGAGATAATGGAAGAAAAAATTCTCCTTTCAGTAAAAGAACTATGTAAATGGTTCGAGTTGAGAAAAGGACTTTTTGGAAAGGCTGGATATGTTAGGGCTGTTGATGGGGTAAGCTTTGATATCAAGAAAGGTGATGCAGTTTCATTAGTAGGAGAAAGCGGTAGCGGAAAGACAACACTAGGCAAAACAATTCTACGTTTATACGAGCCAACTAAAGGAAAAATAATTTTTGAAGGAAAGGACATAACCAATCTTAAATCTAAACAATTGCTGGAATATCGAAGAGAAACGGGTTTAGTTCAACAGGATCCTTATGGTGCACTTCCACCATTCATGACGATAAAACGCGTGCTGGAGGAACCGTTGGCAATTCATGGAATACCAAAGTCTGAAAGGATTAAGAGAATCTATAACGTTCTAGAAGAGGTCAGACTTACACCTGTTGAAGATTTTGTGGGCAAGTATCCTCATATGTTGAGTGGTGGACAGCAACAAAGGCTAGTAATAGCTCGTGCCATAATATTGAACCCGAAGCTTATTGTTGCGGATGAACCGGTTTCAATGTTAGATGCTTCTGTGAGAATAGAAATATTGACTCTACTAAAAGAACTTCAGAAAAAGCATAGTTTAAGTGTAATTTACATAACTCATGACCTCTCGACAACTAGGTATTTCTCTGAATGGATATACATAATGTACGCAGGCAAAATCGTGGAAAAAGCTCCCACCAATACCTTGCTTAAAAATCCTTTACATCCATACTCGCGAACTCTTCTCGATGTGATTCCGGATCCAGATGCCGAAAATAGATTTAAGATAAGGGATATCCCTCCGGGAGAACCTCCCAACTTGGTTAACCCTCCGGAAGGATGTCGTTTTCACCCAAGATGTGCGTATTTTAAGGATGGATTGTGTAACGAAAAGGAACCTGAAGAGGTTGAGGTTGAAAAGGATCATTTTGTGAGATGTTGGCTTTATGGTTAAACTTACATTAGAAAAAGAAATTCTAGAGATAATCTTGGGTGCATTCCTAATGTTTTTAAGCTTTCTTTTGACCCTCTTCTCAGTCATTAGACTCATTGAACCCAGCTTTATTCTTATGTTTCTGCTTTATTCGTTGTCGCTTGTTGGACTTGTGATTGGATTACATGGGCTTTATACTTTCCTCTTGGCAAAACGCTCCTCAGGTGAACCATAAACTTTTTCGGGTTTTGTCTTAGTCATTTTTACTCTGTAAAGCATGAATAAAGCCGTTCCCAAAATAGTTGGTGTGATGATGGCTAAAAGATAAAAAAGAGCTGGTGCTTGGTTAAATTCATGTTTTAGAGGATTGCCAATTAGGGGATAATGGTCAACATTTTTATCATCAATGAAGTGTGGCACGTCTCCTATGCCATCACTTCCAGGCCGATCTTGGTTTTTACCACTTTTTATGTCTGTTCCAACGTAATTGCTCCAGTAGTTTCCACCTTCTGGATAACCGTTATCCCATTTGTTTGGAAAGGAATAACATTTTGCTTGTTCCGCGTTGTCTATAAAGATGTTATGATAAATACTGTTGTTTGTAGCATACCAGATTTTTATCCCGTAAAAGTTTCGGCTTATTCTGTTACGTATTATAAGGTTTCTTACAGTGTTATAAAGCAAACTCATAGCATAAAATGTGTTCTCTACATGGTTATTAAGGATCACATTGTCTGAAGAGCTGTAGAGTTTGATACCATATTCATTTTTCTTTGTTTTTCCCATTATAACGTTCTCGCTTATGAAATTGTTGCCAGACCACGCTAGGCTGATACCGCTACTGTTGTCCGTTAAATTGTTTTTTGCTAAGATATTTTCAGGGGACCAGTCAAGCATTAGACCATGCATATTGTTTGAAAAGGAGTTTCCAGAAATCTGATTTTTCGAGGAATTTTTTAAGACAGTTCCGCACCACAAACCGGAGAAAACGTTTTTGATGACAACTATTCCCGTTGCATTTTCAATCCAAACACCAAAATCGCTATCCATGATGGTGTTTCCCGTTACAATACAGTTTTTTGAATCTTCAATTTTGATGGCATAGAAAAACCCGGTTATGTACACATTTTTTATCGTGACATTTTCTACGTTGAATAATAATATTCCAGTGGAGTTAAGAGCACGGTCTCCTTTAAGAGTGAAATTTTTTCCATCGATTATTATGTTGCTTTTTTGAACAATTATCTCAGCGTGGATCTCTTCTGTAAAAGTGTAAGTTGCATCCATGCTTGATATGGATGCTGTAGGAGGATCTATGTTTCCGTAGGATCGAATGATTATGAGTTGGTCTGTTGCGTGCACAAATTGCGTCAACGCAAGCGTTCCCATAAAAATGAGAAATAGGGCTGTTACAATTTTTTGCAACGTTGCGCCACTAAAAGATAATGTCAATACATTAAGATTTAAGGTTTTGACTTTACTTTTCAAGTTTCTTCTTTATGATCTCAATAACCTTTTCAGGGTTGGCTCTTCCTCTGACTTCTCTCATCACAGAGCTTACGATTATATGGAAGGATTCTTTTCTATATTTTTCGACAGTTTCCTTGTTTATTCGTATAGTTTTTTCAACGATTTCTTCTAGCTCCTTCTCTGAAAGCATCTTTAATCCTAAACTTTGGATGGCCTCATGTAACGTTTTTCCTTCATGTTGAGCAAGCCATTTAAAAACTTCAGTTAGGGCTTCCTTTGCTAATTCTCCAGAGGCTACTGCTTTGAACATTTCGAGAATTTGGCTTTCTGAAACATTCTTAGTTTTAACGCCCTCCCTTTTCAAGGATTTCAATGTTTCTGTTAGAAAGGCGGCAATGGTTGTGGGTGGAACTTGGCTTTCTTTTGCGACTTTTTCGAAGAGTTCTGTGCACTCCGAGTCTATAAGCTGTTGGGCTAGTTTCTGGTTTAGGTTGTATTCTTGCATTAGTCTTTGAAGTTTTTGTTCCGGGAGTTCTGGTAGGTTTTGGCGGATTTTGTTTATGTATTCCTCTGTTAATTGTATGGGTGGTATGTCTGTTTCTGGGTACATGCGGGCTGCTCCGGGTCGAGGTCTCATGTAGCGGGTTGTGCCGTCGGGATTTGCAGCGCGAGTTTCCTCCGGAACACCTTTCAAGGCTTCACAGGCTCTTTCTAAAACGGCTTTTAAGGCATCTTTGGCGTTTTCCGGCGCGTCTGCAACAAACACGACAGCGTCGGTTGATTGGGCGCTCACTGCTTTCCTTAAGGCTTCAACTTCCTGTGAGGTTATACCATAAGCTGGAAGCTCATCTGTATGGAATATTCCGCCGACGCGGCCCCAGAAGCGGGCGCGGTCAGCCATTTCTGTTCCGAGGCGAACGCCTGGTATGAGTTCGCGCTTCAGGAAGCCTTTGAACCCTGGAAGTTTCACCGCTAGGA
>Ga0105162_1001876_pt1 | contig 11594 bp, 12 predicted proteins | sample JNZ201metaG_FD_81532 | JGI IMG/M metagenome (GOLD analysis project Ga0105162, IMG submission 81532) | Hot spring microbial communities from Jinze hot spring, China to study Microbial Dark Matter (Phase II) - JNZ 20120812A | ecosystem: Environmental > Aquatic > Thermal springs > Hot (42-90C) >...
CGTCAGGTTTAAATTCCTCTTTGGCATATTAAAACTAACTATAACCCTTCCCTTGATTTTCACTTCGTCCAACGTTTAAATTCCTCTTTGGCATATTAAAACCGCAAAAAAACCCTAATAAAATCAAGGTCTCCGGCTCAATCTTTTCAAAAAATTGCGTCAAACTTCCAGTAATTATTTTAATCATTTTTTCAAAAAAGTCAAGCAAAACGAAAAACTTTGTCTTGAAATTATTTTTGTAGAATATCTATCAGACCAAATCCCTGACCTGTTCTCACACCAAGCCCGTAATCATAAACAAATTGCAACATCTCAGGGTTCCCTTCAAGGTAAAAAACACCTTTAAAACCCCTCATAAACCCCCCATAATGCTTAACATAAACCTCTTTTATACTCTCATGATTAAAAGACCCAGGAATAACTCCTTTGCGAACCAACCTCTGCCTCTCTTCATCTCCTAACGGTATCAACCTTATTTTTGCAGATATTTTTCTGCCCTTTATAATCTCGTATTTTTGATTCATCCTCTTTTCAAAAATTCTGTTGAACTCATCTAAATTATCTTTCGGTGTGATAAACCACCTCTTGAAGTTCTTCGCGTCTTCATCTGGGTTTGTCAAAATACAAGTTTCAACGGTTTTGAATATAGCAGAGCTACTTGTTATCTCAGCGGGTTTCATAAGAAAAAGATTTTTAATCCTTAAAATTTTACCTCCGCCAATTTTTATACCTTTATTTTCTTCTTTCATTTTCATAACTCCGTTGAAAAACTGTGTGAAGATTTCAAAGTCGCCTGTTGAGAATATCAAATTCACAGGTGGAGAAATTATCATCTCTTCTTTTTCTTTTTTGAAATTTTTTCCAAGAAAAACAGAGAATGTGAAGGGCTTTACAATTTTTTTGGAGTAGATTTTATCAAAGTTATCTTCAAAAGACATCTTTACAAATGAAATAAAATACCTTCTGTAATCGTCTTTTATTTTTATTTCTTCTTCTTCATCTCCTATTACCACTTTCAACCTCATGATGATAAAAAAATAAAAATTTTTCAATTTTTTTGGGTTTGAAGAGTTAAAGTCAAGTAATTCAAAAACTATGACTTGAATTGGATAGCATATCTCTCACATAAACCAGCTCGCTTTCCGAAAAAATCTCTGTTGTGCATATAAGATATGCGGATTTATCTACACCTGTCAAAAGCTCATATTCCTTTTCGTCTAAAAACTTAGGTATAACTCTTTCTAATCTTATCGGGGGTAAAATCCCTTCTTCAATAAATTTGTTTTCGTCTATATCAATATAAGCTGGGAACTCCTTGAAATACTCCGTTTCAAAAACCGGCTTTATCTTTTCGCGCAGGAACAGAGAGTTTTTCAAACTTTCCTCTGCTATCTTTCTTAATCCATCAGCTCCGTAGTACTTCATAAAAGCTACTGCTCTTACCGCAAGCAAAGTTGTAGATGTGCATATATTTGAAGTTGCTTTCTCTCTTCTTATGTGCTGTTCTCTTGTCTGCAATATCATAGCATAACACTTGTTCCCTTCCATATCCTCTGTCTTACCTATTATTCTTCCTGGCATTTTTCTTATATGTTCTTTTTTTGTGAGAAATATTCCCAGACCTGAACCGCCAAAAGATGGATAGTTTCCAAGTGGCTGTCCCTCAGATACAACTATGTCTGCTGAAAAACTTCCCGGTGGTTTTAAAAAAGCCATATCAACAGGGTCCGGAACTGCGACAATTAAAATCCCCTTGATACTCTCTCTTATTTTTTTCAGGTCTTCTATAACTCCAAAGAAATTCGGACTCTGAACAACGAAAATATCGTTTGTTTCAAAAATTTTTGTTCTGCCGTTTTCGAGCGGTACAAGTTCAAACTCAATTTCTGCTGTCTCAAGGTATGATCTTACGACTTCAAGCCAGAACGGATTTACTCCTGCTGATATATAGACCTTTTTTTTGTTTGATATTCTGTGAGCCATAAGGCATGCTTCTGCAAGAGCGGAGCCACCACCATACATTCCCGCATTAGAGACATCCATATCAAAAAGTTCTGTCATAAGTGTTTGGAAATCAAAAAGCATTTTCATTATTCCTTGACTCATTTCTGCTTGATATGGGGTGTATGAGGTGAAAAATCCCGGAAGAGATGACGCAAAATCACAGACCGCAGGTATGTAGTGAAAATAAACTCCACCACCAGCAAGAGATAAAATGCAATACCTGTTTTTTTCTGCTCTTTTCAGAGCTAATTTGAAGACCTCTTTTTCGTCTATGCCTTTTCCTATCCCAAGCTCTTTGACCTTGAACTTATCAGGAATATCATCAAAAAGTTCATCTAAACTCTGTATTCCCAAAAAATCCATCATCTCTTTTATTTCTTCTTGTGTGTGTGGTATGAAGTCCATTTCAAATCTAATTTATATTTCTGACGCAAAGATTGAATTTTTATGATAAATTTTCGTTATTTTGCTGCTCTTTAAAGAGTTCTGATATTTGACAATTTATGATATTTTCTTTTCTATGATTTCAAAGATTTTCTCTTGAACTTTTTTTTCTTTGACGAGTGCTTTCAGCGTTTCCATTCTATCTTTGAAATTTTCTTTTATTTTCTGCGGTGGGATATTTGTTCTTTCCGACAGCTCCTGAATATAGTTTTCTATATCTTCATCTGATATATCTATTTTATCTTGTTCAATAATGTTTTTTATCACGATTTCTTCTGCGGAGAGCAAGATCGCTTGTGATTCTGCGAGTTTTCTTTCAAGCTGTGGATAGCGAGATATAACATCGTTGAGTTTCTGCATAAAAAGAGTTCTTGGTATTGATAACTGATTTTTCTCTGCGACTTTCCCAATGAACGAAAAGTAGAGAGAACTTTTGAGTTCGTTTTTTTTCTGGTTCAGAATTCTTTTTTTTATGTCTTCGTACATTTCTTTTTCGTTGTTGTATCCAAGAGTTTTGGCGAGGTCTTCTTCTTTTGGAATGACCTTTCTTTTTATACTTTTGAGTTTGACTGTTATCTTTTCATCTCCGAGTACCACCTCTCTTACTTCGTTTATTTTCATTCCATCAACGAGTTTTTTGAAAAATTCTTCCGAGTTCTGGATATTTACTATCTGTGATATTCTTTTTTGATTTACTTTTCCTGTTTTTAGGTTTTTTATTGTTATGTCAAAGACCGCGACATCGTTTTGCGATACCGTATCTTTTTCTGTTTCTTCTTCGAGGACTGCAAATCGCTCTTTGAGATTATCTATTTCTCTTTTCACCTCATCATCTGAAGCATCTAATTTTTCCTGCGGTTTTTCTATATCAACATCAAGGTCTATTTTCTTTTTCGGTATAACCTCAACTTTGATTGAGAACTCAATTGTATCTCCTTTTTGACTCCACACAGGTGTTTCAAAAGAGAGTGTTTCTATCCATGTTTCTTTCTTTTTTGTTTCCTGCTCGATTATTTCGGCGATTTTGCTTTTCACTGCGTTGTTCTTTGCTTCCTCTCCGTATTTTCTCTCAATTATCTCAAGTGGAGCTTTTCCGGGTCTGAATCCGGGAATTTTCACCGACTTTGCCAACCTTTCAAGTTCGCTCTGATATAACTCTTTTATTTCCTCTTCTTTGAAACTGCCAGATATTTCAAATATTGTAGGGCTTATATTTTTTATCTCAAAGTTCATGGCTTTTTATTTTTTCATTTTATCAATGAAATCGCCGTATCTCTTTTTGAATTTTTCAATCGTTCCGAACTTATCTACGAGTTTTTCTTCTTCAGCTCCTTTATAGAACGGATGGCAAGCCGAGCATATTTCAACGGCGTAATCCTGTCCCCTCGTTGAACGCACCACAAAGGAGTTCCCACATGCGCAGGTTATTCTCACAACCTTATACTCTGGATGAATTCCCTTTTTCATAAGCTTTATAGTAGTTAAGCGGTGATACAAAGTTAAAAAATTCAAACTTTTTAATCTAAATCTTTTTTATACTTCTATTTTAGCTGGAAGAAGATATGAGTAGTAAGCTTTAAGAAGGGAGTCAATATACTTTACAGAAAGTAAATACGAGGCGGGCTTTACCAATTTTACGGTGTGCTTCAAAAGAGGATAAGATAAGCTTATGATTTTCGCAAGAGGAACATCTGGATAAAACCTTATCCATCTTTTCTCTATATTTGTTTTTACCGCATCAAGAAGCAGAATGAGAAACAGAGGCAGGTTTTTCCCTTCTGACGATTTCTCCCACGCATCTTTTATCGTCTTGAAGAACATTATGTTGGCAACTTTTATTGCTCCGATCGACTCAGCGATTTCATTTCTTTTAACCCAATCAGATAAGAACTCGTATGCGCCTTTGAGGTTATCTATAAAGAGCAGTTCTGCAATTTTATCTGCCCATTTTTGAGTTGGGTCAAGAACTTTTGCAGAAACAAAAACTCCATCTTCCTCTCTCTCAACACACGCCCATATCACCCTGTCTTCTTTTTTTGAAAGTATAATTGTAAAAAGATTTCCCGAGACAAATCTTGATATTTTCAGCGTTTTCATGGTTTTATATATGAGTTCTGTATCTATGAGTATATCAATGAAAAACGGGTGGAAAAGTTTTTCTTCTTCGCTGAGTTTTTCTCCGTTTTTGAGCTTTGCGCATCTTTCAACAAGTGTGAACCATGGTTCCCTGAAAGATTTTCCCGCCCACTCCTTTATCTCCCTTTCTTCTCTCGTCAAAACTACCTCTCCCATAAAATCAATTTTACTCCCGAAAATCAGAAAGAAATAAAAAACAATCATTTAATATGTGTTTTGATAGAAAAACTCGTTTATACACTCTGCAACATACTTTACTTCTTCTTCTTTGAGAAAATGATGACACGGGATACTCAAAATCTTTTTTGAGCTCTCTCTTGCATTTTGCAGATCCCCAAAATTTATAGCCCTCTTTTCAAACGCCTTCATATCGCAAAGAGGTATGGGATAATAAACCGCATTTTCAACTCCGTTCTCTTCAAGAAATTTTCTCAATTTATCTCTTTCGGATTCGTTTTCAACCAACACCGAGAACTGATGATAAACATGAAATGAGTATTCTTTTTCTACGGGAAGTTTTACCCTATCTTTTACCTTTATGTATTTTTTATACCAGTTGGCTATGTTTCTCCTTTTTCTGTTGAATTCGTCAAGGAATTTAAGTTTTTCAAGGAGCAGAGCTGATTGGATTGAGTCAAGACGTGAGTTATAACCTATGAAATGAGCGTTATATTTTTCTATGCATCCGTGATTTCTCAGGATTTTTATAAGTTCTGCGATTTTTTCATCGTTTGTTGCTGTTGCTCCACCATCTCCGAAACCGCCGAGGTTTTTTGAAGGGAAAAAGCTGAACGCGGAAGCATCTCCTATTGAGCCAAGCTTTCTTCTCTCATCTTTTTTTATGAACTCTCCACCTACTGCCTGTGCTACATCTTCAACAACAAATAAACCGTTTTTTTCTGCAATTTCCATTATGTCATCCATTTTAGCCGAGTGTCCGAAAAGATGCACAGGAACTATTCCCACAACTCTTTTGCCAAATTTTTTTATGCAATTTTCAATTTCGTTTGGGTCTATGCAGAAGTCGTTTTTATCTATATCAACAAAAGCAGGAGTAGCTCCGGCTCTGATTATTGTTTCCGCCGTTGCGACAAAAGTAAATGGAGTCGTTATTATGATGTCTTCCTTTGAGAAAAACTCTTCTTTTTTTGTTTTCAGAGCTATTGCGCATAAAGATAGTAAGAGCGCATCTGTTCCCGATGCAACCCCTACGACATATTTTACCCCAAGATATTTTGCGAACTCCTCCTCAAATTTTCTTACTTCCTCCCCCAAAATGAACTTCCCAGAAGAGAAAACCTGATTTATTTGCTTTTCAAATTCACGACACAGGAATGCAAACTCTCTTTTCGGGTCAAGCATACAAACAGTTCTTTTCACTTCTGTTTTGCTCTGTGTTTCCAGCGACTTCGTATCTTTTATGATTTTTCCTCTTTCACCAAAGAAATTGATAAAATCTCTTTCGTCATCTTCAATAGAAGGGAAAATTCTCACCTTTCCTTCTTTTATCAGCTTGTCTATTTTAGATTTTAACTTTGTGTCATTGAGGGATTTATAAGCAAACCTTCCGATGAAGATAAAGTTCTCCGAACTATTCATAAGGTTTTCAAATTTTGAGAATGTTTCTTCTTTTAAAATCAGCTCCTCTGAAATAAGGAAGAACTCGCCAGACATTTCAAGAAAATTAACGAAAATATCTTTTTATTTTTCTATTGTAAAGAATATTTTTTTCATGGAAAGGACAGTGATAATTTTGTTTGGTCCTCCGGGTGTCGGTAAAGGGACGCAGGGAAAAATCGTGTCTCGCGAGCTAAATATACCACATATAGCTACGGGAGATATAATGAGAGAAGAAGTAGAGCGTGGTTCTCCTCTTGGTTTGAAGGTCAAAGATTTTTTAGGTAAAGGTCTTCTTGTCCCCGACGAAATAGTAATAGACATAATCAGAGAGCGACTCAAAAAAGATGATACACAAAAAGGTTTTATATTAGATGGTTTCCCAAGAACAGTAAATCAAGCAGAATCTCTTGACAAACTCTTTTCTGAACTCAACATAAAAGATTATAAGGTCCTTTATATTGAAGTGCCAGATGAGGAGATATTAAAGAGGTTGAGTGGAAGGAGAATTTGTAGAAACTGCCAAACCGCATATAACATATATTTCAATCCACCTAAAAAAGAGGGAGTATGCGATGTTTGTGGCGGAGAGCTCATAAGACGCGAAGATGACTCCGAAGAAAAAGTTAAAAAAAGATTAGAAGTTTATAAAGAACAAACCTTTCCTGTTATTCAATACTATCAGCAGAAAAAAAGAAAGGTCGTAAAAATAGATGGTTTTGGAAATGTTGAGGAAGTGAAGAAAAGAATTCTCTCTGCTATTTTTGATTCCTCTGAGTGAGAAAAATTTTTTTACTTTTTATTTTTTTCTTCTATCAGACCGTTTTTGAATTTTGATTTCCAGTCGTCAAGGAATTTTTGAAGCCCTGTATCTGTGAGAGGGTGCTTGAAAAGTTGCCAGAAAATTTTCGGAGGCAAAGTTACTATATCTACGCCTATTTTTGCTGATTCGTAGAAATGAACCGGGTGCCTTATTGATGCTGCAAGAATCTCTGTTTCAAACCCGTAATTTCTCTTTATCTCACATATATCTTTGATGAGTTTCAGTCCATCGTAAGATATGTCATCTACTCTGCCTATAAATGGTGATATATAGTATGCTCCTGCTTTCATAGCAAGTATTGCCTGTGATGGTGAGAAGATGAGAGTCACATTCACTTTTATGCCGTTTTTTGAAAGTTCTCTTGTTGCCTTTATTCCTTCTTCTGTCATAGGTATTTTCACTACTACATAAGGAGATATTTCGGAAAGGAGTTTTGCTTGTGAGATCATTTCGTCTGCCTTTATGGCTGTGACTTCAGCACTTACGGGACCTTTGACTATTTCAGTTATTTCTTTTATGTGTTTTATTGGGTCAGATGCTTCCTGCGAGAGCAGAGAAGGGTTTGTTGTAACTCCATCTATCAGCCCCGTCTCGCACGCCTTCTTTATCTCTTCTATGTTCGCACTATCAAGAAATATTTTCATTCCATTTCTCTTTTATAACGATAAAAATTTTTTTAATTTTTACAGAAATCTTTTTTATTTCATCTTGATAATTTTAAAAATTTTTCTTTGAATCTTTTCGCAAGATTCTTTAAAGTTGAAATTTCATATAATTTTTTTTGTCAGGGGAGGTTATTTGATGCATGAAGTTCCCTTCAAAGGAATGGGTAGAAAGATATAAAGAAGAGCTTAACAAAAGTCCGTGGACAGAGTCAGGAAAGGGCTGGGTATACGGTCCGATTTCACTTGTCATAAAAAAAGATGAAAAGATAGGTATAAATGATGATGTGTATATATATTTAGATATAGATAAGGGATTTTGTAAAGAAGCCAAGATAGTGAGCAAAGATGAAGGTGAGAAAGCTCCTTTTGTTATATACGGAGAATACGAGAGATGGAAGCAGATAATAAAAGGTGAGCTCGAGCCGATCAAAGCTCTTGCACAGGGGAAGCTCCAGCTCAAAGGTAATCTGGCTACAATAGTGAGATTTGTAAAGGCTGCAGAAGATATGGTCAAAACAGCTCAAAAAGTCCCAACGGAATTTATAGCCTGAAAGCCATGAAAACAGCAAAAAATTCTTTCTTCTCTTTTTTTAAAGATATACTTATTGCACTTGTTATCGCTCTTTTTGTCAGAACCTTTGCAGTTCAAGCTTACAAGATTCCGTCTGGCTCAATGATACCTACTTTGCTCGTCGGCGACTACATTCTTGTCAACCGACTTGAATACGGAATAAGAATCCCGTACAAAGGATACATAGTAAGATGGGGCGAGATAAAAAGAGGCGATGTCGTTGTCTTTGTATATCCAGAAGACCCTTCAAAGGATTTCATAAAAAGGGTTATAGCTCTTCCCGGTGAAGAAATAGAGATAAGAAAAAAGAAAATTTATATAAACGGTAAAGAGATAGAAGACCAGTGGGGATTTTTCTCCGATGATTATTTCGGTCCTCCGCGAGATGATTTCGGACCTTTCAAAGTTCCAGAAGGATATGTTTTTGTTATGGGCGATAACCGAGATGAGTCAAACGATTCAAGGTTCTGGGGTCCTGTTCCAATAGAAAACATAAAAGGAAAAGCTTTTCTCATCTACTTTTCATGGGATGGCTCAGCTAAAACCATAAGAAAAGAAAGATTGTTCTCTCTTATAAGATAGTTCTCAAACAAATTGCTAAATTTACTAATATGGATTCTCTCAAAGAAATTGAAAAGAGCGAAAAATGGGAGATTATAGACATCGGAAAAATCTCTGAGCTCGCAAATAAAAAATTCAGCTCTCTTTTCCCCACGACAAAAGGAAAGTTCTTCCTCGGAGATTATCTCAATCTCAAAACTATGGATGTATCTATAAATGTTCTGAAACCCGGCTATGTGAATCCATATCTTCATGTTCACAGGTATCACGAAGAAGTTTATATTTTTCTTGAAGGGGAAGGAGAGATGATGATAGGTGATAAAGTGATAAAAGTCAAGGAGGGTTATATAGTCAGGGTTGATCCGGAAGTAAAAAGAGGAGTGAGAAATCCTGATAGCTCACAGAGTAATTTGGTTTTTATATGTGTGAGGGCGCAAGGACAATTCAACCGGCTTGACGGAGAAGGTGCTGGTCCAGTGTTAGGTGTTGATGGTTGGTCGTACGATAAAATAATTGAAAAGGCGAAGAAGAAGGTTTAAAGTAAAAAAGCTCACAGAAAAATACTCACCTGAAACTGAAAAAATCAGCAGGATTTAAAATCGCGCAAGCTTGAGAGCTAAAATTTCAGCTTACAGGAAAAATTTCTATTCCTTTTTCTTGAAGTTCTTTTCTTATCTCCTGTGTTGCTTTTACCATGTTCTGCAACTTTCCTTTTGCTTCTTCTTCTGTTCTTGTTTTAAGACCGCAGTCAGGGTCAATCCAGAGCTGATTTACTGAAAGAACCTCAAGCGCCTTTCTTATTCTCTGCTTTATGAGCTCAACATCCTCAACTACATGAGAGTGTGAATCCACTACTCCAAAAGATATGTCTTTTGTGAAGGGATGCTTTTTGAAAAGTTCCACAAGGTCAAGCTCTGAGTTTGACATCTCAAGGTCTATGTTATGTACTGGCAGAGAGAGTATATCAGGATAGACAAACTCAAAAGCACCATAGCATATATGAGTTATAAAGTAAGCTGGTATTCCTTCTGTCATTATGTGAAGAGCTTCTTGGGCTATTTTGAACTCATACGGTCTTGTAGAGATAGCAGGTTCATCTATCTGTATTATTTTTGCTCCTGCCTCATATAACGCTTCAACTTCTTTTCTCAACTCTTTTGCAAAAGCAAAACAAACCTTTTCTCTGCTACCATAATACTCATCAAACGACCAGTCCATCATAGTGTAGGGACCGGTTATCATTCCCTTTACCGGTTTTTTCGTCAGAGATTGAGCAAATTTCCATCTATCAACTGTGATAGGTTTTTTCCATTTTATTTTACCGACTATTCTTGGTTTTATATAGTATCTGTTGCCATAAGAACGAACAAGTCCACTCATTTTGAAGCCATCAAGGTTTTCAGCAAAATATGTGACCATATCTCCCCTATAAACCTCTCCGTCAACTATCACATCTATTCCTATTTCATCTTGGAATGTGACCCAGTATTCTGTTGCTTTATCTTCAAGCTTTCTGAGTTCAGATGGAGATAGTTTATTTCTTCTCGCTTCTTTTATATAGTTGGGTTTTGGCAAACTTCCAACAGATGTCGTTGGGAGAATTGGAAGGTTCAACTCCCTCTTGATTTTTTCTCCCAAACTCTGGTCAAAAACTTTTTTTCCGTTTCTCATCCTGTTTTCTACCTCCTTCATCAAAATTTATTTATTTCTGACAATTATAAAACTTTTCTGGATTTTTTGAAATTTCTTTTCTGTTATGAAGCTTTCAAGAAGGGTTGAGGAGATAAAGCCGTCTCCGACACTATCTCTTGATGCGAAGGCAAAAGAGCTTATATCAAAGGGTGAGGATATAATTTCTTTCGGGGCAGGTGAGCCAGATTTTCCTACACCGCACTCCGCAAGCGAAGGGGGAAAAAAAGCAATAGACCTCGGAAAAACAAAATACACTGCAGTGGATGGAATACCAGAACTCAAAAGGTCAGCAGTAAAAAGATTTTACGATTTTTTCGGAGTAAAATACGATATCGGGGAAGTTATAGTAACTCCGGGAGCGAAAATGGCTATTTATGAAGCTCTCTTTTCTCTCGTAGATGAAGGAGACGAAGTCATAGTACTTTCTCCTTACTGGGTCTCATACATTGATATGATAAAGATGGTTGGAGGTAAACCGAAAATTGTTGAGACAAAACCTGAAAACGATTTTGAGCCAATACCAGATGACATAGCAAAAAGTATAAGTGAGAGAACAAAGCTTATAATTTTGAATTTTCCCTGCAATCCTACTGGTTCTGTTGCCTCTCCCGAAACCTTCAAAGAAATAGCCCAAGCCATAAGAGACAAAGACGTTTTCGTCATATCTGATGAAATATATGGGACTATGGTTTATGATGGAGAGTTTGAAAGTTTTGCGAAATTTCTTAAAGATAGAACTGTTGTCATCTGGGGTATGTCGAAAACATATTCTATGACTGGCTGGCGAATAGGGTTCGCTTTCGGACCTGAAAAAATTATCTCCGCTATGAAAAAAGTTCAGAGCCAGACAACTTCAAATCCTACAACTATCTCGCAATACGCTTCACTTTCGGCGCTTGAAGAAGAACCACAAAAATTTGTCAGAGAAACAACAGAAGAGTTCAGAAAAAGAAGAGACCTTATCTATGGCTTACTTGTTGAGATGGGGCTCAAAGTTGTAAAACCAAAAGGTGCCTTTTATATTTTCCCTGATGTATCACAGTTTTTAGGTAAGAAGGTCAAAAACACAGATGAATTGAGC
>Ga0105162_1001877_pt1 | contig 11594 bp, 9 predicted proteins | sample JNZ201metaG_FD_81532 | JGI IMG/M metagenome (GOLD analysis project Ga0105162, IMG submission 81532) | Hot spring microbial communities from Jinze hot spring, China to study Microbial Dark Matter (Phase II) - JNZ 20120812A | ecosystem: Environmental > Aquatic > Thermal springs > Hot (42-90C) >...
AGACAATTCGAACTCTGTACTTGGATAACGATGTTGTTGAGGGAGCCTTTTACATGGAGTGCGCATGGTTTAGCAAAGGGGTTGGAGGTGGTGGTCCCCCTCCTCATACTCACGACTTCGATGAAGTTTTAGGTTTTCTCGGAAGCGACCCCAGTGACCCACGCGACTTGGGCGGAGAGGTGGAGTTGTGGCTTGGCGATGAGAGACATATACTCACCAGAAGCTGCATGGTTTTTGTTCCTAAAGGACTTAAGCACTGTCCGCTAATAATTAGGAAAGCCGACAAACCAATTTTTCATTTCTCAGTTGGGCCTTCAAGTAAGTATCAACGATTACCTTGACTTTTAATCACCATTTTCTATGTATCCATCAATTCACCTAAAAACTTAGCTCGTAAAATCATTAAACGTTTAACCTAGTTAAATTTTGGTTTAGCCATATCTCCTTCTGCAAAAGCCTGAAGAAAACTTTAAAAAGTTATGTCATGAAACTTGTTTCCCTTTCAGATGCGAGTGCAACATGATGTGTGCTGCTTTGCAGACGTCTAGATTTAATAAAAAGGAACGAAAATGTAACCGCATATCTCATGGAATGGGATATTAAGTGTTCAGAGAGTATGATAAAAGAATTAAGGTTGTGCTCATCTCTCAGGGAATGTACACGTTTGTCATGCAATTTTTGGCTCAGTATAATGTACTTTTTGCTCAAGCTCTAGGCGCAAACGGCACCGATATAGGATTAATAACCCTAATAAGTGGCTTGGTATTATGTCTTAGTTCACCCTACCTTGGTTTAGCTGTTGAAAGATGTCCGATAAAAAGGATGATGATTTTAGGTTTAATCCTTGACCTGACCGCTATGATCATTTTTATTCTGGCGAGTGACTGGCGCTGGCTCATACCTGCGTTTATACTGTATGGTCAGCTAGTTAGGCAAATGCCCATTGCAGATATGGTATTTGTAACTTTTGTGAAGCCTGGTCAAAGAGCAACCCTTGTTGCTGTGTCTCGAATATTTTGGGGTGGGATAGCAATTTTCGCTCCACTGTTATCAGCTGCTGTTGTAACTTATTGTGGTGGTATCAACGTGAATGGAATTCGCCCATTATACTACATTTCTGTCCCCATCCTTTCGGTGACTTTACTCATATTATACATGGGCTTGGATGAAAGTTCAATCTCTGGTAGTACGGAAAAGGGAAAATCGTCCCATGAAAAGACCAGCTTACTGAGCGAATATAGAAAGTTCCTTAAAAGTGAGAGCTACCTTAAACATTGGATTGCAATAAGATTTTTTCGGGACAGTTCATTAGGCTTGCTAATGACGTTTGTTCCTTTGTGGATTGTTAACATCAAAGGTGCAACCGCCGCGATGCTGGGTATATTATCAACTTTATCAACTATGTCTGGTTTGTTGGTGCAGATTCCGGTTGGCCGGCTTGCAGATAGATTCGGCAGAAAAAAGGCTTTCCTGTTCTTCACGGTATTTTATTGTGCCGGGCTATTTTTGTTAGCTTTCGCTCCATCGCCTGAATACTTGATCTTAGCCGGTGTTCTGGGTGCTGGAGGCATTATTGGAGGAGGTATAGGTGGAGCGGCTAATACTCCACTTTTGACCATGTGGTGGGAGTCTGTGCCCCCTGAAAGTAGGGGCAAACTATATGGACTGGAGGGCATTATAACCGCTGCTTCAAGACCTCTAGTTATTATCGGAGGCATCCTTTGGGACCATGACCTTGCAATATTAATTATGCTAATTCCGATTTTAGTTGAGATTGCAATAGTTGTTCCATTAGTTTGCAAAATTCCAGAAACGCTAAAACAATGACTTTAAAATTAATCATTTATGTTGTTAATTTCAAAGGCTCCTAAGTATTTGAGTCTTAAGCCCCGCCTTCTCTTTCAAGCAAGCTCTGAAATATTAATTTAGGGTTACACACAGCAATAACGTTTAAATATCTACGGAGCGATTAGTGGGGGGCTGAGAATTGTTTTAGGAGGCTGGGCGTTTGAAAGGGAAGTATGGCCACCTTGTTAAGAGATTAAATATACAAAAGGGACCTGGCGGGGCTCTTCCAAATCAGTTGATCTGGCTGGATAGCAAGACACTTGAGGGTCTGCCTTTAAACTTCGGAGGCGGTGACCATACAGCAACGGGATACTGGCATACTTGGGCTGGCGCCCATACACACCCTTATGACGAAGTACTGTTCTTTTTGGGCTTAGATACCCGTGACATTACGTATTTAGGAGCAGAAGTTGCTATAGAAATTGGACCGGAGCATGAAGAACATATAATAAATGAATCTTGCGTCGTAGTGATACCCAAAAATCTGCCGCATGGGCCGCTAACAACTTTAAGCGTAGAAAAGCCCTTCAGAAGTTGTCACATTCTTTTAGCGCCTGAATATCAAGTTAACTGGTTTCCTAAAGATACAAAGCCGCCCAAGACTAAAGGGTCGAAGTATAGCCACCTGATTAAACCATTAAAGGGTAGAGTAATTAGTCCAGTGAAGATGGGCGTTGGTTCAGGAAACGCCGATCAAGCTGTCTGGTTCTTTGGCAAGGATTTAGAGGGGTTAGCACTTAATTTTACGTGGGGCTTTTACAGCGGATGCGGCATATGGCATCGTGAAAAGGGTAAATCGTTAGCGCACATACATCCATTTGATGAACTACTCATTTTTCTAGGCTTAAATCCATACGATTTAAACCACTTTAAAGCAGAGATAGAGTTCGATATGGGCCCAGAACATGAAAGGCACGTCTTCAATGAGCCAACCGTCGTAATATGCCCAAAAGGTTTCCAACACACTCCAGTCATAACTAGATGGGTTGATGAGCCCTATTGCTGTTTCGTGATCTCTCTCAGTCCTGAATATAAGGCTGAATGGGTTGAATAATAATTAATTTTTTACAATTGTTTTAGACCAAACCTAGAAATTCTAAGGAAGTAAGCAAATGGCTACCCTTGAGAAATTGAGAGGTTTTGGGAAAGATATCGAGAACTTAACTTTTTTACGGACTGCACCAGTAGCTGTAAAACTTTTAAAAAGCGAGGCAGAGATACCCGATGATTCTTTGAGACCTAAAAAGGATTTAGGTGGGCATATTGCATTATGCCAGGCCTTTGCTTTAGCTCGCCGGCAAAGACTTAGCATAACTATGCTGAAGGAAGACCATTGGTGTTTTGAGCCGCTGATAGCTTACGGTCTCGTGGAGCCGCCCGAATCATATCTTGAAGGTTTAACATCATATCCATTTTTTATTTCAGACAAAGAGGCTGCTGCTAGACGCGCTAGAGAAGCTGCGCGTTTACCACTTGGCAAGTACGTCGGGTTATCATGCGCACCGCTTGAAAAAGTCAAATTTGAGCCGGATGTGGTACTCGTCTACTGCAATCCTGGGCAACTGAGGCATTTGCTTCTCGCCATAAGGTATAAGGATGGTTACCAAGTTTCCTCCAAATTTGATCCAATAGGCTCTTGTGTTAATTCTGTCATTCCATCTCTATTGACGGGAGAATGTTACATAACGATTCCAGATCCCGGTGAATATGAGAGAGCAATAGCTTGTGAGGATGAAATCATATTTTCGGTTCCTAGGAAAAGACTTGAAGATTTAATGCTTGGGCTTTGGCACCTGGAGAATTCGATGAGGGGATACAAAAAGTTCACATACTTGATAAGACCTGACTTTCCACAACCACCGTTCTACCAAGAATATTTTAGAATGTGGGGACTCAGCGGTGCTGGCGATAGTACTTAGACTTAATATATTTTCTGACAAAAAGTTATTATATTACTACTTTAACCCTATACTAAAAAGTTGAGCTACGATGCCTCTACTGGAGATAAATGGCCTAAAAACATACTACTACACTGATATCGGCGTCATAAAAGCCGTTGATGATGTAAATTTGATCTTGAGTAAAGGCGAGTGTTTGGGAATCGCTGGTGAATCAGGGTGTGGGAAAACTACGCTTGTGTTGTCTGTTCTTAGGTTAATAAAGCCGCCTGGTCGTATAGTTGGTGGCGAGATCATTTTTGGTGGAACAAACCTTCTGTCCCTAAAGTCAGAAGAAATGCGTAAGATTCGTTGGCGTAAAATTGCTATGGTCTTTCAAGGGGCAATGAATGCCTTGAACCCCGTTCACACCGTGGGGAGTCAGATTGTAGAGGCACTCATGAATCATCTTGATTATAGTAAATCTGAGGCGGAAAGGAAGGCAGTCGCACTGCTTAATTCAGTCGGATTAAATAGTGCGGTTTTTAGAAGTTATCCACATGAACTTAGTGGAGGTATGAAACAGCGAGCTCTCATAGCTATGGCTCTTTCTTGCGACCCTGATATATTATTTGCTGATCAACCAACGACGGCTTTAGATGTAGTAACGCAAGCTCAAACGCTTAAGTTATTAAAGGATCTACAAAAGCAACGTGACCTTTCAATTATCATAGTTTCCCATGACCTTTCAATTCTAGCACAGATATGTGAGAAGATCGCCGTAATGTATGCAGGCAAACTTATAGAATATGCTGACGCCGAAACCATCTATGGGGAGCCAGCGCATCCATATACCGCGGCTCTAATCAACGCTTTTCCAAGCGTCAAAGGGCCTAAAAAACCTCTAAGCATTTTAGCGGGGGAACCTCCAGACATGATAAATTTGCCACCGGGTTGTCCCTTTAATCCACGTTGTTCTCTTGCTCGTGAGATATGTCGTGAAGTGGAGCCGAAATTGGTTCACCTAGGCTCAGGACGTCATGTTGCATGTCACCTATGTGGAGAGAATTGAGTTGTTAGACGTAGTCCATCTAAGTAAATACTTCATTATCCGAAGGGGATTACTGCAATATCTGAGAAGGGAAAAACCAAACTACTTACGCGCTGTTGATGACGTAAGCTTTAGAATCGACAAGGGAGAAATCGTTGGTCTAGTTGGAGAGAGCGGCTCAGGCAAAACAACCTTGGCCAGATTAATATTGCGTTTACTTGAACCAACCTCCGGCAATATTTTCTTTGAAGGGCAAGACATACTATCCTTAAACAATAGCGGGTTAAAAGAAATCCGAAAGAAAATGCAAATAGTTTTTCAGGATCCATATGGGGCGCTCAATCCTAGACTAACAGTTCGAGACGCATTAGAAGAACCATTAAAAATTCATGGACTTTATGATCCCAAGGAAAGGGTAGACGTTATCAAGAAAATGTTGAAGTCTGTTGGTTTAAATCCACCAGACGTTTTTCTCGACAAGTATCCTCACGAGCTAAGTGGTGGTCAAAAACAGCGTGTGGTTATATCCCGTGCCCTTATATTAAATCCAAGTTTCATAGTTATGGATGAACCAGTTTCTCTGCTTGATGCGACCGTAAGAACTCAAATTCTAAATTTAATCCTCAAATTAAAAGAGGAATTTAATTTGACGTATCTCTTCATTACGCATGATTTAGCCTTAGCACGGTATATATGTAATAGGATCCTCGTTATGTATCGGGGAAAGATCGTTGAGGCTGGTGAGGCTGAGCAATTAATTTCAGAACCGTTGCATCCTTACACAAAGATGTTGATAGCAGCGGTGCCCGTTCCTAACCCATCCATAAAAATTTCCTTACCGCCAAAGACTGGTGAACTCACAGAAGCTTTCACTTATCAGGGCTGTAGGTTTTGTTCACGTTGTCCCGAAGCTGAGCAAAGATGTCGGACGGAGGAACCTCCTCTTACCGAGCTAGGAGATGAGAGATCTGTTGCATGCTGGAAACATATATAAATATTCAGTAGCAAACGTACCTATGGGAGGCGTATAGCGTGATCGTCTACCTCGTTAAAAAGCTTATCCAATACATTGTGGTCTTCTTTATAATATTAGTTGTAATATTCGCTCTTCCGCGGTTAATGCCAGGTGACCCTGCTGACTATCTTATAAGTAGCACAACACTGCAAACGGGGGAGATGAGCGAGATGTTAAGAATGCAGCTTATAGAAAGATTCGGATTAAATAAATCGATTACTGAACAGTTTATTTTGTTTGTGACCAATACCTTTTCCGGATATCTGGGCATTTCTTGGAGATATTTCCCTAAGGAAGTATTTACATTGATAATGGAAAGGCTGCCATGGACCCTGCTTATAGTGGTTTTATCGAGGGTGCTTTCATTAGCCTTAGGATATCTTATTGGAGTGATAGCCGCATGGAAGCGTGGCAGTAAACTGGATGTTTCGCTACAGATATTAGGTTTGGTCTCCATGGCGCTTCCCAGTTTTTGGGTGGGCTTAGTTTTGTTAACAATATTTGCCTTCTATGTTCCCATATTCCCAATTGGAGGTGCTTTAACGGCGGGAAAAATTTATCATAGCGCTTGGGAATACATCTCTGATGCTTTGTATCACGCAGCCTTGCCTGTTATAACTCTTTCCATCGTCACTTTCTTTATGGATGCTTTAATAATGAGGAACTCTATGCTAGAAATTTTGGGTGAAGATTTTATACTAACCGCGGAGGCTAAAGGGCTAAAAGATAGAATAATAATGTTTAACCATGCAGCTAGAAATGCCGCCCTCCCGTTTATCACAGGTGCTTTAATGAGCTTTGGCTTAATGATTACCGGCTCAGTTTTTGTTGAAACAACATTCTCGTATCCTGGTGTAGGTATGCTTTTAGCGGAGAGCTTCTTTTCCAGAGATTTCCCCACGGTGCAAGGAATATTGATTATTACATCATTGATTTTTATAGTGTCAAATTTCCTTGCGGACATAATTTACCTGTGGCTTGACCCGCGTATAAGACTAATGAGATCAAGGTGAGGTGGTGGCTATGCTAAGAAATTTTATAAGGACGTGGAAGCAGTTCAGCAGATGTAAACTAGGCGTTGTAGGGTTAATTATAATCTTAATTTTTGTGGTTATGGCGGTAGCGGCGCCGGTAATAGCTCCCTATGACCCGCAAGCTTCTTTTTTGGCGCCAATGTTTACCCCGCCTAACTCTAAGCACCTTTTAGGAACAGACGATGTGGGAAGAGATGTCTTTTCACAGATAATCTATGGCTCGCGCATATCCATAATGGTAGGGCTTCTCGCCGCTGCTATTGGAACAGCGCTTGGAACTGTTGTAGGATTAATTAGTGGATACTTCGGTGGTATTGTAGATGATATTCTCATGCGAATAACCGACATCTTCTTGATCATACCCTTTATACCGCTAGCAATAATGTTTGCGCTTTATGTTGGCCCAAGTATATGGAATGTAGTCTTGATCTTTGGTTTTCTCGGCTGGCCACCAACAGCCAGACAAATTCGCTCTTTAACATTATCCCTGAAGGAGACTCCATTCATTGAAGCGGCTCGTGCAATAGGGGCTGGTAATGGACGCATTATTTTCAAGCATATTTTGCCCAATACGACGGGGGTAATAGTTGCCAATGTTGTATCGAGAACTGTTTTCGCCATATTGGCAGAGGCCGGGCTGGCTTTCTTAGGCGCATCTGATCCTAGAAACATCAGTTGGGGTATGATGATATTCTTCGCGATGAGGAGCGGAGCTGTCCTTTATGGAGCGTGGTGGACTTATATCCCAGCTGGCTTTTGTGTAGCTCTTCTAGCATGCGGTTTTGCTTTTTTGGGGCATGGAATAACGTTGCTTCTTAACCCGAGGTTAAGAGGGCGCTAACATTCTCATTTTTGCTTTTTATCCCTAATAAGCAATAGTATGTTAATGGTGTCATGAATAATAAAATAAAATCTTGGAAATAAATTTTGAACAAACAATACGATAAGTTTTAAATATTCTGGGCGCGTTCATTCGCTTAACCGAGGGAAGAATATGAAATACCAACTAGGGAAATATTTCTTGGCAACCATTCTTGCGGCATTAATACTTAATACATTTGTAGTATCATCGATTCCCTTTGCAAAAGCACAAGAAAATATACTTCGAATAGCCTTCGACTGTATACCAAGCACATTCAACCCGTTGCTTTCCATGCGGGATATCTGCCAATCCGTTTGGTTCGGTGGCTTGCTCTATGAACCTTTAATTTTGAATCTATTTAACGGTAGCCTTGTTCCTTGGCTTGCCAAGCGCTGGGAAATTCTTGACAATGGCACAAGATACGTGTTTTACATAGACGAAAGGGCGAAATGGAGCGATGGAAAACCAGTAACAGCGTATGATGTGGAATACACATGGAACCTAACAATGACATATGCCTTTCCGTCAGCATTACGAGACGTACTGTTAGAGGTTAAAGCTGTGAACAACTATACAGTAGAATTCATAACATCGCAACCATGGGCAAGATGGTACTCAGAGTTCGGCGGCACTGCTGTTTTGCCAAAGCATATATGGGAACAAGTTGCTGACCCATTAAGCTATGAGTTCATTGATGACCCCAGTAAGCATGTCACATCCAGCGCGTTCATTTACGATTCATTTAAGGCCGGTGAATGGTGGCTTTTCAGAAAGAGGCAAAACTACTGGAAGACAGAATCCATGCCAAAAATAGATGGAATATTGCTTAGATATGTTAGTGACTTCTCATTATATCCGTTCATGCTTCAAAGAGGAGATGTCGACATAACCTTGCCGTTCCCATTCTATCTATTAGGTCAGATTGTTGGCAAGCCTAACATAGAGATCTGGACATTCCCAGTGCCAGTTGCAACAGAGGTCCTAGCAGTAAACACAAGACTTTACCCGTTAAACCTGCGGGAAGTAAGACAAGCGATAGACCTGGCGATAGACAAGATTGAGATAGCCAACTTCTACTTTATGGGTTATGGAATGCCAGCGAACCGATGCCTAGTAAACATGGCCTATCTTAAAGAATTCTATGTGCCAGAAGCTGCGTGGCTTGGATGGGGCAAGACCAAAGAAGAGAGAATAGCAGAGGCGAACAGGATCTTAGATGAACTAGGTTTCACAAAAGGATCAGATGGAATAAGAGTAACACCAAACGGAACTAGACTAAGCTTTAAATTTATAATACAAATGGCCCCGCTCACAACTGTTAGACTTAGGGTATCCGAAGCCATTGTTGGCTACCTAAGAGAAATAGGAATTGAAATAAGCCAGTATCAGCCCTTGGCAATAATGGACTTCTTCATGCAAGCATTCCTAGCATCACAAAAGGACTGGGGATTCGCTGAGGGAACATATGGAGAATACCCTGAACCATGGTATAACCAAGTTTACTCCTACCTACTGCCTCCAGTCGGTTTGCCACAGGTGATGGCAACAGGGTTTGATGAAACAGAACCAGAGATCTGTGAGATGATAAGTAACCTTTCAAGGAGCGCCTTAAGAAGACTAAACTATGCAGATCTAGTGGAAGACGTGAAACAAATAATTAGGATATATAAAGACTACGTACCAACAATATGCATAGCGTTCTATCCCCTCTGGATATGGGCTTACAGGACGGATAGACTAACAAATTGGAAGCCCGAAATAGCCACCAAGTGGGGTGCATTCGGATACCCGCAACCCATGAGACCATTAGTTGCTAATGAACTCATTCCAGCTGGCTGGAAGCCGCCTGAAACACCAACTGAAACACCAAGAGGACTATCAATAGAACAGATAATTGTTATAGCCGTTGTAGTGGTCATAGTAGTTGCTGCAGTAAGCTATATAGCAATCAGAGCTAGACGAAGAGCCAAATGAAGATAGATTCGCCAATGCCCACTTTCTTTCATTTTTTCCTGAGCTAGTTGTCGCCAAAAATGCATATCTCAAATTTTTAGGAATCTGAAATCATCGAGGAATGTCCCATCTGAGCCTTGTCTCATTCCGGGCGTGTAGGTGTGTTTTTGCAAGTACAATGAAAATCTGCATTTAGCTGGTTCTTTGATCCTCTAAATGGATTTTCGGTTGACTCTAATCTTATCATAATGTCGTTACTATACGAAAGAGAATGTATGAAGCATATCCTATCAAAATCACACCGCTTATGACCTTAAGTATAATCCGATGCCTATAAGTCCCTCTGACTATCTTTGATATTGAACCTGCAAGCAGTCCAACCCCAACAAATGGAACAAACGCGCCCACACAGAAGAAAAATAAGGCAAAACTAAAAACGTTTGAAAAAAAGGCGGTCGTTAGTGAGGCGAACATTGGTGCTACGCATGGATCTAGAAAATAAAACATTAAGCCCAATAAGAAGATTTTAGTATAATTGAAAGCATACCTTTTAGCAATTCTTCTTATTAGGAATTTAGAATGTTCGGAGAATCTCAATATCCCAAGTAAATTAAATCCAAAAAGTATAGCGAGAAGACATGCTATTAACGTTAGATACAAATGCAAGGCTGATATTGAAAAGACTAAATTGCATACACAGCTAAGGATTATAGATGCAAGCACAAAGCTGACCCCAAAAACCATAACTTTCAAAAATCCCTCTTTTACTTGAGAACATTCATTTCCACCTGAAGTGTACCCCACTATAAACGATAGCATAATTAAAACGCATGGAGAGAAGCTTTCGAAAAAACCTAAGACAAATGCTGTCACCATTATTCCCACCTCTGTATATTTTTCCAAATTCGAATTTTCCTCTAGATTATTTGAATCGGCGAGCTGTGAATCGATTATCTCTCTCAACATTGTTTCGTTTACGCACCTTCTTCCTCCACCAAAAATTATTTTGCCATTCACTATCACCGTGTTCCAATCGTTCAAGCCAAGACCATATTGTTTCACTCTTTTCAATCCTTCATCCGAAAAGAAGAAAATATACTCGACAGCAACTTTTTCCCCGTAATCGCTCTTTATTTTCTCTAAGACCTCACTGTTATGAATGTATGCAATATAGTCCTCTACTAATCCTGGGCAATACGAGCAAAATTTGTCGTAGTATAAAAATTCAATACGCACTTGTTGCGCACACCATGCAATACCAGCAACAATATATAGAGAAATTACTGCCACGCATAGCATGGAAATAGTTCTTTCTACAGCACTCTTCCCAAAAACTTTATCATGAATTTTATAGAACATTCCACAAGCACCGTGAACGCTTCTATCGCTCTTAACCACCGTAAGTCGCTTTGAAATATTAAAGTTTTAGCAGTTGGGGCACGCCCTATTGAATAAAATGGATTGAAGACTGCGTACAAATTGCGGGCAAAAGACTTATAAATTAGCATAATATAAGACCCAAGGTATGTCCAAAATTGATTTAGAGAAACTTGCTGAACAAAGATGGCGAAGGATTGAGGCGGCTGCCAACCTCAAGGAGCCTGATAAAGTCCCGTTGGAGCTCAACTTGGATTTTGGTTTTAGAGCCAAATGGTATGGCATAACTACGTATGATTTCTTCTTTGATTACGAAAAGGCAAAAAATGCTATAATCGCCACGGCTGTGGATTTTCCAACAGATTTTCCACCCCTTCCAATGTTTGGATCAGGTTCATTACTTGGTTTTGCGCTAAGGGACCACCCAGATATATCTCAAATTGCAGGTGTTTTAACTGGGCCAATGCACGATATATTGCGTGATAAGTATACCCGTTGGCCCGGCAGAGAGATATCGCCAAACGCCGGGTCATTCCAATTTTTAGGCGGAGAGTTTTTGAAAGCTGAGGAGTACGAT
>Ga0105162_1001878_pt1 | contig 11589 bp, 8 predicted proteins | sample JNZ201metaG_FD_81532 | JGI IMG/M metagenome (GOLD analysis project Ga0105162, IMG submission 81532) | Hot spring microbial communities from Jinze hot spring, China to study Microbial Dark Matter (Phase II) - JNZ 20120812A | ecosystem: Environmental > Aquatic > Thermal springs > Hot (42-90C) >...
CCGCCACAACGAACCAATATCACCAAAATAGTTAATCCTCACACCAACATTAACACCTACCTTCAAACTTATCCCCAACGACCTCGGTAAATCTATATCAGTAAACTCAACCCGATGAGAATAAGGAAATTTGTCGTTCAGTTTGAATACCAACCTCGCCCCATTTTCCAACAAAACCTCAACCACACGACCAACTAACCCCTTCCCCCTACCCCCAACTAAACGGTTGACCAGTAAACCGTCCCCAAACTTCAACCAACCCACTACCTTGTCCCTAACTTCACCAACCTTCCTCAAAAACTTTTCATATGAACTGACCTTGGAAGACTTAACCTCCAAAACCGAAGGAAACCTCACATTGATATCGTAAATCTTGTATATCTCAAGGGGATGGTATACCCCCGAACCGCCCGCAACCAACCTCTTTGGTAACTCAGTCAAATCCAAATAAGTCACCTCAACATCGTAATTTCCGTCCGACCGACCCTTGAAAAACAAAAATAAACCCGGAACACTCACCCGATACTCATCAACATCCTCCCTTACATCCAACCTGCTCACCAACACCTAAATCTCACCCCCTAAACGAAAAGGAGAAATGTCCACAAGGGAAGGGTCATAAACAAAACCCAAAACCTTATCCCCATGAACACCCAACCTCCCACTCAACCACCCAATAAAATCGTCACCGTAACGTAAAACAAGGTAACTGAAAACTCTACGAAAAACCTCAGAAATCCTACCCTCCCTCAACAAAGGAATCACACGCTCCTCAACAAACCGACGGGAAACCAAAAACTCCCTCTCATCCTTCATACTCAACTTCTTGATGTCTTCCCCACGAAAATAAGGGAATTCGTCCACCCAAACAAAACTGTAATCCCCAACCTCACGAAAATCCTTGTCCCTCACACTCAACCAACGACGAAAAAGTTCAGGAGTGTGTTCGGGATGGTCAATTTTCATCCTCCGAAGGTCGTCCGAAAGAAATTTATACACCTCCTCACCTAAGTAAGGTAACCAGTTGGAATATAACCTCTCGTTCCTTATCACTTCCCCCCTCAAAAACTTAACAACCTCAGAGTAACCGCCCGACTTGAACCGACGAGTCATATCCTCTAAAACCCCCAACATCCTATCAGCCCTATCGTCAAACGCCCCGCCGGACAAAGGAAACATCACACGCAACGAAAAACTAAACGATAAATCGTAAACGAAACTCACCTTCGTGACATCAAACTCCGTGAACCTGTCTAAATGAAGAGTTAAAGAAGGGGAACTACCCAACTGAACAACTAAATCCCTACCCGACGCCCGAAAATCACTCAAACTTTCCCCCTTACTCCAAAACTTCTTCAACCCAAACGCACGAAGAATAACATCCTCCACCCCAATATTCAACTCATCTACTCGGGAATGGAAAATGTGTGCCTTCCTGAAACCAATCTCCAACCTCCCCCTGAAGTTAGGGTCGGTGAGAGCCGAAACAATCTTCTCCCATATTTCCTTCTCCTCGTCGTCGGAAAACTCCGTCGGCGGGGACAACACAAAACTAACCTCATCGTAAACACTCATGTAAACCCTGTAAATAAAACCGACAACCTTACGACGGGTCCGACCCTCCCACCCCCTCATCCCAACCAAATCGGGAACCCTAACCCACACACTAACATCATCCCCACTTACATCCCTCCCAGAAAAAGTAAGGGAAATCAACACACCCGAAACGTTAAAGGTAGAAGTAAACTTGTCCTTCCGTAACCTAAAATTCACTGTCTCTGACACCCCCAAAACGAATTTTAGGTGTAAAAAGAAAAGGGGGAAATACCCGTCGGGCGAAGGGAAAAGGAAACCCAACCAACCCAATTAAACCTCTTCCACTAACTGTTCACGGTATATCCTGCGCCAACGGACGACCGACTTCATCACTAACTTAACATCGTTTAAACTGACTGACCCGTAAACGCTCCGTAACCTATCTATAACCTCGTATAATTGAACTACCTCCGCCACCGTCAGGTTGTCCACTCCCTTTTTCATACTTTCATCTTCCAGAACTTTACCGAAAACACCGTCAACGTCACCACGAACACGAACCACATACTCCAACACCTTACTTCCATACCCGACCGACGGGAAAACGAGAAGGTAATCGACCCTGAGGGGACGAACCAACGAAAGGTCTACATCCTTAACCAAATTGGAGTTGACGATAAGGGAGTAACCCGGCGGTAAACCGTCTATCAACTTGAAGAAACTCAACACCCCCAAATTTCGGTATTTCACCCTACTGAGGAGTAAGGGGTCGGCGTCGTCCAAAACCACAAAGGTCGGGACACCACCGAAAAACCTCTTCATTTCCTCAACCAATTCGTATATTCGGTCACCTAACCCGCCGAACGGAAGATATAACCCGACCCCGTTGACCTCTTTAACCTTCCTCAACAACGAAAGGGAAAGGTAAGTTTTACCTACACCCGAGGAACCAAGGAAGAAAATCACTACCCCCCGACGGGTCTCCCCCTTCAAACCCTTCACAACCAAATCTTCAACCACCCTCAACTCCTTCTCAAACTCGGAAGGGTAATTGCCAACCAACTCCCCGAACGGCGGGATATCAACATCATCAACCCACTTACCCCCCTTAAACCCTATACCCAAATAGACACGACCGAGAACACTACGACGAATACCGTCCTCAAACCGTTCCTTCAACTCCTCTATACGGTCACGGTCGGAATATATCCCCACGTCCAACTTCGAACCTTCAATGAAGGAAAAACAGAATGGGTAAGGGGAAAGGGAACAGTATTCCCCCGACGACGGACGACGACCATGTAACGGCGGGTCAACATGCGGAACTATAACCTCAACCTCCCCCATCCAACCGTTAAGTAAAACGTCCACTACCACATCACTGAACTCAAGAGGAAAAGTGTAACTGATACACACGGGGTCTCTCAAATGACTGACAATGAAAGAAGTCAAAGGGTCAAATAAACCTTCACCGCTGTGTCCCGTGACCAGTTTCGGTATCTTCCCCTTGTCTACCACATCACGCCACAACCGGTAAACCTCCAACCGAAAATCCCCCACACAACTTCTCTCACCGAACTCCAAAGGGGTCAAAACCTCTAAGGGGGTCTCCCTAACCAATTTCCTGTCTTCTTTCTTACCGTCCCTTCTCCTCATCTCATCGGGTCACCCACTCCCATAGTTTACCGCCGACGGGACGAAAAGTAAAGCGCTAACTACCAACTCAAACCAGCGAGACATATTGGGAAAGAAAACCCATCAAAACCCTTTTCGTTTCGTCCTTCAAGTTCCCCAAAAGGTCTTCGTTCACAAGGAAGAAGGTCATAAGGTAACTTAGAAACCTCTTTGTGTCCCTTTCTATAACTCGTGGGAGGATGTGTTCTTCCCAAACGGTGTAAGGGAGAGTGACCGTGAAAGTCCAGACCGACCCACGACCAACCCTCGTCTCACCGACAGGGTGAACCCAATCCAAATTAACAGTCCCCAACCTCACGGACGAAACCTCAACCCCCTCCAACCATCCCCTAATCAATCCCCCCAAAACACGACGGACATCATCAACACCTCCACCCACCAACCCCGAGAATTTCCCCCCCTCATATGAATCCCTCAATCGGTCTATCAACCAATTTCCCATAAGTTCCCTAAACCACCGACGGTAAACCATCGACGCCGTCTTGTAAGGGACCATGAAACACTTGTATACTTCGGAGACATTAGTGAAAGGGGGAAGTTCCCTTGAGTTCAGTTTTTCGTGGATTTCGGTGACGGTCGTCAACCACTTGTCAATGAACTCCATTTCCTCCGCCACGACGGGAAAACGTAACTCCATTTGCAAAACCCGACGGAAAATAAACCCTAAAACCAACTCTTCAGGAAAATTACCCCCTACCTCCCCCACTTCAACGGATAAACCATACATCGGACGATGAAAATCCTCCACCGAAAATTTCACCTTCATACCACCGACATCCACCTCGAACGAATTCCCCCACCCTTCATCTGTCATGTAAGTGGACGAGTAATCTTCTAAGACATCGTGAAGGTAACTCCCACCAAAAAACTTAATGTGTCCCACAAGGGAAGAACTTACCCCCCTCAAAAATTTCCCCAAAAATTCCCTACAACGACCCAAAATATCCTCCCTCACCCCCTCAACAACTAAACCCTCAACCGACGGGAAACTCAAAACCACATCAGTGTCCAAACTCAACCTGAGACGATGTATAATCACACCACCTACCCCCCTCTGAACCGCCTTGACCTTCCCCCCAACATCGTCCATAGTGAACTTGAAGTTCACCTTCCCCTCAGACCTGTGAGGAACCACCTCAATACTCATCCCCGGAAGGTGTAACTCCGCCTTCCTCACATTTCCCGCCTTCGTCTCATTCACAATCCATAACGAAGACAACATCTTCGTCTCACCCACTACCCATTTTAACCCGTAAAAAGAAATAAGGGGGAAGGGATTTTCTCCCCTCCCCCTCCTAACAGTCTCAGTCGGTCAGACGGTCATCAGGCAACCGCAGGCAGCGGAACACCCCTGATTACCGCCTGAATGATCGGTGCCCTCGGAACCAACACGGAGAACTTGAACGCCGCAACACGATACGCCAACGTGATCGGCGCCAAGTAAATAATCCGTGTTGACACGAGGTCCCAAATCTCAACGGCGTTACCACGCTGGTCATACAACTGGAACGAACCGGGCAACGGTTCGGTGTGGTCCAAAATCAAGATGTCAGTGACAGCCCTCGTCTGACCACCGATGGTGAGGTTGTAGACGGGCATCGTGTTGTGTGGCGGATAGATAACGGGAATTTCATTCCCGTCAGCGAAGACCGACGGGAACACACGAGCACCGTCCATCAACCGGGTATGGCTGACGCCCACATCGGTGGCGACGACAGCCCTAACTTCCTGCCTCCACAACTTTGCGAACACCGTTGCCAACCTCGGGTGTGCGACGATCAACTTGGGATGTGCGTTCGCAATTTCATACATCCTCTGGAAGACGGTGTAGAAGTGGTCAAGGGACAAGTCCTGCCATGAAGATGAGGTGGAGGTGTTCAAGTTCAGGACGATACCGCCACCGAGGGTGGGGTCGGTGATCCACTTGATCAAACCGGCGTAGGCGTGGGGGTTGGACGCAGGGTCGCCCTGAACGACCATCTGTTCCTCACGTCGGTGGAGTTGAATGATGGCGTTCAGGGTTGACAACTTCAGGACATCGTAGAAGGTTCGGGATGCGGCGACGGCGAGGAAGGAGACCTTCCTACCCGCCACCAAGGTCTTGATTTCCGCCTGATAATCTCGGTAGTCGTCCACTGGTGCGGGAACTGGGTCTGGAACTTCACCCCAGACGACATCGGTGTTCAACGCCACGTTAACGATAGCCTTCCACCGAACGACCCTGTCTTGAGGAGCCTTTCGGCGTGGAAGGGCGTGGAGCAATGGGGTGATTTGAGGGTGCGGGCGAACCACGAAGGGAATGACGAACGGGAAGAATGGGAGACCCGGAGTAGATGAGATCAAGGTTTGGTCAGGGATTGATGCTTGCTTCTTCAATTCCTCGGTGACCGACTTACCGAAGACTTCCTTGTAAAGTGAATCGACGAACTGACGATACTTGGCGAGTTTGTCGGTGGACATCTTTTTCAGTTCGTCCTTAATAGGTTCAAGGGCGGAATCCAACTGAGTTTCCAACTCTTCCTGATAGTCCTTGGGAAGTTGTTCTGCCATTTCTCTCACTCGGGGATTTAACCATCCCCGCCTCGTCGTTCCTCCCTACTCGTAATTTCGTTCACTACTTTTTCACCGAGGGATTTCTTATCCATATAGTAATTTAGGTAATTAAAGTTTGTCTGCGAGGGATGAAAGGTATTGTTCCAAATCCCCCACGTCGTCGGGGAGTTCCCCCTCTTCCCTGAATTCGTCTAACTCTTCGGTTATTTCTTTTTCTTCCTGTGGGGAGAGTGGACGAACCCTGTCGTCTTGAAGGAGGGTTTCGGCTATCGCCGGGGTCAAGTTTTGGTATTCCTTGGCGAAGTCCAACGCCAACGCCAACTGGATGAGTTTCGCCCTCAATTCCTGTAGGGGGTCGGGTTGAAACATGTGTTTGAACGCCAACCCGAGGTATTTGTCCACTTTCGCTTTGTAGTCGGGAGGGATATCATCACCTTCAAGTCCTTCCGTCGGTTCGTCTTCAACGAACTCCCAGAGAATATCGTCCGACCCGAAATCTCGTCTCATCGTCTCCCTTACCTCCTTCACCCTTACTTTAATTTCCATGTGTTACTTTTATGAAAAAGGGGGAAAGGGAAGTCCCCCGACGACGTCCCTTTCCCCCACGAGGGATCATCTTCCCCCTTTTCACCTATCATTCTTCCTCTTCCTTATCGTCAACTTCCAAAAGTCTCGTCACCTTCCCCGTCTCCGGGTCGTGAAACCTAACATGGGTCTCCACCGAGTCCAAATCCCCAAGGAACTCTCCCTTCTCCAAATCTACAACTATCCCCTCCTCCTCAACAGGTTCATCAGGTTCAGGGGAAGTCAACCACTTGCTCCACTCGTCTAACAAGTCGTGAGTCAACACCTGCTTGAACAACCTCTCAACTTTCCTCGTCCCCTCTTCTTCTTCAGGGAGAATTTCCTCAGGGGAAACTCCCTCGGCTGGAACTTCACCAGTGGGTGGAACTCCCTCCGGAGCGGGTGGCGCACCCTCAGGTGCCTCCTCAGGTTTACCCTCCTCGGGTGGAACTTCTTCAGCCGCAGGCATCTCCTCAGGTTCAATACCCAACACACCACGAATTTCCTTCGCCGCCTCCTTCGTGGCGTCAACCAAATCCTCGGTGGACTCCTTCATGGCGTCAATGACGGTGTCAAAAGTCTCAATGATGGTCTCGGTGAACTCCTTCATTTCCTCAACGAAACTCTTGAGGAACTCTTCCAGTTCCTTGGAAATGACTTCACTGAGGATGCCCTCCAATTGTTTACCGACGTTCTCCATCAATTCACGAGAGAATGAAGGGAGTTGCTCAGGGTTGATGGTTTGTCCACCGAGGGATGGGACAACGGCGAAGGAAGTGGCGTCCGCCTGTTTGTGGAGGCGTCGGCGCTCCTTCCTACCCCAGCGACGCATCATCTTCTCCCTCATTTCCTCGGTGTCCTTGTCCCTGTATTCATCGTAACCTTCCATCCACTCCTTCAAGTCCTCGGGCATCAACCAGTCGCCGGGGAAGTCAGGGTTGAAGTGTCGTTTGATACCGAACTTCTTCAGAGCCCTCAAAATCCGTTCGTAGATGAAGAGTTTGGCGTTGATGTCGTCGTATTGGTCGTGGAACCTCATGAAGTAGGCGAGGGCGGCTCGTGCCCTCTTCGGGGTGTTGACTGGGTAGTTGTAACCGACGGGGTCGGCGAACTGAGATTCGGGAACGTCAGCATACTCCTTCGGTTTGGTGAGGTGAGCGTTCCTACCCGCCTTGTAACCGTATTTTTCCTCTCGTTCCTTCAAAGCCTTCCGTCGTTCCTCGAGAGAACCCAACTCCTTTGCCTTCCGAAGGACGGTGACCTCTTCCTCCTCACGGAGTTCCCTCAACCTTCTTTTGATTCTTTCAAGGAGTTTTTGGAGGGATTCGTCCTCCTCCACTTCCTCTTTCTCTTTCTCCTTTTTCCGTCGGCGGGCTTTTTCCAAGATTTCGGTGACGTCATCGATGGTTTCCTCGGGGAATTCAACCTCGACACCGTCAATTCTAATCTTCTTCCACATTTCTCATCACCGTCGGTAGTGACCTTCCCTTCATTTACGTCCTAAGGGTTTTCGTTACTTGAAGTTCTTTTCCGTTCCTGAATAGAGTTTAGGAAAAGGGGGAGTTTTCCCGTCGGACTTGGGGGATTTTGAACTGTTCGAAATCCCCTAAGTCCTCGGGTCACTCCCCAACAACCTCACCACCCTCCAACTCCTTCCTCACCCTCTCCTTCCAATCCGCCGTCACCCTCTCGTCCTCAAGGAACATCTCCACAATGGACTGAAGAATCACCGACTGGACTTTCTCGTCCATCGGAACGTAAGTGTCAAACACGGGTTTGGGAGCGTTCTCTATCACAACATTACCCTCATCGTCAATGAAGTAAGGGAACATCACATGTCCCATACCGGGAACGAAAGTCACAACGTGATACCTGCCGACCTCAAGGACAGGGGGAGTGACCTCTCCCTCACCAACTATCTTGGCGAGGGCTTCACTCATCGCCCTCAAAATGGACAACTGAGGGAGATGTTCCTTCCTGAACCTCAAAGGTCTGTTGGGGTCTATATGGACACACTCAACCAACCTACCGTCCTTCAAAATGTAAACTTCAATGATGGGTTCCTCGGTGGACTTCCTCATGATGGAAAGTTTGGAAACCGCAGGAACTTCCTCCCCGTCCCCTTTCTCACTCTTAGGGATAACTACCTCTTTACCGTCAACGGGAATGTATCTAAGAGCGATGTCTTCAACGTCGGCGAACAGAACCGACGGGTCCTTTATCCCGAGGAATTTGGCAATCTCCGCCGCCGCCTTCAACTCAATGAACGGTGACGAGAAATCAAGTTCCTTACCAACAAGGGGAGATTCCTCTATCACCGAAGTCAAAACGACTTTCTCCTTCGGGAGAAGAGGTGTTGATTGAGGGTGGAGACGGGTGAGACCGGCGACGGTAAGTGGTGTCTCCCCGAGGAACTGGTCAACGGTCAAAGTCTCCGACGGCGGGGTCTCCTTCTCCAACAACCACTCCCTTACCTTACTACCCTCCCATTCCTTCTTCAATGTCTCCCAACACTCCTCCTTCTTGGAAAGAACTTCGTGTTCCTCGTATTCAGCACCTACCATAACCTCGGGGTCATAACAAACCCAGAAGAGAGGGTTCTCATGGTCAAAGGGGACAGTGTATCCAAGTTTCTTCATGGATTTCAGAAGACGGGAGAAGATTTCCCGCTGCGCCTCGGGAGTATAAAGTGACCTGATTTCAGGTTTCAAGAAAACACGGTAAGACTTCAAAATCCACTCAGGGGTCATCGGGAAGTTGAGCCCGACAGGGTCGGCAAACTTACCATCGGGTATCTCCTTGAAAAGTGGGTGTTTCTCCACATGGGCGGTGATGGACGGTTCGTATTTGTAAATTTCCTTTCGTCGTGTCAACACTTCCACGACTTCGTCCTCGGAAAGGGTCGGCGGTTCAATCCACAACCCCGCAATGACCTTCTCCTCCCACTCCTCCTTCCTCAACAACAACTCTTGGTTGAAGTAGTAAATTTGCGGGTTGAAACCTTCCATGTTGGAGACGTTCGTGATGTCACCCAACCCAACGATAGGGGAGTGAGAGAATTGGACTGGACCGTAGGTGAGTGCCCGTGCCAACGCCCTGTTGTAAACGTTTCGTGCCGACGGAATGTCGTAAAGGGAGAGAATGTAATGGGGGTTTTCATGGAAGAACTCGACGACGGCGTGGGCGTAAGGTTCGGTGATGGGAAAGAGGTAGTTGACGGGGTCGGCGAAGTCCTCTTCGGTCAAGTCCAAATAGAACTCAGGTTTGACTGGTGAACCGACGGGTGTCGGTGAGATACCATACCTTTTCGCCCTTTCGGACTGTTTGACCAAATCGTCCCCGAGGGGACGAAGTTTCCTCGCTTCAACTGAAACCCTTTCAACCTCCAACCAAATGTCGTTAACGGTCTTTCTCATCGTTTCCATTTTCACCATCTCCGAAGTGTCCTCCTCTACGTCGAATGAAATATGGATACTTTCTTTATTTTCCGACTTCGTTGAGTTGGTTTCCTCCGTGACCTTGAGGAGTTCGTCGGTTTTATTTACGGTTTCTTCGGTCTTAATTAAGGGGGTTTCTTGGGTTTCCCACCACGAGATCGCCTTCACGAGGACATCCACGAGCCGAGTTCGTGGGTTGGCAGCCAACCCCTCACGGATTATCCCAACATGTTCCACCTCGGCGTCGGTGATGACTCTGTAGATACCGTCTTTTTCCAATACCCTCTCGTAGGCGTTTATCCAACCGCCGACGGAAACTTGGAAGGGGACACTCCCCCTTTGTTTGTAGGTTTCCAAGATTTCCAAGATTTCAGGGTAGACCATTCCCCCGAACCTGTTCGCTTTGAAGGTCAGGTGGACTTCACGGCGACCGTCGGGGGTCTCAACCAACCTACCGTCAACGGATATTCCGGGAGTGAAGTGGTCGTCGTGTCCCCTTGTCAGTCGGATTTTACCTTGTTTGGCGCTCTCTACGATTTTCTCCAAGACCCGACGGGACATTTTGTCCCCCTGTCGGTCCAAACTGTCATCGGAGACCACAAAGGTCAAATAAATGTCACGTTGGTTGTCGGGAAGGATGTTGACTTCCGCTTTGGACAACGACAAAGTCACGTCCGCCCGGAAAGGAATCCTACACTGGACTTCCTCAATTTTCTTCTCTTCCATCTTAATCTTCATCCCCCCGAAAAGGGTCACGGGGGGAAATTTTCCCCCTTTACTTAATTAAGTTCGTGTCAACCTACTCGTTTTTGTCCACCGAAAATTATTTTAGTTCCGTGAACGGTTACTTAAGGGGACTTAACCTACCTTAACCCTTATTAAGTCTTGCGTTTCCTTTTTGTCCGTCACATAATTTGACTTTGGAGGGAAGATGACCGTGAACGTGGACGCCCTCATGGAAGTAATGAACGTGATGAGAAGTATCGTGGAACTCACGAAAAGGGGAGTAATCGGGTGGGTAATCAGTGACGTAATGGAGAACGGGGTAGTCTTCAAAGGCTCTCTCTCCCCCTACACCTTCACCCTTTCCGTTCAGGTAGTCCCTTATATGTCTAAGGTGTTGGTGGTTCAATCGGAGAACCAACCCGCCGCCCCGCCCCTCTCCCTCGCCCAAATCTTCTCCTTTACGGTCAAAGAAAACGAAACCGTCGTCCTACACCACACCGTCGACCCAAACACCACAGACCCCGTCGTCTCCCTCATCAAAGAACTCTACACCCAAATACACGAGAAGGTCAACAACGAAGCGCCCGCCCGGGTCCACCGACTACGTAAAACCTTAGAACAATATCTGAAGTGAAATCCGAAGTAAAAGGGGGTGTTACTAAGTAAAGTGGAGACACGTAGAGGTGAAGGGTATGTTTAAAACGAGGGAACTGTGGGTCGTAAGTTACCTTTACACACTCAACATTCTCCCCGACCGAGTGGAATACCACGGGACGGGAGGAAGGGTGTTCTTCGTTTACGAAAACTTAAGTGAAAACGTCGGGGTGAGCGTCGAGGCGGCGTTGTATTCGGGAGACCCACGATTGGTCGCCCACCTACCCACCCTCGTCAGGGGGTTCAATCTCTGTCGTAAATGGTTGAGGTTGTCCCAAATTTGGAGACGGTCGTTCTCATTGAAGGAAATAGACGAGAACATAGAGAAAGTGGTCTCCCGCCGACGGTCGGAACATCAACCCCCTAAAGACATACAAGAACTCGTGGAACTTCTGGAAATAGGAGGTGACAACGATGGAACAAC
>Ga0105162_1001879_pt1 | contig 11585 bp, 12 predicted proteins | sample JNZ201metaG_FD_81532 | JGI IMG/M metagenome (GOLD analysis project Ga0105162, IMG submission 81532) | Hot spring microbial communities from Jinze hot spring, China to study Microbial Dark Matter (Phase II) - JNZ 20120812A | ecosystem: Environmental > Aquatic > Thermal springs > Hot (42-90C) >...
CGGCCACATCAACATCCCGGAAGATATTTGAGCTCGCAAACCCCCCGTGCACAACCGCTAAGAGCACCTCCCCCCGCTCGTACAGGAGCCCGCGTAAAAGCTCAAGCACCTTCCCCCTTTCCTCCCAAGGCATCGACTTGGGCCGTCGCCTCCCCTCTTCAAGAGCCCTTAGCCTCGACATACCCCTCCACCTCTTTGATGAAGCGTTCAACCGCCTCTATACCCCCCTCCCTAGCCTCCCTATAGATCCTCAGGTCGTTTACAGCCCGGTACCTATGAACTGTCTGGTTTCCTAGCGACTCAAGCTTAGGAAAATATCTTCAGGAGAGAAGCTGTGGTATTCAGGCTTTGTGGCTACATGTCCCCCTCTGGCACAGTCCACCAGGAACTCGATGCTAGCTCGGGTTAGGCGTGAAAACCCACAGCTTACTTATTCGGGCATAACAACATCCACTCCAAACATCTGCGCTTAGTTCTGTAGTCTGAGCTATGCGGCTGGCTAGGCGATAGTTTTCTAAGAGTTTGGTAATGACAGGGAACTTTATCTTTTTATACTACTGAGATAGATGGTAAGAAAAAGAGAAGTTTAAGCTCATTGACTAGACCGTACGTGCCAGCAAGGCACCCGCAAGAGCTACCGCGGCTGCTGCTGCGTAGTACCAGCGAGCTAAGAGAATCGAGAACGCCAGGACGACGATGAGTAACGCGATCCAGAGGTTTTGCTCAGACCTGGTAGCATAACCTTCTTCGACTCTGTTAGCAAAGCGATAAAGGAAGACTGAGAGGAGGAGGGATGCAATACCAAAGACCACAATCGTTCCGAGAAAAAGAGTTGAAACAGAGATGATCGCGGAGAGAATCCGGCTGAGAAAATTGGGAAGGAGGGGGGCCAGTGTTCCAAGGGCAGAGGCTATCGAGAGGAGTAACCCTACCCAGGCTAAATCGAGGATTGTGAGCACTGCAAGAACTACCGCAGCGACTTTCAGCATTATTGGAGGTATCTCTCCCCACTCGTCCACTACACCACCTTCCTTAACGCAAGAATACCCCGCACGTCAGTTAATGCTTGCTCAACCACGACAACCCTTTCTTGAGCTGCGCACTTAAGCCCTATGACGAGAATCGCGGGCCAACCCTCAGACAGCAGCTGCTCCACAACCTCTTCGCACTCGCCCTTCTCCATCGAGCTGGCTTTTACTTCGTAAAGGCCTCGTTCAAGGGGTAGCTGCACTGCCGCAAGGAGCTTCTCGGCTAGGTTAACATCACCTAAGGCTATGACGACTGGGACTTCGCGTGCCACGGCGACAAGAGTCGGTGTGGGCACACCTTGCTCAGCCAGCAAGAGGGAGTGCAGCCCCTCCTGACGGAGCTTCTTTACGCGGTCGACGGCCTTAACTACGTCATCGGGTCCGCAGCGTACCACGAGCTGCCGTTCCGTCCCTCTAGCGAAAACCCTCCTTAGAAGGCTTAAAAGCCTCTCCAGCTCCATAATAACCACCCAAGCGCATCCTGCACAACGCTCCACGATACAAGCGCAGAGACCAGTAAGGAAAGCCCGAAGACTAATGCCCAATTCTGCCTATTCCACCTTGCCACATAGTGCCCGTCCAGGGGCGGCACCGGAAGGAGATTGAAGACTCCCATACCAGCAGAAACTATCGCAATGATCGCAAAGAGAGGCGAAGCAGGGGAGAAGAGAGCAGAAAGTGCAGCTATAAGCATGTTAGTCAAGGGGCCTGCAAGAGCTATTTCCCCCATATCGTCCTCCGACGCGAAACCCTGAACTTCCACTGCACCAGCAGTCCCTACTTTCACCAGACCCCCACTTAAGAGGCAAATCATGATAGAGGACACGAGCGAGGGGGTTGAGAGCCTGAAGCGCGAGCGGAAGCCTAAGTGCTCGGCTAAGTACCTGTGGGCGAGCTCGTGAGGTACGAAAGCTGCTGCAATAGTTACTAGCGCGATCGGGAATGAATACAGCGATGGGTAAGCGTACACGAGCGAAAGTCCCAGCGCCGCGACTACGAGCTCAATGAATTCCTCTTTCTCGAGCTCAACCGCAAGGGACACGGCGCACATGCACCTCACCATGTTCGGGGGATTGTAACTCACCCTGCCTAGGTGGAGCTAACAATCCCGCAAAGCGAGGTCTAGATACCACTCGAGCGCCAACAGCCTTTGATACGACTTCAGCGAGCTGGAGGGCTATCGCGTCGCACGAGGAATCAGGGACGTGACCGCTTGGAGGGTCGTATAGGTCCATAACTAGGCTCATACCCCCTTGACATGCTTTACCCCTCACTACGGCGGTGAGCTGTTGGCCACTCACCTGTATCGTTCGCTTGGCTCTGAAGCTGCCCTCGTCTAATAGCTCAACGGAAAAGCCCTTCAGCTCAAGCACGCGCACGAGCTCATGAAAGGTTCTCGAAATCTCGACTGCAGTAACAATCTCAAGAACGTACCTCCTATTCGACATGGCCTTCACCTCTTGATCTCGGCCGCCTTGAAAGGACCTCGGTTAGCAGCAGCACCACATCCCTGGGCTCAAGCTTGCCCTTCTTACCCTTGTAGGAGATTCTGGCTTTCTTGACGATCAACTCGGCTTCATCACAGGATACACCCCTTTTTTCGCACTCCTCAATGAGCTTCTTGAGAGCCTCCTCGTTGATGCACTCTCCCAGCTCCTTCTCGAAGTACGTAAGGAACTCCTCAGCAGTTGGAGATCTCAGAGTGGCCGTCCTGTCGAAAAGGGATCTCAACACTTCCTCGAAAAAGGGAGCCTGCAGAAACCTGGTGTGAAGCGTCCTGGCTAGCTCATCAAGGCTTCTCGGGGATGCGGCGATGATAACAGCCCCCCTATCCTTGGAACCGCGAAGCTGGTTTAATCCCCCAGGGTTGTAGACGAGGAAAAGAGCAAGGTTTCTAACTCCTATGACCTTCGACGAGTAGCTTATGACTTCTTCGTCTGCAAGTGTTGCCTCGTAGCCATTCTTCTCTGCCCACCCAACTGCCCCCTCCACAAGCCTCCCGCTCCAGAGGTCTGGGGGTCCAACTATTAACATACTCAATCCCGCCTTGATTGCCTCGATGATTTCCTTCTGTACGTGCACATGGAAAGGAATTTCCTCCAGATCAAAGGAAACACGCCTGCTCCCAGTCGGAGTTCCTAGAGGCTGTCTGAGGCTGACTCCTTCAGCTGTATTAGGCCAAGTATCAACCCACACCCATGGTTCACCCGAGGAAACTTCGAGGTAGCCACAGAAGGCACGAGCTCTCCCGAGGTAACCGTGGAAGCTTTCTACGAAGCGGAGTCGATAAAACAGCAACTCGTGCTGGAAGGGGGGCAGGGTGAGATTCGCGAGAAGCCTATTCCCCTCTAGAGTGAGGCCCCGCTGCTCAGTAACCACAGCTGTTGCAGGAACCTGGTCCACTACTTGTACATCAACCCTTGTGCTTCCAATGTTGACAACTTCTAGGTACACTTCCACCTCGGGGTTGTAACCCTGAGTGTAAGTTGGCAATACCCATTTTCTCACGATGATCTCAGCCATGGTGCCTCACCACTCTAATGGGTTCGAGCCGATAAAGCGCCTCCTCACTGTAAGCGAGGAGAATAAGGTGCGGATGCCTGTCTCCATCTGAAACTCCTTCGACTCTCTGAACTCTCGGGAGCTCGGAGAGTAGTCTCTCATAGAGAAGAGAATTCCCGCCTCCTAAGACGATTGTCATAGCAACCTCCTCAGGATGCACCCCCTCGTAGCAAGGGTAGTTTGTCCGAAGATGAAGTTCAACGTTCTCATCGCATGGAATAATTATGTAAGCTGAGCTTACACCTCTTACAATCTGATAGAGCTCCTGGGAATACTGTGGGAGTATGTGGACTAGGCGCACGATATAGGGAGCACAGCGGGGCGCGGAGAGAATCACAGGTATCCTTGCAGTGAGCAAGTGCCTTATGAAGGCCCCTTCATTTATAAGCCGTTCCCCCTCCCTCCATGCGCAGATAGCGAAGCACGGTAGCTTCCTTTCGGCGAGTATGCTGAGCTCGTTGATAAGTGGCCCAAGCGCGCTCCACCAGAGCGAGACGCGCGGGAGGTTTAAGAGCACACAGCAGAAGTTCTCAGACGCAATAAGCCTACCCACCCACTTGGCTAATTCCTGCTGCTGAACAGCATCGCCCGGGGGTGTGAAGGCGTAAAACAGGTCGCAGCTTCTAGACCGGGCGACGTTTACCAGAACCACGTAGCTTCTGGGGGGTCGCCTGGAAGTCATCAGCAGGTAAAAACCAAGCATTAGCAATGCGAGAACTATGAGAGGAAAGCCAGCAAGAACAGAGAAGGGTACAAAAAGCCTAGCCGCTAAGAGCGCCGATGCGGCAACAAGCGCAAGGATCAGCATCATCAGCATAATTGACATCTGCCTTCTGCCGGCGAGCGAGAGCTCAGGTTCCCCTACCTCGATTATCAGCACGCGTCTTACCCTCCTTGCACGGCGGAGGAACAGCACTATTAGCACAGCTAGTAGAACTGCGGACACCGCCAGAGTAAAGGTTGAAAGTCCCCCCATCACCTACCCTCCCCTTTTCAACTTCCGTACCTCTTTGACTAGGGCCTCAAGGTTTTGAAAATCGATCCTATTCTCAGCTCGTCCTCCGATTCGATATGCTTTTAAGATGAACGGACCGACCAGCGCTGCCAAAATGAACCTAGCTTTTCCACTTTTATTACCACGTGCTTCTTTCCAATACTTAGGGGCACCGAAACCTTTCTCAGTTAGCGACCTTACAGTTATGTTCGAAGCTGCCCTTACTCCCTCTTCAATTCTTCTTGCCGCATCCTCGATCGTACTCATAAGATGACTTACGACATCATTTCGTAAATCCTCCACGATTTCCCCTGGGGCCCAGACTGCTCCAGATACTACAACTTCGTTACTCGGGGGAATTTCCAGCTCTAAGAACTTTCCGGCTGAGAAGAAAACAGGGTTCTCAAACGAAGGATCGGCAACTTGACTGATGAGCCCTTCCCAGCTTGGGCTTTCGGCGAAGAGGGGTAAGGAGACGTAGACATGCGTTGAGTCGTCACGCACGTCTGGGGGAGGACACTGTGCCCTAAATACATTAATCGGGTCGTCGAGTCGCAAAACTCCTCTAACGAGCGCATATTTAAAATAGGCGATTCGTCGTCGATCCTCATCGGTATTTAGGGTTGGGACAAGTACGCTGACGTGCTCTAATTCATGACCTTTCTCCTCGAGGAATTGCTGCAATTCAACATTTGACGCGATGCGGTTCCTGATAATTTGCCCATAGGGATAGCTCGGAATTCGATCAACAGGAGTTCTTATGAGTGACAAAGCCAGCCTCTGCCTTCCGATGAAAAAGCTATAAAATCGCTCCTGAACGAGATCGAGAAATGCAGAAGTTGGACCGAAGCCTGAGGTTCCGACAAAGAAATATGCGGTGGTTTCTGCCCTCTCAGCGGCCCTCTGAAGGGCGCGATCTATTCTCTCAGCCAGCTGGGGCTGCCTCATTCTGGAAAAAGCCTCACTGATCATGCCACCGAAAGGCTGTGGATTCACAAGGACGATTTCAGCGTTCAGTTTCCTCCGCTTGGCGTACTCGCTTACCGTTCGATGATCATCCATTCCGCTCACCATAATGATGTGCTGCATATTGGGATTTGCGAGCCCTTCTTCTACATCGATCCGTAAGATCCGCATCCCCTCGGACCCGGCGTAAGCGTTGACCACGCGGGCCGCTCGGACTCTTAGCGGCTCCATAGGCATCACCTTAAACGGGTGGTGGTCTCCCCCTCGACTGAATTATAAGAGCCAACAGGGCGGCGCACATAGCACCTAGGGCAGTTCCTGCGATTAAATATATCAGGTTGAGCCTTGAGGCGTTTTCGGCACTGACACGTTCCTCCGTGATTATCGGCCAGCTGGCACCTGCGGTTTCATTGTACCCTTTGCCTGATGCGTGAATCGTCAGAATCAATGTTCCGACCTTCCGAGGAATAATCAGGGAGAGATAGGCTTCTTCCACGTACTCTGCACCTTGCAAATTCAAGCATGTTCGAGGTCTTCGCATGTCCTCGATCCGATTAGAGTGCCCCCGAACGGAGATTGTACCAGAAACCGTTTCCGCGCCGCGAACTTCAAAACAGACTGATGTAGCGCGTGTAGTAAAATCGATTAAATTGCGAATCCAGATATGAACATTTCGCCCCCCGATCAGAGAGCTGTCGAAAATATCACCGCGTACTTCTATAACTATTCCATGAGTTTCTAAATGCATCTCCCTCCTCAGCGCTAATCGCTCCAAATTAATGAAGGAGAACAGGAGAATGCCGATGTCGAGGACTATACCCACTAGAAGCGCGCTGATCACTGCCTTGGTGAACTTTTCACCCGCCATCACCATACCTCTCCTAACATACCTATTTAAATCTTTCGGTAGTTCATTCCTTCGTAGAAACATAGAATCAATCAAGACTTCTAGAGGAAATGCTGTGGCCATGGCTGCCAATACTGTCTTCCCAGCGATAGCAACACGGATTCTCTCTAGTTATCGCGGGCTGCATTCAGTCAGTTATTGAAACATGGTAACTCTTGCTTTTTGCCAAAACCAGGTTGGAGAAACCTTCTATATGGGAGTATTAACAATATTAACAATATGAACAGTATCAATATCTCATTTCTGGCAGCGTGCTATTAGTGTGGCTTTTACTCTGCTGAACATTCAGAGAAGTAAGGAATACTAGCGTGGTATGTGTATCAAATTTTTAACTATAGTTTCTATTTTTTCTTGCGATAGAACATATCTAAAAAGTTCGGTTTACTTTAGTAGCATATTCTAAGAGAGATAAAGAAAGCAGTCGAAGACTAAAAACAAGAGGTTGGCGGCAAGTAGTAACCTACCTTTCGGGGTACGTAGTTCTGAATAGGGTGCCTTCTACTTGTTTTCTTTTACATAAAGATTCACTTTTAAACTTTTCATTCATAAAAACACAGCCAAAAGTCCCTTGCGTAGAAAATCTAGTTTCTGCAGCGTGAGAGTCGATTCTCTTCTCGAATGAGAGAGCGGGCATAGCATCAAGAGTCCTGAAGTTAGTAGAGATCGCACTAAATGTTTAGGGAAAGGAAATATTGGATGAGCTAAGGGATTAGAGGGAGAAATAGGCTATGCCTAATGCCTCTGAGAAGGTTTCCCTGAAGCTACACCTCTATTCCTAGCACTCTTGCAACCTTCATTATTGTTTCGTGATCGCCGCTTTTGAACAGTTTCAGGAGGGGGATGAGGATTCTTAGGAGCTTCTCTCGTTTAACGGCGTCTTTGGGAGCTTCTGGGGTGGGTTTCCCGATCATCTCGTAGTTGTTTCCAAAGACTTGTCTGAATATCGCGAGCGCCCTTTCCATGTGGAATTCAGATGTAACAATTGCTAGTTTTCTCAGCTTAAGCTCATCAGCAACGAGCTTGGAGTAGTACGCGTTCCCTATGGTTGTCTTTGAGGGATGGCACTTAATGATCACTTGAGGGTCAACGCCAAGTTCTATGGCCTTTTCGTACATAGACTTAATCTCTTCCTCGGTGCCTGCGAGGATAAGCTTGGAACACGTACGATTCATAATAAGTTTTACGCCTTCTCTTAATCTTGGAAGCGATACACTATTTTTGCTTGCGTCTATTACACCACCACCCAGAACTATAACAGCGTCGCAGTTTTCGAGGTAGGCGCTACACCATTTCGATGCTTGTTGGTGAGTGCCAAAGGGCATAGGGTTCTCACCAAGCTCCGTGGAGACCTGACAGAAGGCCTGCTTTTTCACCTAATCTAAGAACCAGGTAGGCCCATGAAATCAGGTAGTCTTTAAATGTAAAGCTATCAGTTTCTCTATACAATCTGATAAGCTTATCTCTATCCCAACCACCCAATGCTATCGCTTCATCTAAAATTTTCTCATAGAATTTTTCACCTAATCTTCTTTCATGTAATCTAAAAGTTCTAGTAACGCTATCAACGTCATTGAATATGAGTTTCGCATGAAGGCTAAGTATAAACCCCCTATGGGTAAGGGGCAAATCACCTACTATATCCTCAAAGGTGTTAAATAATCTTTTTGTTCTTCTTACATAAACATTAATTACTGAAGCTGATTCTGTTAAACCTGCTAAAGGATCATATCTAATGAAGTTATAATCTTTTGGATTTATTATGAAAATGGTTGGTTCTTCAAAAGTTGATACGAGGGCTGCTCTTTCAGCTAAGTACTTTAAAACCTCCGGCTCCTCAGCGAGGATACTGCCAACGAGGTCTACTATAGCCTTATTTACGTCTGATCTAGAACTGAATATGTTGGACCATACAGTGGCAGGGTTTTTATCACATTCCTTAGATGTTTCTATCTCGCAGTGAGCTTCACTAGTTATACGCATAAATCTATCGTAAAAGTATACTGCAAGATCGGCATACTTTTCTTTATCGACCTCGATATAACCGTTTTCAATATAGTCATTCAAGTATTTCAGCGGTACATCTAAAGATTGCCTGCTAAGTTTCATGAGCCTAAATACATCTATTCCATTTTCAATGAGCTCTAGAGATCTTTTAAGGACCCTCTCGGCCAGTTCACGGCGAACGTCATCTGAGAAGTACTCCATTAATAGTCGCATGCAATCTTCTTGGTTATATCCCATTATTGCCCATGTAACTGGTTCTACCACTATTATGATACTTTTTAGTAGAACAGTGTACAGGAATAGAATATAATGTATTAAATATCTGAATATCTTTAGATTAATATCGTCTTTAACAATAGCATCTATACCCTTTTCTACTTCACTTAATCTTTTAAGGGCCTCATTTACTTCTAATTGTTTTTTCAATTCTCTTTCAAATCCGGTTCTTATATGAAAGATCTCAGTAAGGTATATTTGAAGCATCCTAATCATCCAACTTACGGCATCAAGTAACGTAACTACCGATGTTTCCCGTAGTATGTACCAATGACAATACTCATGCTTCAATACTTCGAGTAAGTCCTCTTCGGCCTTTCTTTCACTTATCGAGAGTCTCAAACCTTCCAGAAGTTTTTTAATAATTTTCCTACCTTCTTCCTCGCTCTGGACTCCTGATAGGGCTGACCTCTCCACGATCTCTGGGTCTGTTATAGCTATTATTCTCCCTGTGAAAAGTGCTTTCTCCCATTCCTTTATTATCGCATCTTTCTGGAACATCCGCATAGCAGTAGTGTAAAGAGGGTGAGTTTGCGGTACGTGGAGTAGCTTGAATACGATCAGGGAGGGATTTGTGATTTCGGCTGAGGGCATGCGGAAGAAGCGGAAAACCGTGTGGATGTTGTAAAGCGCTATTCTCACTACGAAGCTGGCAAGCCTTCTGGGGAGTCTAGCAATGATAAATGGAATATAGGAGAGAACAAATTTAACTAGATTTCTAAAAAAATTCATATTTGAACCCTTAAGTTCCGAACTTCACCCAACTACCTGCGTAGTGCGCTGGTACTGCTACCATGTTCATACCCGTTTACTCTGCAACTCCTCAAAAAACTTTCTCATTTTCTCTAGTTCCTTAGGCTCCAGAAGCCTCTTCCTGGTGAGATCTATGTAGCGCATGAGTAATAACTCCATTTCTACGTAATTTTTTAGAAAATCGCTTTTTCTTATATCTTCCAACCTTCTTCTACCTTCCTCGGTTATGCTGTAAATGCCGAACTTTTCATCGCATGCTACAAGCCCTCTAGCCTTTAACCTCTGCAGGGCTTGCCACACTGACTTACTGTTCAACCCTGTTTTCTTAGCAACGCCCGCCGCTCTTTCACTACCTTCCTCCAAGACCTCTAGGATCGCCACCTCTATAGGAGTCAACTCATCTCTCATTTCCTCACCCCTTACCACCTCCAATTTTCTATTTTCCGTTTCCTGTAGTAGAACAATTGGTGCTACAAAAGTCTTACTCTTGAGGAAGTAGCTTCTTCGAAGGCTTTTCCGGAGCAACGAGAGATGGTGGCTAGCCTTCTGAAGATTCTGCAGCTCGCGTCAGCTAACTGCTAAGGCTGCGCTATTAGCATTAGCCCTTGAAGAGCAAGCTCAGCGCATTTGTATTGCTGCGGGATAGCTACAGGGGGGTGGGAGTACCTAAGGTGAAGGCTAGGGTCTGAAATGTCTCTGACAGCAATCGGGGGGTAGATGTAGAGCTGGTCGTCAACGACGGGTCTACGTTCACTGTTCTGCCTGCTGCGCTGTTCAGGAGCTTAGGTGTCGAGAAGGTGAGGAGGTTGAAGATAAGACTCGCTGATAGCAGAGTGGTAAAGGGGAGGTGTGTGAAGTTGGCATCGAGGTTGAAGGGAACCGCCTCACGTCCACCCCCTGGTATTCGGGAGCGAGGACACGCACATACCCGACACAGTCACGATGGACGCGATAAGCTTGGCCCCGACGTGGTAGGAAAGAGGCTCGTCCCGACAGAAGCCCTCTTCATGCAGTAAGCGACAGCCCCTCTTGACACGTCAGCGAGAAGGTGCCTCTAGCCGCATAGAAGGAAGGGTTGCGTAAGGAAGGTAGTGCTAACCCCGTTTTGCCTCGGAGGGTCTCAGTTTCCCATGGGGTTCCCAGCGGAATCTCCAAAGCCCTCTACCGAAGGCTTCCACCGCTATTTCGAGCTCCTCGGCGAGCTGGTCGCTGATGAGGGGTTCATCGGTCAGCGGAGATACGAGCACGTCAGCCAGCACCTCTCTAGACTCTACTCCGTTCGCGGTAACCACCTTTACCAGCGCCGCTCTTGGGTAGTACCAGACTCTGAGCGGGCCTCCCGCGGTATCAACGTCAGCCTCTCTAGCGTCGGCCGTGGGTGGCCACATGCCTAGCCTCCTCGCCGTCGGGGTAGGGATCATCAGTTGAGGCGTTGGAGCTTCGTAGCCGCTGTTGAGCAAAGCCACTTCCTCTACTCTCCCCTCCTTACCCCTGATTACCAGCCTGACTCTCACCGGCACGTTCCCGGACACCTCGGAACTTGATCCGGCCCACTCGGGCCACCCTCCTGAAAACGATCCTACCCACTTTCGCCAAGCTCTACACCGAGTTAACGCGCGATCTCGGGCTAATAAGCTTCTCACTCAAGCATAGGGTACGCTGGCGGGAAGCAGGGCTTATCAAGATGGTGCAGCTTTGGGAAGCGATGCGGGAAACACGCGCCCGGCGGCTTCCACTGAAAGCGCTACTATCCGTGGCGCTACTAGCGGCCCTAGTTGTGGTCGTCAGCAGGCTTATCTACCGGCCTTCCACGTACACTACTGTGCAACCCTCTCTTCCCTCAGGGGCTGTGGATGAGCTTCTCTCCTACTACGAGTACGATAGGAGCATCCCCCTCGAGGCTGAGGTCAGTAGGCTGAGCGAGGAGGAGCTGATTGTGGTTTACAAGGTGTACTACTCGAGCGTGAACAATGTTCGCGTACCGGCGCTCCTCATACTCCCGAAGGTTGGTAGGCCGCCGTACCCCTGCATCGTCTTTCTCCACGGCTACGGGGGTAGGAAGGAGGACGCGATACCTTTAGCCAGGGTTGCATCC
>Ga0105162_1001881_pt1 | contig 11573 bp, 6 predicted proteins | sample JNZ201metaG_FD_81532 | JGI IMG/M metagenome (GOLD analysis project Ga0105162, IMG submission 81532) | Hot spring microbial communities from Jinze hot spring, China to study Microbial Dark Matter (Phase II) - JNZ 20120812A | ecosystem: Environmental > Aquatic > Thermal springs > Hot (42-90C) >...
GGCCAGGTTGCACACGGCGATCTCATCACGGTTGGTGGGAAGGGCGACCTCTGTACACAGGTTGAGGGAGTGAATGACGCCCGCGTGGCGCAGCATGCTGCGCAGGTTAGCGCTGTCCTTGAAAGTGATCCACGGATGGCCGGTCTCCATCAGGACGGCCAGGATCTTCTGGTAAAGCGCTCGGGCCCGTACCTTCCGCCACGCCCGGCGGGGCAGCTGCCCACGTTCCGCCTGCTCGATATAGGCCTCATAGCGTTGTCGGAAAGCCTCTCCATACAGATCGACGAGGTCGCCTGCATACATCGGATCGAAGAGATACCAGTCCGCGTCATCCACCACCCGCTCCATGAAGACATCGGGGATCCACAGAGCCGTATCCAGAGAGGGCGTGCGCTGGTAGGGATCCCCAGCGTTCCGGCGTAGATCCAGGAAGGCTTCGATCTCCAGGTGCCATGGCTCCAGGTAGGCGGCCATGGTTCCCCGCCGCCGTCCTCCCTGATTGATGGCGTGGATCAGGGCATCGTAGAAGTGAAGGAAGGGGATGAGACCGCCGCTGCGGCCGTTGATGCCGCGCACTGGAGCGCCGGCGGCTCGCAGGCGGGTGATGGAGGCACCGATGCCACCTGCGTATTTGGCCAGCATCCCGAAGGCGACTGCCGCATCCAGGATGTGATCCAGGCTATCGTGGACCTCATATAGATAGCACGAGGCCAGCTGATGGTGAGGAGTTCCGCTGTTGAAGAGAGTGGGGGTGCTGGGAAGGTAGCGCAGCGTGCTGATCCGCTCATAAAAGCGCAGCGCCCATTCCTCCCGATGGCGCTCCGCGAGCGCCAGCCCCATGGCGACCCGCATCCACAGCGCCTGGGGGAGCTCCAGCACCTGCCGCGTCTCCGGATCGCGCACCAGGTAGCGGTCGTAGAGGGTGAGCAGTCCCACATAGGGTAGAAGGGCATCCCGACGGGGGTCCAGAGCGTGGGACAGCCGCTCCAGATCAAAGCGTAGCAAATCCGGATGAAGCACCCCACGGGCCACCCCCTCGCGGATGTAATGGGGAAACCACCGGGCGTAATCGATTTCCTCAGAGCCAGTAGCCTCCAGAAGGATGCGCCGCCACAGCAGGGCAGCAGCCGCCCGTTCCCATCGGGGATCCTCCCAGATCCGCTGGGCTGCGATCAGGATCAGCCCCTCCAGGGCCTGGGGCGGATCCAGGCGGTCTAGCATGACATCCCGAGCTTCTGCGAGAGCCTGGGTCTGCAGGGGTTCTGGAAGGCCAGTGGCTTGAAGCCAGCGACGCAACGCCATCTCGCCATGGGAAGCCTGCCGCACGATCATGGCATCCTCCCGGTTGAGGATGGGATCGCGCGGGAAACAGCCGGCAGGGGTTCCGCCTTCCGAAAATTCGGATCTCAAACCATGGAAGGCGTCCTCGATCGCCCTCCCGCGAGGCGATCGAAGGATTTGGGGAGGATGGGCCGGTCTTCGGGCTTCCGGATCATCCTACTCGCCGCGCCTTCCCAGGGGGGTCCCCAGTGGCGAGTCGTGCGGCCTTCAGGGGAGGCCGCACTGAGCGGCTTTCGTCCCCGGTTACCGCTGCGGGGCAGCGCCGGTTTCCCACCGGACTTCCCGTCACCCATCCGAATCGAACCGGCTTTGTCGGCTATTATATCCAGAGGGGGTGAAATGTCAAGGATGTCGTCGTTCGTTCCAGAGCTTTTCAATGATCCAGCCGATGGGCAGGTTCCGCAATCCGAACGCTCTGGAACCGATGCGACAGATCAGGAGACTTGCCCGCTGAGGAAGATGGCGGCGCAGGAGCCTTCTCCCTCTTCAGAATATTTCGGGGGGCGCATGTCCTGAACGCATCGGCGCGCGCAGCCGATGGGTCAGGTAGGATGCGCCAGCGGGAGGATGAGGACGACCTCGGTTCCCCGCGGGCTGCGGGGGCGCACGATCAGTTTTCCACCATGCGCTTCCGCCACCGCGCGGGCCACGGCCAGGCCAATCCCCATTCCCGGAAACCGTCGGGTGGTGCCGCCCTCCGCCTGGTAGAAAGGCTCCCCGATCCGCTCCAGGCAATCCGGAGGGATCCCGATCCCTTCATCCTGCACCCGGAGGACCGCCCGCCCCTCCTCCATCCCCAGGGAGATCTCAATTTTTCCTCCCGCGGGGGAGAACTTGGCCGCGTTATCCAGGATTTCACCGATCGCCCGGATCAGGCCCTCCGCATCCCCCATCAGCCACAGGTCTTCCGTGAGAAACTGAGCCTCCACCCGGTAGCGCTCCGGGTCCAGCCGGGTTTGCCATTGGCGGAGAGCCTCCCCCACCAGGCGTTTCAGGTCCAGGGGGACACACGCGATCTCCCCCGCGCGGACGGCTTGCAGGGTCAGGAGCAACTCCACATACCGGCGCAATTCCTCCAGGCGCCCCCGGCTCACGGCGATCGCTTCCCGCTGCTCCGGGTTCAGAGGTCCGAAGGCTCCATCCAATAGAAGCTCCAGGTAACCGATGGCCACGGCCAGGGGGGTGCGCAGCTCGTGGGAGACGTTCTGGATCATCTCCTCCCGGAGCCGAAGGGTTTCGCTGAGGGCCCGATTCATGGCGGCCAGCTCCTGAGCCTGGCGCTGAATTTGCTCCAGCAGCCGGGCGCTGTGGATCCCCGCCGCCAGCAGGTCAGCCACTCCCTGCAACAAGCCCCGGGCCTCTACATCGAAGGTTCGCTGGGTGCGCCAGGCCACGTTCAGCACCCCCAGCTTCTCGCCGTGGAAGGATAAAGGAGTTGCCGCAAGGCTCCGGATCCCATCGCGTTGAACGATCGCCCGCGCCTCCGGAGGGTAGGGGAAGTCCTCGATCCGCTCCACCCACACGGGCTCTCCCCGGAGGAAAGCCCGAACCGTGACGGAGGAGTTCCTTTCCCCATGCATCACATCCTGCTCCCCGAAATAGCGTGCGTTCTCCGCGGAGAAGCCGTGCTGAGCGATCAGGCGCAGGCGGCCAGGATGGGCAGGGTCCTGGATATAGATGCTGGCGGCATCAGCGGGAAGATGATCCAGAATCTCCCTCAGGGCGCGATCAAGCAATGTCGAAAGATTGGGCGCTCCCACAAGGGTCCGGGCGATTTGATACAGCACATGCAGGCGGGCGGTCTGATCCCGGAGGGATTGGAGGAGCTGGAGTCGTTGGGCCACCGCGCCCAGTTCCCGCCCGATGGCCTCCACCAGAGCGATCTCCTCCGTGCCCCACTCCCGGGGCGCCGGGGCAGCCACGCTGAGGCCTCCGATTCGTCGCCCCTCACGTACCATGGGCACCGTCAGGGAAGCCCGGATCCCGAAGCGGAACATCAGATCCTGCATCGGCCTGAGCGGATGGTCCACGGGCAGCGTCGCCCAGTCGGTGACGACCATGGGCTCGTCGAGGCTTAGCCCGGCCGATCGAGCGGTGGCCGCACTCTGCCAGCCGAAATCCGCAGGCAGCCCCTGGAGCGCGGCATGTCCCTCCAGCCAGATCCCTCCTATGGGAGCCTGGAGGACGGCGCAGAGGCGGGCCAGCACACGCTCCATCAGCTCCTGGAGGTTGCGGGCTTCGGTGGCCTCCTGGAGGATCGTATGCAACACCTCCAGGTAGCTCGCTCGACGCTGGGCTTCCGCCAGCAGACGGGCTCGCTCCACCGCCCCGGCCACCTGGGCAGCGAGGGTCTGGGCCAGCTGGATCTCCTCTGGTGTGAAGATCCGGGGCTGTCGCACACTATCGATCCCCAGGGTGCCGATCACACGGTCCCCTACCACCAGAGGGACGATCATCAGAGAGCGGATCCCCATCGCCTGCAACACCGGCTCCACGGGACCCAGCATCGGGTTCCCCTCGACATCGGCGATGGCCAGTGGGCGGCGCTCCCGCAGGATCCAGGCCATCGAAGGGTTGCCCGGTATGGGGATGCTCACCCCCTGGCCTGAAGGAGTGCCGATGGGATTGTATTCCGCCACCACCCGCAGGTGATCGCCCGTCTCCGCCATCAGGGCGATCGCCCCCCGGTCTCCATTGAGCAACATAACGATCTCCCGGGTGATGGTGCCCAGGAGGTCTTCCAGCGGAAGCGGCTCGTTCGCCTGCTGGGCGATCCGGCTCAGCTGTTGCAGGCGGAGGTGATGTCGTTGCAGCTGGTTACGGGCCCACAAATGCCCCAGGAAGGCCCCCCAGAGCCGGCCCATCGTGGTCAGGGCCTGTCGCAGGTCTTCATCCAGCTGGAAGTCAGGCAGCACCAGGAGGTTCATAAGGCCATACAGATGGCCCTGATAGCGCAATGGAATGGTGAGGTGTGTGAATGGGAGCCCGATTTGCTCCAGGCGTTCACATCGAATGAAGTGCGTGGCCTCATGGAGCTCCTCCCGCATGGCCATACGCTGGCAGCGGCATGGCGACCAGCGAAGAAGCGCCCGGTTCTCCGCTTCCAGCTCCGGCGGCAACCCGGCGGCGGCGGCCAGCGAAAAGGCGCCCGTTGACCCGGTCTCTATCCATGTGATCCATCCGGTAGAAAGACCCAGCTGGTCCAGCAGCGCGCGCAGGATCAACGCCGGGACCTCGGAGGGATCCGTTCGGTCCAGGCGCTCGCACAGATGAAGCAGCCATTCTGTGTCCCATAGAGAGCGACGATGCATCGTTCCCCCTTGCAGCGACAGATCAGAAAAGAGAAAATGCGGCAGCGAATTTGCTGTTCTGCCCCTACCGTTCTTCGGTTTGCACCTCTCCGAAAGGGTTAAGATGCCCCCCTCATTCGGGATCTTCCCCGTCGGGTTGGAGAGAGGCAGCTGGAGGAGAACGGGAAGCGAGCCTTCCATCGCCGACAGGGAAGGAATCCACACCCGGCTCATCCGCCGCCTGAGGATGTGGGCAGGCCGAGGGAAACAGCTTGTCCCTTTATGAAATACCGTATTACGTGGGACGAAGGGGAAGGCATGCCCATCGCGCGGCGTTCAGCATGGCCAGGGGCAAAGACGGGGCCGATCCACTGCAGACGGCCCCAGAGGAAACGAGCAGGGGGATCGCGAGCCATCGTTTCCATCGCCGCTACGAAGGCCCACACGTTCAGCGCCAGGAACAGGCTGATCATCTGGTATGGCTTCAGGTGGATCGCTCTCTGCCGCCACGCCTATGCAGCCAGGCCGATCCATAGGGCTGCAATCCCGAAGAGAGGCAACGCCATTCCCGGACCCTCCCTTCGCCAGGGGCAGAACCTTCCAGCCCCTGAGCTCCTCTCACCGCTCAAAGCGTTGCAAGAGGATGGGAGGAGCTCCAGAGGTCTCTCTGACAGAGTTGGGAACGGTGCAGTTGAGGTTATATTAAATCTAACCTTCGGAGAGCTGTCAAGAGCGATCTGGTTTTCCCGTATTCGTCGATGGCGCTTCAGGAAAGCAGGTGAGGCCACTTTCGGCGGCCCGCCTCAAACGAATCTCTCCCGGCTGCCCGAAGAGATGAATTGGGAGGAGAGGCCCTTCCGCTCGCTTTCATCAAAGCTCATCATGACCCGAAGTGGTAACTACCGGTTAGCCGGCAGGCTATATGGAAAACCTTTCCGGGCAGTCCGAGCGGTATAATATGGGGCGTGATTGGTTGATTGGACTCAGGAAATCCATCACAATGGAGGGCATCCATGGGGCGGCGATGGCATGTTCTTCTGGTGTTCCTGATCCTGAGTGTAACCGGCTGGGTCTTTCGCACTCCCTCCACGCAGGGGTTTCCACCGGGCAGTTATAAGCCGGATGAACTCCTGGTGAAGTTCGCGCCGGGCGCGGATCCCCCCTCGCTCGCCCGGGCCTTCGGTTTCCACCTTCACCACCAGACCCTCCTGGGCGTCTGGGTGGTGAAGGTTCCCCCACAAGCCCTCGATGCTATGCTGGCCGCGCTGAGCCACAACCCTCAGGTCGAATACGTGGAACCCAACGGCATCGCGACCATTGACCTGGACCCGAATGACCCGTATGACAACACCACCTGTTATAACTCCTCGAAATCTGGCTGTGTTTCCCAGTGGGCCTGGGGGAAGATCCAGGCCTACGCCGCCTGGGATCTCACCACGGGCTCCAGCGCCGTCCGCGTCGCGGTGGTGGATACCGGGATCGACAACAGTCATCCGGATCTCCCGCCGGTGGTCGCGCAGTGGGACTTCGTGAACAACGACAACAACGCGGAGGACGATAACGGCCACGGCACCCACGTGGCAGGGACTATTGGGGCGTTGACGAACAACGGAGTCGGCGTGGCCGGCATGAACTGGCAGGTCAGCCTGTTAGCGGCCAAGGTCCTGGATGCCAGCGGCTCCGGGACCTACGCCCAGGTGGCCGATGGCATTGTATGGGCCGCGGACAACGGCGCGAAGGTGATCAACCTGAGCCTGGGTGGCTCGATCGGATCGACGACGCTGAAGAACGCCGTGGACTATGCGTGGAGCAAAGGAGCCGTGCTGGCCTGCGCCGCTGGCAACAGCGGCTCCAGCGCCAAGACTTACCCGGCGGCTTACACGAACTGCATCGCCGTCGCCGCCACCGATGAGAATGACAACAAGGCTTCGTTCTCGAACTACGGCGCCAAATGGGTGGATGTTGCCGCGCCGGGCGTGCGGATCCTTTCCACCATGCCCGACACGCCAGTCTACCTGACCACGCAATACGGCTACTTTACCACTTATGACGCCCTGAACGGCACCTCCATGGCGACGCCCCATGTCGCCGGCCTGGCCGGGCTGGTGTGGGCGACCGGCAAATGCACGACCAACACCTGTGTTCGTCAGCGCATTGAAACCAACGCCGATCCCATCCCGGGCACCGGGCGCTACTGGTATTGGGGTCGGATCAACGCCTACCGCGCGGTCAGCGCCCCTTAAACGTTCCCCGTTCCCTACCATCGCCGGACATGGGGCTGGCGGCCCGATCGGGCCGCCAGCCCCCCTTTTTTACAACGCAGGCCTTCGGTCGTCTCTCTGGAGCGTTATGAGCAGCAAACTAACATCTCACAGGTTCCTCCGACCCAGTCCCCTTCGATCCAGAGGGCCTTGGGCTCTGGGCCGGGGGCCCCCGGCCCAGAGCCCCAAAATGGCTGGCTCATGGAGCCTTCGGGGTGAAATCCCCTGGCTATCCCGCTCGCTCCACCCCAAAGGAGGAATCGAGGAGCCCAAAAACCCGGTGAGGAAGACCAGGGTCATCATTCCCATGAAAGAGTTACGCAGTGGGTTTTCTCCTGGGGTTTTGGGGGCCATTCTACATCTTCTCGCGGGCCCGAGCTGCGTAAATTCCTACTATGATAGAATTGCGATAGAGGGGATGACGCAGACTCCCATGGGAGGAGGAAGCCTCAATGGCCGGACACAGCAAATGGGCGAACATTAAGCATCGCAAGGCGGCGATGGATGCCAAGCGAGGGCAGCTCTTCAGCCGCCTGACCCGGGAGCTGATTGTCGCGGCCCGGGAGGGGGGGCCGGATCCGGAGACGAACCTGCGCCTGCGGTTGGCGATCGAACGGGCACGGGCAGCCAATATGCCGAAGGAGAACATCGAACGGGCGATCCGGCGCGGGGCCGGTCTGGAGAAGGGCGCTGAGCAATTCGAAGAGCTGCTTTACGAGGGCTATGGCCCCCATGGGGTGGCCATTATCGTGCGGGTGCTGACGGATAACCGGAACCGGACGGTGGCCGAGCTCCGTCGGATCTTCTCCCGCCACGGCGGCAGCCTCGCGGAGTCCGGCGCCGTGATGTGGAACTTTGAGAAGAAAGGCTATATCGCCATCCGGCCCGACGGCCAGGATCCGGAGAAGATCTTCGAGCTCGCTATCGAGGCTGGAGCAGAGGATGTGGAGATCAGTGATGACCTGGTGGAGATCTACACGGCGCCGGAGGATCTCCAGGCGGTCCGTCAAAGCCTGCTGCAGGCCGGTCTGACCATCGACAACGCCGAGCTGACCATGCGGCCCAAGACGCGGGTAACCCTGGACGATCACGCAACCATGTCGGTGATGTCGCTGGTGGACGCGCTGGAGGAGCTGGACGACGTGCAGCAGGTGTATTCGAACCTGGAGATCTCCGATGAGCTGATCCGCAAATACGAGGCTCAGGCTGCCTGATGCGGGTGCTCGGGATCGATCCGGGGATCGCCATCACCGGCTACGGCCTGGTGGAGGACCGGGCAGGGGATCTCGAAGCCCTGGCCTATGGGGACATCCGGACGCCGGCGGGGGATCCGCTTCCTCTTCGCCTCCGTCAGCTTTACGAGGCCATCTGCTCCCTGATTCGGAGCTACCGCCCGGACGTCGCCGCCGTCGAGCGGGTTTTTTTCGGGCGCAATGTGACCACAGCCTTCGCTGTGGGCCAGGCGCGCGGTGTGACGCTGCTGGCGCTGGCCCAGGCGGAGATCCCGGTCTATGAATACACGCCGGCCGATGTCAAGCAGGCGCTGGTTGGATATGGGAGCGCCCCCAAAGCCCAGATCCAGGCCATGGTCCGCATGCTCCTGCGCCTGCCCGAGGTCCCCCGTCCCGATGACGTAGCGGATGCCCTGGCGGTTGCCATCTGCCATCTCAACCACGCCCGCCTGTCGGCGATCCTTTAGCGATTCCAGAGCGCGCGAGGATCCGCATGATCGGCCCGGTTCTGATTGTCGAGGATCAGCCTGCCGAGGCGCAGGCGCTTTATGAGTTGCTGAGCTGGAGCCGCCGGCCTGCAGTGGTGGCCCCGGATCTTCGAACCGCCCGCCAGCGCCTGCTGGAACTGCGCCCCACGGTGATCGTCCTGGACCTGAACCTTCCCGATGGGGATGGCCTGGCCTGGCTGAGGGAGCTGCGTGCCCGACCCTTTGGCTGGAGCCTGACCATCCTGGTGGTCTCCGGGCGCACCGACCCGGATCACATCGCGGAGGCCCTCCTGTCCGGGGCGGATGATTATGTGACGAAGCCCTATGCCCCTCAGGAGCTCCTGGCCCGGATCGCGGTGGCGGAGCGCCTCGTTGCCCTGCGCGCCGGTTTCCGGTGGCTCGCGGCCTTCCGTCCCGCTCTCCCGGCTCACGGACGTTATCCCTCCGCCGGGATCCTGGTGCTGCGTCCCTCGGATTCCAGGAGCTCGCAACATCTGCTCCCCGAGTGGGCACGCTGGGCCCATGGCCTTCGGCAGGAGAACGGGCTTCTCCTGCCCATTCCGGATGGAAGCCTGCTGGCCCTGTTCCCCAGCGTGGCCCGGGCCCTCGACGCGCTTCGGCGCGCTCTCCATGGGGCCGCCCCATGGAGAGCGGTGCTCCACATCGGATCCGTGTCGGTGGGCTGGCTGGAAAGCCCCGGGCTGGCCGCAGGGGCGATGTTCGGCGAGGCTGTTGAGGAAGCCCTCCGGCTGTGGCATACCTGCTCCCGGCGGGCCTGTGGGTGATCACGGATCCTGCCTATGCGGCGCTTCCCGCGCCTCCGACTGCCCGGCCATGGCCACCGGCCGCCGAGCTCACCGGGCTTCCTGCGTGGGAGGGTAGTCGCTCTGGAATTGTAATGGGGCAGGCGGTGAGACCGATAGCATGGAAACCTTACTGCCCCCCTAGTGGGGCGATCCCGGGGTGAAGAAGGGCCGTAAAGACCGGCGGCCGCGGGGGGTGGGCCGTCGTTCCTTGGGGCCGACCGGGGGCACACCGATGGGCCGACGGCGGGCGACGCCGGCCGACTTGACCTTCAGACATGATCACCAAGATAAAGAGGGACTGCCGGATGCCGGGTTTAGACTGGGTGCTGATTGCGATCCGGATTGCCCTCGACCTGATCCTCGGGGTGACCGTAGGGGAGGAGATCGCTGGCATCCTCCAAGTAGGGAACATCGCCCAGGAGCTCCTCAAAGCCCTGATTGACCGGAAGAAGACCCAGGATTACATATGGCAGGCGATCCGGGAAGCCATCACGGCGATGCAACAGGAGGATCCCGCCTGGCGCGACCTTTTCTCCACCCCCCGGGACTTCCCACCGAAGGATCTGAAGGCGGGGATCCTCGTCCTGGAGGCGGAAGATTGGCGTCAAAAGCTGATCCAGGCCCTGGCGAAGGAGCGCCCGGATCTCCCGGCGGAGAGGATCGCGCAGGGAGTGGATCGCTTCCTGACCCATTTGCGACAGGCCCTGGGTCGCCACGAGAGCTTCTTCCGCCCCCTCGTCCTCCAGGATCTGAAGCAAATCTGCCAATCGCTGGAGGAAATCCAGAAGTCCACAGGGGAACTGAGGGACGATCAGAAGCGGCTCCTTCAGATAATCGAGAGTATCTTTCTGAAAATCGAGAGTATAGAGAAGAAGCTCCCGGAAGGGGGCCAGCCCCTACGGATGGCGCTCCCCGATTACCGGACGGAACTGGACCGCCATCCTCCCCTGGTGGGGCGGGAATGGCTCTGGGAGCAGATCGAAGCGTTCCGCGCTCGGGCCGCCCAGCCCGGCGATCGTCCCCGCTACCTCCTGCTCGTGGCCGGAGCCGGATGGGGGAAGAGCGCCCTGGTCGCCGCCCGTTATCGGCAGCATCCGGAGATCGCGCTGCACTTCCTGCGCCAGGGGATGGGGAACTGGGATGATCCGGACCAGATGGCGCGGGCCTTAGAGGCCCAGGTGCGGGCCCGGTGGGGGGCGCCCCTCTCCCCTGAGGAGGAACCGCTTCCCCCCGCTGAGCGGCTGCGACGAGCCCTGGAACAGGCGGCCCAGCGGGCTCAGCAGGCCGGGACGGTGGTGGAGCTGTGGGTGGATGGGCTGGATGAGGCCTTCGGCCCCCTCGGCCGGTATGCGAATCGTTCCCCCCTCGACTGGCTGCCCCGGGTTCTTCCTCCAGGGGTGATGGGGGTCCTGACCTCCCGCCCCGGGCCTCACCTGCAGGCGCTGCGGGATCCCCGGGTGGCGGAATGGCTCTCCCTGGAAGAAGCGGAGTGGGAGCAGGCCCAGGAAGCAGACATCCGGGCCTATGTGGAGGCGGAGAACGAGCGCCAGGGGCTGGGGCTGGACCCCGGGTTCCAGGAGCAACTGGTGGAGGCCGCCGATGGCTGTTTCCTCGTCGCCGTGCTGCTCCTTCGCGACCCGGCGGCGCTGGAGCCGTGGCGCCGGAATCCCCAGGCCATCCCCCGGGGGCTGGAGGGATGGTTGCAGGCGGAGTGGGGACGGATAACCCGGTGGGCCGACCAGCAGAGGATCGACGAGCGGGTGGTTCGCCTGGGGCTGGGGCTGCTGGCGGCGGCCTTCGCCCCCCTCTCCCTGAACGACCTCGAGACGCTCTTAGACCAGGCCCACGAGCGAGGGGTGACCCGCATTCGCCTCACTGCCCTTTCCACCATCTGGGAAAACCTGGAAACGGTGCTCAGGGGGGCGGCCTCGCTGTTAGAGCCCGAGCTCGACCGAGGCCGGCCCCTGCGCTTCTTCCACACCCGGTTCCGGGAGTTCCTGCAGGAGCAAATCGGGCCGATGGAATGGCGGGCGCTGCATCAGGCGCTGGCTGCCGGGTGCCGGGGATGGGCCGACCTGCCGCCGGGGAACCGGGCGCGGGCGTATGCCCTGGCCTACCGGCTGCGCCACCTGCAGGCCGGGGGCCAGTGGGGGGA
>Ga0105162_1001883_pt1 | contig 11572 bp, 10 predicted proteins | sample JNZ201metaG_FD_81532 | JGI IMG/M metagenome (GOLD analysis project Ga0105162, IMG submission 81532) | Hot spring microbial communities from Jinze hot spring, China to study Microbial Dark Matter (Phase II) - JNZ 20120812A | ecosystem: Environmental > Aquatic > Thermal springs > Hot (42-90C) >...
ACCTTAGTGACGTCCTAAGCCTGAGGAAAAAGCAGATGATAGTTGCCTACGTTCTCCAGAGACTATTTGAGCTGAGGAGGCGTGGCACTATTCCACCGTCCCTCGTAATACTCGAGGAGGCACACCAATTCTGCCCCGAGGCGAAGCAGGAGCTAGCTCTCTCAAAAAGCATAATCGAAACTATAGCGAGAGAGGGAAGAAAGTTCCACTTTTCACTCTGCCTCATTTCTCAGCGCCCAGTGAGGCTTGCAACAAGCGTCCTCAGTCAGGCTAATACCCACATCATACTGCGAGTGACCAACCCAAATGACCTGAAAGCCATAGAACTCTCCTCCGAAATGATCACCCGCGAGACTCTTAGCATGATAGCAGACCTCCCCGTAGGAGAAGCACTAATAGTTGGTAGTGCAGTTAACGCTCCCCTCTTCCTAAAAGTCAGAGAGAAAAAGGCATCTCCCTCAACTTATGAGGAAACTATGGAGGATGCAGCTAAACGCTTTGAAGCAAGCGAAACATTTCGGCAAACTTAATCAGATAAAACTATTACTACGCGCTTAACAGCAGGTTCGCAGACCTTTTTTACGCCGTGCTGGCCCGGAGAATAATAGCTTCTTATTAGTCCTGCCTTCTCCAATATTTTTATCTGCGCCGATATGTTGGCTTCTGTCTGATTTAAGGTCTCAGCTATTCTGCTCACATCCATTTTCCTCTCACATATGATCTTGATTATCTCCCATCTTGTTTCAGAGGAGAGCGCCTTTGCTATCTCTATGGCTTTTTTATCGCTTACCACAAGCTCCTCTTCGCCTGTTTCCACAGTCAACGTCCGCTTCCTCCTTCAGCGTTAATCCGCAGAAGAATAAAACATTAATAACTTATAAATTTTTTCTATACTGTTTTACATAAAAAGAAAATTAGAACTTTTTCTCCATTTAAATAAGAAAAAAATTTAATCATGATGCTAAGTGTAGCTTCAAATTGTAAATCGGTGAGAAAAAATAAAAGCTTCTGAATTCTATAAGCTTCTAGGTGACTAGATGAAGTGGCTGGCGAGAAGTCTCCGTAACCTCAGTGCACATGACTACAAGGTTTTACATGCACTCGAAAAAGGCATGAAAACATACGAGTTTGTTCCCGTAGACCTTATCGCTCGTTACTCATCTCTCCGTAAGGAGAGAGCTTCGAGTATTCTTAAAAGACTTCATGATTTTAAGCTTGTCACGCGGCAGATAGCTGACTATGTAGGCTACAGGTTAACGGTTCACGGCTACGACGCTTTAGCTCTAAATGTTCTCGCAGACTCAGGCACAATAGAGTTCTTCGGCTCTAAACTCGGCGTTGGAAAAGAGTCGGATGTCTATGAAGCTTTGACTCCCTCCGGTAGACGGGTTGCCGTTAAAGCCCACAGGATTGGTAGGACGAGCTTCGTACATGTGAAGAGAGCACGGAGCTATGTTAAGAGAGGAGTTACCAGGTCAAATTGGTTCCCGGCTTCTTGTAAGTCCGCTGAAAGAGAATATGCTGCCCTTAAAATACTCCACTCTAACGGTGTTGCAGTTCCTGAGCCAGTCTACTTAAACAGGCACATATTAGTTATGGGCTTCATAGAAGGTGAAGAACTGGTCAGTTGCAGGTCACTATCGGAACCGTATGATGTCTTAGAATTGATACTTGAAAATGTAAAGCTAGCCTACCAATGCGGCGTTATTCATGGAGACCTAAGCGAGTACAACGTGATCGTGTCCCCTGAATCCGGCGTCTTTTTGATCGATTGGCCACAGTATGTTCCTGTTAAGCACGTCTCGTCACGCTATTTGCTCGAAAGAGACTTGCATAACGTCCTATCCTTCTTCAAAAGAAAGTTCGGTATTAAATTAAGCCTGTCAGAAGCTCTAAACTATGTCACGGAAAGCTAGGCTATCCGCTCTCGGATAGGTTAAGGATGGGTTAAAATGGAGATGTTTAAGCGGGTGCTTGGGGTCGATATTCTACCCACGAGTTCTCCCTCGTCTAAGACCCCCCCAAAATACGCTGCTTTCTTACTGAATAACGGAGAAGAGCGCACTTATGATCGCCTTAGTAAGCGAGAGCTGATAGCCCTCATAAATTCCATTAAACCGGATGTAGTCGCCCTAGATAACGTGTTTGAGCTCGCCTCAAACCAGAAGGGCATCATTTCCTTCATAGCTAGCTGCCCTTCATTCACAAGGCTGGTGCAGGTAACTGGCTCCCCGGTTAACGGCACTTTACCTCTTTCCGTGGTCGCCTCTCAAAACGGCATCCAAGTAGGGGAGCTTTCACCTGTTAAAACAGCTGAAATATGCGCTAAGCTAGCGTCTAGAGGGGTTGGGTATGTTGTACGCGTTTTCGAGAACGAAACCAGAATAATAATTGCGAGGGGGCGCTGTCCAGGTCATGGGGGGTGGAGCTCGGAGAGGTTTAGAAGACGCGTGTATAACCTTGTCCTCCAGACGACAAAGGAAATACAAAAGCGGCTTGACGATGCTGGACTGGAGTATGACCTATACGTGGAGGAAGTAGAGGGTGGAGCTAAGCGTAGTAAGTTTACTGTTTACGCTGAAAGAAGCGTTGTGGAACGGCTTGTTAAGTCTTATCGAGGAGACGTAATTGTGGCTGTTCAGCCTATACTACTTGAGCGTCTGGAGTGGATCCCGCTTTCCCAAATCCCCAGCGCGCCCGCTCCAAAGAAAGGGTTGATTGTTGGCTTAGACCCAGGAGTTACGTGTGGCATTGCTGTGCTAGACCTCAACGGCAACCTTCTTTTGCTAGAAAGCGAGAAAGACCTATCTAGAATGGCTCTCGTCAGAAAACTTACTTCCCTCGGCGTGCCTACTATAATTGCGTCTGACGTGAATCCTCCTCCAAGCCTTCTTGATAAGCTAGCAGGCATCCTTAACTCGAGAGTCTTTTATCCACCGAGAAGCCTTACTATCTCCGAGAAAAGAGAGCTTGTGCAAAAGTTCGTTGAAGAGCGACATATTAAAGTTCAAGACTCGCATCAAAGGGATGCCTTAGCCTCCGCCCTTAAAGCTTTCTTAGCATTCAAAAATAAGTTTGAAAGGGCTGAGGCTAGAGCTAGGTCCATGGGGTACTATGTTCCATCCGACCAATTAAAAATAATGCTGTTGAAGGGTCTCTCCGTTTCGGAGGCAATAAGTACGCTTTCACAACCAAAAGCGACAGAAGAAGTTAAAGAGGAACGGCCACCGCAACAAATAAACTTAGCTGTTTTGCTCAATAAATTGGAGTCGTATAGGGTTAAAATTAAAAAGTTGAGGCGAAGCCTTATTCGCGTTAAAGAACAGAATGCTACTTTGGCTGCAGAAAAGGGTCGGTTGGAAGAGGAGCTTCAGCGTCTCAGAGACGTATTAGAGAACGTTAGTGTCTGTGCTAAGCCAGAGGATTCTGAAAGAATACTTGAACGTTACAAGGAAGAAATTAAAGCTCTTAAACGCGTGATTTTCGATCTAAAAGAAGAGCTTTCTAAGGCTCGGCATGAAATTACTAATATGAAAAGAATGAGAATGATGGAGATCAGAGGAGTAGTTTATCCTCTAAAGGTTATAAAGCGATTCACCCAGAATGAAATACATAAAACCGATGAAGCAGTCGGAAAAAACAAAGGTGATATAGTGTTGCTGCTGGATGGAAGGGGGGGCGGTAGGGCTACTGCGGATCTCCTAATAAAGAAAGGAGTTAAAGCCGTTATTTCCGAGACCGCCATGTCTCACATGGCGCTTGAAGCTTTCTTGGAAGCAAACATACCTGTTTTCTTCTCGGACGAGGTTAACGTGAAACAAATCGACGAGTTTGCCGTGGTCGACAAGAAAGAATTCGACGCTCTACTTTCGCGTTACTTTGAAGAAAAAGAGAAGGCTGAACGAGAAAAACGGAAAAGACAACTAGAAAAGCTACTTGAAGATTACCGAATGGAGAGAGAACTAGGATTAACTTAAACATCATACTTGAAAGAAGGGTATCCTCAGTCCGATCTGTATTCGTCTATTTTTCTTCCTTGGAGGAGAATTCTTCTGTTAAGTCCGGCTTGATAAAGAGTATGTTGTTTCCCCTAATGAAGACTTCCCCGTATCTGGCGATCGGTCCGTCTTCATCCAGCTCTTCAGCGTTGGTTAGGCACAGGTTCATGTAGGCATCTATGTTCGAAAGTCTCCCTTGAATTGTTCTTCCATCCTTCAATTTTACTAAAATTAAGTTATTAATCGCTTTTTGTAATATTGTGAGAGGCTGACTTCCCGACATAACATTCTCCCTTCTAATACTCGTGCTTACCGAAAAAATGCATATCTACCATTTAAAAAACTTGCCCTCCAACCGCCCGTCACATCTCTCCTAGACTTCTCGATTCTTGACTCAACAGAGTGCTTTTGGCAGCTCCAGCTAAGTTAACCTTTTAAACATTGACTGTCGAAGTATGAATGGTGACTTTGTCTCTCTTTCTGGAGGAATTGCTTTTGACAACAAGGATGGAAGCAGCGAACCGGTTAGTTTTAACAGATGAAGTTAAGGCTGTCGCTGAGGAGGAAAAAATCTCACCAGAAAAGTTGGCGAGAAGGCTGGGGAGGGGAGAAGTAGTCATAGTGAGAAATGTGGTTCGCGAAGTGAAGCCTCTAGGTATAGGGAAAGGATTAAGAACTAAGATCAACGCTAACATAGGATCTTCTCCCAAGATCTACGATGTCGAGTTAGAGCTCAGGAAAGCTAAGGTGGCCGTTGATTATGGCGCTGACACTTTGATGGATCTCAGCACGGGAGGTGATATAGACCGTATAAGGAGAATGATCTTAAAGTTGGTTAATGTTCCCGTAGGCACCGTTCCCATATACCAAGCAGGCATAGAGGCCGTTAAGAAGAAAGGTGCGATAGTTGACATGGATGAAGACGACATGTTCAACACCATAAAGAAACACGCTGATGACGGCGTGGACTTCGTGACCGTTCACGTCGGCGTAACTAAGGAAAACGTGAAAAAACTTGTTGAGAGTAAAAGGATAATTCCGATGGTGAGTAGGGGCGGGACATTCCACGCTGCCTGGATACTGCATCATGACCAAGAAAACCCACTTTACAAGAATTATGATTACCTGCTTGAAATAGCTAAAGAGTACGACTTGACACTAAGCTTAGGTGATGGTTTAAGGCCTGGCTGCATTCACGACGCTACAGATGTACCCCAGATATCCGAACTGGTAACGATAGGACACCTAGTTGAGAGAGCCAGAGAGAAAGGAGTGCAAGTTATAGTTGAAGGGCCGGGCCATGTGCCCATACATGAGATCGCCGCAAACATAAAGCTTCAAAAAGCCATGTGCAAAGAAGCTCCATTCTATGTTCTCGGACCATTAGTGACTGACGTCGCTCCGGGTTATGACCACATTGTTGGAGCAATAGGTGGAGCAATAGCGGCACTAGAGGGAGCAGACTTCCTGTGCTACGTGACCCCAGCAGAGCATTTAGGCTTGCCCAGCGAAGAAGACGTCAAGCTGGGGGTTATAGCTGCCAAGATAGCGGCTCACGTCGCTGACATAGCGAAGCTCGGTGGTCACGTGGTTGAATGGGATGATGAAATGGCAAGGGCTAGAGTGAACTTGGATTGGGATAAACAGCTTAGCCTCGCGATTGATCCTGAAAAGGCACGTTCCCTCCGTGAACGTTACTCTCCAAAGGAATCGGTATGCACCATGTGTGGTGAGTATTGCGCGATGAAGTTGATATCCGAAGCACTTGGAAGAAAGGACTTCTCCCATCTCTCCTGCTGATCTTTTCACTTCTTGATTATGAGGGCTATAGGGAGACTGGCCCTCTGCCACGTCGCGTATTTTCCCTCATATGTAATTGGTGCCTCTGTCCTACCGTATGTTCCTATTATCGTTATGAGAGTGTCTGGTTGCACCTGTCTGTAGAGCACCTTTATCCAGCTGTCAGTTCTTAGGATGAGTTTCTGGGCTGTCTCCTTAGGAGGCTGGAAGCTGTATTGCTTGTAAAGCTCTTCAAAGTCTAGAAAGTGAACCCAGAGAAAATCCGTCCTGTTAAGCACCTTAACGGTTTCCACGTAGCTCTTGTTGTCTGAATCACTCACCTTCTGTTCTCCCTTACCGTTTATTACTGCGAGATCCTCCTTCCTACCTATCATTACAGCTCGTTTTCCAAGAGACGATAGAAAGCTGAATAGGTTAAAGTCAGAGCTGTCCCCTCCATAAACGATCTCCTTGAGAACGTGAGGCGTATACGGATTTTTGGATTCAAGCGTTATGATCGCCTCAGATTTGCCTATTATAAAACGGGGCTTATAATATGTGCATTCCAGCAGGCCAAAGTTGTCTATTATTATGGTTACAATACGCTTCGAAGTGAACTTTTCCGGTAAATTAATTTTTGGCGGAATATTCCTAGGTGGATCTATACCCATTACGCTTAAAAGAGTGGAAGCCATTTGGCTCATCGAACCCTGAAATGTCATCAGCCCGCTCATCCGAAAAGCCACCATTAAAAATTTTTCCACTTCTAAAATTACACGAATTTCTTTAAATCATTTTTTGAAGATGCTTGCGAAGTGTTTTTATCGAAGAATACGGAAGTAGCCTTCTGAGATGACTGTGACCGGTGGTTGCTGTTTTTGAGTCAAGAAGAGCATCAAGAAGAGCAAAGAAGTGAAGTGGGCGGTCTTGCAACGTTGCTTTTTCTCGGCTTTGTATGCGTCATAGGGTACATCCTGGAATCATACTGGAACGGCTTGTTCCCCTTTTACATAAACTACGCGAACATGGTTCTTTTAGCATCCCCTTATGGTCTTATGGCCTTATGTGGCCTAGCGTTGGTCTTTCTAGTGCTGGGTGCTTTAAAAGCGAAGTATTCACGCATAGTGGTTGTTACTTTCCTTATAGGGGGATGCGTCGTGCTGTTTCTACTCTGGCTCGTCATATTCTGGTAAAAAGTTGAAGTCCAACTCGAGCCAGAAACATTCTTAAGTGCCTACTTGTTTTTTTGAAGTAAAGTCAAAAACTCGATTGGCGGTGTAACGTTTGACTTTAACTGACCTTTTGGAGGATCGGGGTGTTTCTTTCTTATTGTTTGGTGGGAAGGGCGGTGTAGGTAAAACTAGTTGCTCTGCGGCGTCAGCTCTCTGGGCAGCCGAGCATGGGAAAGAAACCCTCATAATAAGTACTGATCCTGCTCACAGTTTAAGTGATAGTTTCGACCAGCAAATAGGAGGAGAAATAAAGAAGGTAGAAGGATGTAGCGGTCTTTCAGCTTTAGAGCTTGACCCCAGAAAAGCCTTCGAAGAATATCGAAAAAAGCTCTCTGAGACGGAGAATTTCGAAGAGCAGGCTCAATCGGTTCTCCGGGAGCTCGGAGATCTCTCTAGTATGACTCCTCCAGGGACCGACGAAGCAATTGCTTTCGCGAAAGTTCTCGAGTTCATCGAAAACCCTGAGTACGACTTAGTCGTTTTCGATACTGCTCCAACGGGCCACACTCTGCGTCTTCTAAGCCTGCCTGACATATTGAACAGCTGGGTTGTGAACCTCATAAAAATCAGAGTTTACATGAGCAAACTAACAGGCCTCTTCAAGCGACTCATTGGGCGGGGAGATGAAGAAGATAGGACACTTGATGTCCTAGAGAAACTAAAAGAGACTATAGGTGTGGCTAAGGAGACACTTAAAGATCCTAATGAAACAGCCTTCGTGATAGTAATGATCCCAGAAGTCATGGCGATCTACGAAACTGAGCGTCTCCTCTCCTCCCTAATAGAATACGAGATCCCATGCGATCACATAATCGTCAACATGATCTATCCCGACGTGCCGAACTGTCCATTCTGCCGTGCAAGAAGACAGATGCAACAGGAAAATTTGAAAGATATAAGAGAGATATACGACGACTTTAACATAACTGAGGTGCCTCTATTTGAAACGGAAATAAGAGGAATAGACAAGCTCAGGAAACTTTCAGAAATCCTCTTCACCTAGACCTTCAAGTGCTCAACGACTATTTCGGCGAGGTCGTAAACCCTTATTTTTCCTTCCGCTACGCTTTCAAGCTGATTTTTGCAGAACGGGCATGCCGTGACTAAAAATTCTGCTCCTGTCGCCACGGCCTCACTAATCCTCTCTATGCCTATCCTTCGAGCCAGCTCCTGAAAGTTCAGCTGGAGCCCTCCGCCGCTACCACAACACTTCGAATTTCTCCTGTTCCAATCCATTTCAACAAGCTGAACGCCAGGTATGCTACTCAGAACGCTTCTCGGCTCGTCGTAGACACCCATGTGTCTCCCCAGATGGCAAGGATCATGATAAGTCACTTTCACACCACCTTTCCCCGATTTTTTCAATTTAAGTTTCCCCTCGCTTATCGCACTCCACAAGTACTGGCTTAGGTGCACGACCTCGACTTTTAGCGGGAACCCCATTTTTGGGTAATACCGGGAGAGCGCCATGTAGCATCCTGCGCATGACGTAACGACAACGCTGCATCCTGAGTCCTCGATCGCCTTCTTGTTATGCTCAGCATGCTCACTAGCCAGCTCTATATGTCCCGTCGACAAAAGTGGAGCCCCGCAACACCACTCATCATCTATTAATGTGAATTCTCCCTCAGTGTGTTCAAGTATTTTAGCCATAGCATTTACTATGTTCAGCTGCCTGTAAGCCGAGGTGCAGCCGACAAAGTAAGCTACGCTTCCCATTTTACTTTTACCTTTCTTGTTAAGTGCAGCGAATCTTTTCTCATGCGGCTCACCATAGGGGTTCTTTTCGCTCTTCGTCTTCTTGCCTATTTCGAGCGTGGGCTCAGGAGCATTTCCATCTTTAACTAGCTTCGCCCTTACCTCCTTAACTATTTCTGGAATATCAACTTTCGGCAAACACCACTCCTTACACAAACCACAAGTCGCGCACTGATACATAGCCTCCGCAACTCTTCCCCTTCCGGTTATCGCTTCCTTGCGTAAGTAGTATGCTAAGAAGCATTTCCCGTAGGGAGTTACCGTTTCAAGCTTAAGCTGGTTCGCGGCGACACAAACAAAGCGGCACATCTTCATACATTCTATTCCACATAAAACTATAGGGTCTGCGCTCATCCTTTGCCTCCCTTTTCCTTATAGTCCAAGCTTCCCGGGATTCATAATGTTGTTTGGGTCCAATGCCCTTTTAATTGCCTTCAGAACACTAAAAGCGTCTCCGTGCTCCTTGTGCATCCATCCCGCCCTAACTAGTCCTACACCATGGTGGTGGCTTATTGTCCCGCCAACTTTTAGACATGCCTCTAGAGCGTCTCTCCAAACAGAGCTGTAAACTCTCACTGCCTTTTCATGGTTCTGCTGCTGAGTGAAGAAGATCATGTATATCGAACCTCCATCCTCATAGAAGTGTGAGAAATGCGCCATCATGGTCACACCTGGATTCCTCGACTCAACAGTCCTTTTAATGGTCCAGTAGAGCTCTTCGAGCTTGTCGTATGGTGCCGCAACATCCACAGTGTCGGCTATTATGCTATAAGACGACTTGAAAGCGTCAGGGTAGTACATGTCATACCTGTGTTTCCACCAGTGCTCTGCTAGTTCTCTGTCCACTTCGGCGCCTCCTTCATCCAAACAAATCCTTGTAGCCGTTTTTTCCTCTAAATCAACCATTTCTTTCATGCCGTCGAAACCCAATATTAAGTACGAGCCTCCCTCAGGGATCTCTGCTTTTCCTTTAAGGGTGAACTGCGCATCAAGATAGTCGTAGAGGCGTATTACACATGGCTTCAGCCCTCTCCGGAAGATCTTAATGACCGATTCTATCCCTGAATGAAGGTCCTTGAATATGAATGCCCTGAATCTCCTTTCCTCTGGGAGAAGCTTTATCTTTAATGTAACCTCCGTTATTATTCCAAGCGTTCCTTCTGATCCTATGAATAATTGCTTTAAGTCCGGCCCCGTGGATGATCGGGGAACAGGTTTTATTCTTATTATCTCACCTGTTGGTATGACGACTTCAAGCCCAACAACCATATCCTCTATTTTTCCATATTTGGATGAAAGCGAGCCTGCCGAGCGGCAAGCTACGAAGCCGCCTACCGTTGAGCAATACATGGATGCAGGGTAGTGAGGGAACGTGTAACCCATCCTGTTCAGTTCTCTTTCCAGAATCTCCCCTAGGATGCCCGGCTGAACAGTTACTAGTAGCGATTTGTGGTCAACCCTAACTATCTTGTCCATTTTTTTTAGGTCAACTATGATTCCTCCATAGACTGGGATCGTTCCGCCACAGACTCCAGCTCCTCCCCCGAAGGGTATAAGAGGTATTTTGAATCTGTTAGCTAACTTAACTATTTCCGATACCTGCTCCGCGCTTTCAGGATGTACTATAAAGTCAGGTTCGGGAAGCTTTCCTCCCCCCTTAATCCAGGGGACAGTCAGCTGCCACGTGTCGCGTGAATAACAAAGTAAATCTGCGTCATCGCAGTGAACATTCTCTTGCCCCACTATGCTGACTAGCTCTTCATAGACAACGTTCCTCCAGAAATCACCCAACTTCTTGTTGCTCAAAACTTAAACCTCCTACTCCGAGTATATCCTTCTAGCTAGGAAGACTGCAAGGTCATCCACTCCAACACTAACCCTTTTTCTAGCGGCCCCCTCGGATATGTTGACCGAGCAAAGAGGGCATGGAGCCACCACAACCTCAGCTCCAGATCTTGAAATTTTCTCAAGTTTTTTGTTCCTTATAGTTGCAGAAACGAATGGATTGTGAAACTTAAGAAGTCCCCCAGCGCCGCAACACTCGTCAGCCCCCCGCATGCCGACGTAATCAACATTCGGCAAAGCCCTGAGTATTTCCTCCGCGTAATCGATAGTATACCTTCCAATGTGTCTGCTTAAATGGCAAGGCTCATGAAGCGTAACTTTAACTTTGTCGCTAACACGAGCTTTCCTGCTTATAGTCTCAACACCTACTTCTTCGAAAAGAAGCTCAACTAGGTGCCTTACACGGATGCCTGAACCCAGCCGCTTAGTTGCCGATTTTAACTCCGAAGCGCACCCCGCGCAAGTAACAACAACATCAGTCACGTTCATTCTCTCCATTTCTTCGAGAAAGCTACGCTGAAGCTCGTCAGCCATTGCTGAGTCACCAATCAACCTTACAGGAAGACCGCAACATTTCCACTTTTCAGGGATCCCATAATCCACGTCGAAGGCTTCTAGAACAAGTTTCCCAGCCTCTTTAACTTCAAGCAACCTAGTTTCAGCCTGACAGCCCGGAAAGTAAGCTACCAGTCCACTCCTAAGAGGCGGATCGCCTCTTAAAGGTAAACCGATCCTTTCCAGTCTCCCCCTAAGACTTTCCTCCCTTTCCTCAGGATTCATGGGCTCAAAAATGTAGCCGTACCTTGAAACGTTTTCTAGGAGAACTTTAAGTCCCTCTGGCACAAGGTCAGGTCTCTGAACGAATATTTTCGACCTGAGAAGCATGACTACTTCAGGTATTGGGACGTTAACTGGGCACCTTTCCTGGCAGCGGCCACATAAAGTGCACATGTAGACTAT
>Ga0105162_1001885_pt1 | contig 11563 bp, 13 predicted proteins | sample JNZ201metaG_FD_81532 | JGI IMG/M metagenome (GOLD analysis project Ga0105162, IMG submission 81532) | Hot spring microbial communities from Jinze hot spring, China to study Microbial Dark Matter (Phase II) - JNZ 20120812A | ecosystem: Environmental > Aquatic > Thermal springs > Hot (42-90C) >...
CCGTCATCTTCCCTCCCTCCCCCTTTTTACAGAAACCCAAATCCTCGATGGCCATGATCTCCGCGATGGTGAAGCAGTCGTGAACCTCAGCCACCTGTACCTCACTTGGGGAGATTCCGGCCATACGGTAAGCCTGCCTGGCCGCCTCCACTGTGGCATCCAACTGGACCAGTGACCTTCTGCCATGAAGGGCCAGGCTGTCTGTGGCATGACCACTACCCGCTATGAGGATGGGGGTGTCTGTATACTTTCTTGCTTGATCCGCGGGTGCCAGAACCACGCAGGCAGCTCCGTCCGAGATGGGGGAGCAATCTAGGAGTTTAAGCGGGCTGCAGACAACTGGTGACTCCAGCACGTCCCTCACGGTTATCTTGGTGTGATACTGGGCGCATGGATTCTTGCTCGCGAAGTTGTGATTCTTGACCGCAACCATAGCCATCTGCTCTTCCGTGGTACCAAACTCGTACATGTGCCTTCTTGCCATCAGGGCGTAGAGAGCTGGAAAGGTTGCCCCATTGAAAGCCTCCCACTCCTGATCCGAGGCAGATGCAAGAGCCCCTGTCGCTTCCTCCGTGAGCACATCGCTCATCTTCTCTATCCCAGCCGCCACCACGATGTCGTACAAGCCGGAGGCCACCGCGATCATGGCTTCTCTGAGGGCAAGCCCTCCAGAGGCACAGGCCGCCTCAACCCGGGTGCAGGGGAGGGGAGCCAGACCGGCTTGGTCGGCGATGAGGGAGGCGAGGTGCTCCTGTCTGATGAATTGCCCCCCCGACATGTGTCCCAAGTCTAGGGGCTGCACGTCCTCCCTGCCCAAGCCCGCCTCCTCCAGAGCCCTCAGCCCGGCCTCCATCATGAGTTCCCGGAAGGAGCTCCACCACAGCTCCCCGAACTTGGTTGTCGCTGCCCCGATGATGGCAACCTTTCTCATTCTCTCACCAGATACTTGAGTTTGGAGTAGGTGCCGTAGTCTATAAGGATCTTCCGATTCAGGTAATACTCAACGCTTGGGGCCAGCGGCTTCTTGGATTCCAGATTCTCTGTGGTTCTCAGACTGAGGGCATCGCTTCCCGCCCCGGAGCCGTAGGAAACTAGCAGGATTCTCTGATCTGGCTTTGCTTGGTCCAGCACGGAGGCCAGCCCTATCAGACTTGAAGCGGAATAAGCGTTCCCCATGTATTTAACGACCAGTCCAGGAAGAACCTTCTCTTGGGGAAATCCCAGCTCAGCAGCCGCCTGTAGCGGGAACTTGAGGTTGGGCTGATGGAATACGGCGAAATCAAAGTCTTCTGGGGTGAGCTGCAGTTTTCTCATCAAACCTTGGGCCGCAGCCAAAACGTGTTTGAAGTAGGCGGGCTTTCCCGTGAACCTCCCCCAGTGTCTCGGGTAGGGTTTGCCCTCTCTCCTCCAGAAATCTGGTGTATCCGTGGTGTATGAGTAGGTGCCCTCGATGACCGCCAGCCACTCGGTGTTTGAGGACCCCACGATATAGCAGGCGGCCCCGGCGGAGGCGGTGAACTCGAGGGGATCTCCCGGTCTGCACTGGGCCGAGTCGGAGCCGATGGCCATCCCGTACTTCACAAGACCAGACATGACTAGCCCTATGCAGGATTGAAGGGCAGCCGTCCCCGCCTTGCACGCGAACTCGTAGTCCGCGGCCGTTGTTTCTGGGGTTGCCTCCACCGCTTCGGCCACGATGCTCGCAGCGGGCTTCACGGCATAAGGGGGTGACTCGGAGCCAACGTAGACCGCACCGATCTCCTTCGGATTGATGCCGGCCCTCTTCAGGGCATTCCTCGCGGCCTCGACCGCCATGGTGGTTGTGTCCTCGTCCGGGCCAGCGACGGATTTCTCCTCCACCCCTATTCCGAGGGCTTTTTCCCCCCACACCCGCCCTAACTCGGATGTGCTTATCCGGTAAACCGGAATGTAAACCCCATACCCCACGATTCCAGCGGGCATATTTCGCTCAGGGACACCACATAAAGCCTTCCATCAGCTCAGCTTTTTGAGGTTCTCAATGATATCCTCAACCCGCCGCAAACGCGAGATGGCGACGGGGAGGAGGAGCTGCTCCGCAATCTTGACGGCGAGCGGATCGATTTTCTCGATGACCCCATGCAACACCACCAGTCCGGGAGATATTCCCACGACCTTTATCGCCACCAAGGGGGACCGGCCCGTTCCCACACCAGTGAACACGAGAGCCCTCTCGGCCGTCATCCCATAAAACTTCTTGAAGTCCTCGGAAGAAAGGGAGAGGATGGCTTTGAGGCTGTCCACCACCGTGTAGCCGAAGAGCTTACGTTCGGCAAGCTGGGGGCATGCCACAAGTTCCCCCTTTACAAGCTCACAGAACCTTTCGACCGTCACTGCTTCCTCCAGTTCCCGCAGGTCCAGCACCACCTCCGAGGGGAGATGGCTTCCCAGAACGTGGGAGAGGGATCCAAGCATCCTTCCACCGGATCTCTGGTCATGTTCGATGAGGGCCTCGACCATTCTCCTTACCAGCCCGATGCCAGGAGACTTCCTCCTCCCGCTCTCATAGTCACTCACCACCGAGGGAGACATCCCCAGCGCCATGGCCAGGGCCGTTTGGCTCACATTGAACATCTCCCTCCACCTCCTCAGGGCCGCGCTGGGTTTGGGGGAGAAAACGATATCTCCCGCGATCCATTTAGCGACGGTTTCCCTCAGCCTCTCCATCAAAAACTAGCCCACAAAATAACGCCCAATTAAAACCCGGGGTGAGATACAGATGGATCTCACCATTGAAAGGTTGTCTGGCCCCAGCATGGAGGAGACCGATTTTGAAATCGTGGAGAGGAAAGGATTGGGACATCCGGACACCATCTGCGATCTCGTGTTGGATCGGGTTTCGGTGGAACTGAGCAGGGAGTACCTGAAGAGGTTCGGCACCGTCCTGCACCACAATGCGGACAAGTCCCTGCTGGTGGCGGGAGAGGCGGAAACCAGGTTCGGCGGCGGGAAAGTGAAGAAACCGATGCTGTTCGTTTTCGGGGATAGAGCCACCCGTCGGGTTGGGGAGGAAGAGGTGGATGTGGACGGGATTGTTATCAGAGCCTCCAAGCAGTGGTTTAAGGAGAACCTCAGGTTCGTTGATCCGGAGAGGCATCTGAGATACAGAGTGGAACTGAAACCCGGCTCGGCGGCTCTGGTGGATCTCTTCAGGAGAGTCAGGAAAGGGGAATTCCTGGGGGCAAATGACACCTCCGCGGCCGTAGGGTATGCTCCCCTCAGCAGGTTGGAGACACTCGTGCTTAAGACGGAAAAATACCTTAACTCTAAGGACTTCAAGCGCAGGTTCCCGGAAACGGGGGAGGATGTGAAGGTGATGGGGATAAGGAGGAAGAAGAGGGTCAGCCTCACCATTGCGATGGCCTTCGTGGACAAATTCATCAAGAGTGAGGAGGATTACTTCCGGAGAAAGGAAGAGGTTTTGGAAGACCTCAAAGATTTTCTCTCACGCATCGGGTTTGGAGAAGTGGAGCTGGCTCTGAATACCTTGGACGCTAGGGGGAGGGGGCCGGATGGAGTCTATCTCACGGTGTTGGGAACCAGCGCGGACGGTGCGGATTCCGGCGAGGTGGGGAGGGGAAACCGGCCCAACGGGGTGATACCGCTCAACCGCCCTGTAAGTTCCGAGGCCGCCGCTGGAAAGAACCCCGTCAGCCACATAGGCAAGATTTACAACCTCTTCTCCCACAGGCTGGCGGAGGCCATTTACGAGAGGGTTGAGGGATTGAAGGAGGTATACGTGTGGCTGGTGAGCCAGATAGGAAAGCCAATCAACGAGCCCCAACTGGTGTTGGTGAAGGCGATCTCCGGAAGGGGCGGATTTGAGGACGAGGTAAGAGAAACGGTCGAGGAGGAGTTCTCCCGTTTGGGGGAATTTTGCGATCGTCTCATCCGCGGCGAAATACCCATCTGTTGAGGTCTGAGTGGGGATCTTTGAAATTCTGGAGAGGGATGTGGCGGGCAGGATAGGCAAACTTAGGACTCCTCATGGAACTCTCCGCACGCCCTGTTTGCTCCCGGTCGTGAACCCGGTGAAGTTGGAGGTACCCATTGAGCAGATGAAGAGGGCGGGAGTGGAAGCCCTCATGACGAATGCCTACCTCATCTACAGGCACAACCCAGACTCCTCTGACGTGCACAAACTCTTGGGTTTCGAGGGCCCCATCGCCACCGATTCGGGGGGTTTCCAGATCTTAAAGTACGGGGGCGTGGAGGTTGGCCCTGAGGAGATAGTGCGGTTCCAAGAGAAGATTTCCCCCGACATTGCGGTGATTCTGGATGTTCCCACCAGCGCCAGGGATAGCAGGAAGCAGGCGGAGGAGAAGGTCAACCTCACGATCCAGAGGGCGAGGGAAGCCGTCACGCTGAGGAGGAGTTCCTCCATTCTCTGGTGTGCACCCGTACAGGGTGGCAAGTATTTGGAGCTGGTGGAGAGGTGCGCGCGGGAGGTCGGGGAGCAGGACTACTCCCTTCACGCCATCGGTGGGCCGGTGGAGTACTTTGAGCGCTATCAGTTCGACAGGGTGGTGGATCTCACGATGACCGCCAAGAGGAACCTACCTCTCAGCCGTCCGGTCCACCTTTTCGGCGCGGGGCACCCCCTCTCCTTCTCCCTGGCGGTTCTCATGGGTTGCGACCTCTTCGACTCCGCTGCTTACGCCCTGTTCGCCAAAGCTGACAGGTACATGACCGCCGGCGGAACTCTCAGGCTGGAGGAGCTGGAGGAGCTGCCGTGCGAGTGCCCTGTGTGTTTGAGCCACTCGGTCAGCGAACTCAAGAGGCTTGAGAAGAAGGAGAGGGTGAAACTACTCGCCCTACACAATCTCCACCTCTCCCTAGCCGAGGTGAGGAGGATAAAGCAGGCCATAGCGGAGGGGAGGCTCTGGGACTATACCTACCGGAGATGCCTGTCGCATCCAGGACTGCTGGATGGTTTTAGGAGGCTTGCCCTGTACTCCGAATGGCTCGTGAAGTTCGATCCCGTAACCAAACCTTCGGGTTTCCTTTACGCCGGTCCCGAGTCCGCGTGGCGCCCTGAGGTTCTCAGGCACCGGTCTCGCATGAAGCGCTACACCCCTCCCCCGGTCCAGACCCTCCTGATAGTGCCCTTCGACTGCAAACCGCCCGCAGTACCGGGTCACGTTTTGAAGCTGGTCCCACCCTTCGGAATAATTCCGGAGGAACTTTCTGGGTTCTATCCCTTGGGACAGTACCAGCTTCCGCGGGATTTCTCAAGGGAGGAACTGCTGGCAGTTCTTCCATCCCTGCGGGAGTACCTTGAGAGATTTGGGGAAAAGTACGAAAAAGTTATCCTGGTCTGGAGTGAGAAGTTCGGTGAGGAACTGCTGGAGGCCTGCGGTTCGGTGACGGGAAAGCTTGAGGTATACCGAAAGGCACAAAAGTCCTAGGTATGAGAGTGCTGGGTATGAGGGAGCTGGGTGAAGGGGAAAGGGAGGTCATGCTGGATGACAAAAACAGAAAACTGCTGAAGATCCTCTCCTCCAACTCCAAGACGCCTCTCAAGGAGCTGGCAAGAACGATCGGTTTGAGCCTCCAAGCAACCTACAAGCGACTCAAATCGCTTGAGGAGCGAGGCGTGATAAGATATACCATCTCCGTGAACCCCAAGTTGGTCGGGAGGGGTACGCTGGCTTTCATTTTCGTGGATTCCACCGCAGGGAAGGAGAAGGAGCTCTCCCAGAGGCTTTACCACTGGCCGGATGTCTGCGAGATTCACGAAATCTCCTCGGAGAGGAGCGGCCTGCTCCTGAAGGTGCGGGCGAGGGATCAGGAGGCCTTGGCTAGGCTCCAAGAGAGGGTGAAGGCCCAAGAACCGGAGGCGAAGGTTCGCGTCCTTGAGGTGATAAGGACCATAAAGGAGACAAATGCATTCTGAGATAGTTTGGAGGGCGTTTTCTTCCGTTCTTCCCTATCTAGTTTACCCCCAGGAGCTGAAGCAGCTTCTGGAGGAGAGCCCTGGAGCGCCGGTGGAGGTGCTCGTCCAGAGGCTGAGGGAAGCGATCCCCAAGCTGGATGAGATAAGACGAACAGATATCCGCATCTTCCTCAACGAGCTGGAGCGGCTGGTTAGGGCTGGAGGAGCTTGAAGACCTGATCCTTCTCCCTGACTCTCTCCTTGACCTTCAGCCCGATGGCATCTCCGGCCTTCGCCACCTGAACGTTCTGGTGCTCTATCTGCATGGATTCCACCACCTGCTGGAAGTTGGTCGTGACCCCCTCGATGGATATCACGTCCCCCACCTTCAGCTCATCCACGAGTTCGACGACTCCCACACCTATTTTGGGGAAATAGTGAGTGACCCTTCCCACCAGCTTTTTTTGCGGCTGCATCAACAAAATCCCCGGGGGCTTTAAAATCAAAAACCCACCCGCCTAAATATACATGCTTGAGCTGCTAAGGAAGCTCAACAACTTGAAGCACCTTCCTAGGACGGGCTGGTCCTTCTGCTCAATTCCCCCCTCAGAAACCGAGGACGTGGCCCAGCACACCTTTGAGGTGGCCTCCATCTGCCTGCTTCTTTCCGAAGGCCTGGAGGTGAACAGGGAGAAGGTCTTGAAGCTGGCGTTGATTCATGACTGGCCAGAGGCGGTTGTGGGTGATTTCTCCTACACCGCCCTCCCCTTCCTGGGTGGGAAGGAGGTTAAGGGCAGGATAGAGGATAGAGCTCTTCAGAGTTTCCTAGGGAATGAAAAGGAACTTGTGGAGCTCTGGAGGGAGGGCAGGGAGGACAGAACTCCTGAAGCTAGACTAGTCCGCTTCTCGGATTACCTCTCCATCCTGCTCCAGGCTCTTCATTACTTTGAGAGGGGCAATCGTTCTCAGGGTCTCAGGGAGCTCTGCGAAAACGTTTGCAAGGACCTCGATCCCTATCTCTCCTTCTTCCCGCAGTTCAAGCCTCTGGTGGACGAGCTCCGCGCTCTTCTCCGCTTCTGAACTTCTTCACCAGCTCCTCCAGCTCGCCCACCTCTGGAATGGGGGGCTGGTATCCTCCCCCCATCCTCTTCGAGAGGGGGGAGAGGACGGCACCCACACCCACGATGGAAAGCCCCAACAGCAGGCACGCCTCAAGAGATCCCCAGCCCAGCAACCCGGCGTAAATGGAGGGGATGGTTGAAACCAGCCCGCAGCCAACACACATGATTAACATGAGTTTCCTCCTTCTCCGGTAGAGGAGGGGTACCCTCCCACCCATTCCCAAGAACATGGCATTCAACCCGAAGGCGGGGGCGCCGAGTAGCAGCAACACCATCCACTTCATCCCGTTCTAGACTTGCAGCTCTTTATGGGACAGAGCGAGCAGGCAGGGTTGCGGGGGAGGCATATCTCCCTTCCGAACAGCACCATTCCACGGTTCAGGAGGGCCCAGTCCTCCCTCCTGAAAATCCTCTTCAGCTCCCTCTGGACCTCCTCGACGTCGGCCTCCTCCCTCACCAGGCCTAGTCTCTTGCTTATTCTGTTCACGTGCGTGTCCACAGGTATGCAAGGTTCCCCGAAACCATAGCACCTCGTGACATCCGCAGTCTTGGGCCCAACCCCCGGAAGCTCCATTAGTTTCTCCCTCTCGCTCGGCACCCTCCCCTCATATTTTTCTAGGAGGATCCGGCAGACCTCCTTTATTCGTCTGGCCTTCTGTTTGGCGAACCCGACCCTCCTTATCAGCCTTTCGAGTCTGCGGAGAGGAAGTTTGAGCATACGCTCGGGTGTGGGGGCGACGGAGAAGAGGGCCTGCGAGGCGGCCTCCGTGTTCTCCTCCCTAGTTCGCTGGGAGAGGATACAGCTTATCAGTACCCTGAACGGATCTTCCCTCGCCACAGCTTCCGGATATCTCTCCTTCAGAAAGCGGAGGAGTTCAGCCGCCGCGTTCATCCAAGATCTCGAGTATTTTCTTGGCAAGGGCATGGTAGCATAGGTCAACCCCCGCCTTCCCCGTTACCACGTTCATGACGTAATCCATGCAGTAGCAGAGATCCCTCACGATTTCGTATTCCTCCGTCTTTCCCCTCACCACCCAGATCTTCCCCTTCCTCCTGACCCGCCCTTGCCTGATGGCGGAAAGAGCCTTTCTCCCTCTCTCGCCGTAAACCTCTATTATCTTCCTCTCCACTTCTGGTGTCAGCCCCTCTCTCCTCAGAAGCCCCAGAAGTTCCTCCTTTTTCGCCCGGAAATCCTCCCGTTTTACTTCCATCGGTCAAGAGTTCGAGTGGAGGTTCTAAAGCTTCTGCAGCGGAGAGGGATTCGCCCCAGCAAGAGGGCCGGCCAGCACTTCTTGGTGGTGGAGGATGTGTTGAGACGAATGGTGGAGTATGCGGAACTCTCCCCCCAAGACACCGTTTTGGAGATAGGTGCTGGTATCGGTAATTTGACCACGCTGCTGGCCGAGAGGGCTGGAAAGGTGCTGGCTCTCGAGAAGGACCGAAGGCTTCTCCCCGTTCTACGCGAGAGACTTTCAGGGTATGATAATGTGGAGCTGATGAATGTGGATTTTCTTAAGGCGGAACTGCCTCCTTTCAATAAGGTGGTTTCAAACCTTCCCTTCCAAATCTCCTCGAAGGCGACCTTCAAGCTCTTGGGGATGAAATTCGAGCTAGCAGTGCTCACCTACCAGAGAGAGTTTGCGAGAAGACTCGTGGCTTCCCCCGGTTCCGAGGATTACGGGAGGCTCACGGTCGCGGTGGGGATGAGGGCCGAGGTGGAGCTGATGGAGGAGGTTTCCCCCGCCTGCTTCTTTCCCCCTCCAAAAGTCTCATCTGCCATCGTCAGGTTGAGACCAAGGCCCCCGCCTCTCTCGCCGAAAAGCTGGGAGACGTTTGATGGGGTTCTGAGGGCCCTCTTCCAGCACCGCAGGCAGAAGGTCAGGAATGCCCTGTTTCACTCACTCTCAAAACTTTGGCCTGGAACCTCCAAGCGAGAGGCCTCCTCCCTTCTCGCTAGGATACCATCGGAGCTGCTGGAGAAAAGGGTTCTGGACCTGAAACCGGAGGAAATCGTTAGGCTGTCCGATTTCACTTCTCCATGAATTCCTCCGGTTTGGGAACCTCCAGCTTGAGCCCCTTCCGCTTTCTCACCTCTTGAATCACCTGCTGTTCCAGCTCGGGGGGGAGGCGCTCGAACTTTTCGAACTGGGTTGACCAGATGGCCCTCCCCTGCGTTTCGGACCTCATGTCCGTGGCAAGCCCGAAGGAGTTGGCCACTGGCAGGAGGGCGGTGATGATGACCAGATCCTCCTGGGTTTCCATGTTCAGAATCTTTCCTCTCCTTCCCTGAATCACCCTAAGCGCCCCGCTCATGAACTCCTGCGGGACCCTCACCTCCAGCCTGAAGAGTGGCTCCATGATGACAGGATTACTCATGAGAAGACAGGCTTGGATGGGCCTCCTGACCGCAGGGATGATCTGAGCCGGACCCCTGTGGACGGAGTCTTCGTGTAGCATGGCGAAGTTTATGAGAACCTTGGCTCCCCTCAGCGGTTCCCTCATCACCGGGCCCTCCTCCGAGACCTGCCTGAAGGCTTCGATGATGTAGTCCTCCACCTCTCTCATGTACTGCGTCCCCTTGGTTACGTCCGTGATGATGTTGGTACCCACCACTGACAAAACGTTTTTGGCAGCCTCCGCATCCCAACCCAGTTCCCTGAGTATTCTCGCCCTTTCCTTCTTATCCTGCTGTGCGGTTATCCTCCTTTCCTCAATGGCCTTGATCACCTCCGGCTCCAGCGGCTCAACGGAAATCAGGAAGCGGTTGTGCTTGTTGGGCGACTTTCCCTCCACCGGACCCGCGGGTTTGGTCGGGCTCTCCCTGTAGACCACCAGCGGCTCGGAGAACTTCACCTCCAGCCCAGCCTTCCCCAGCCTGTACTGAACGATTTCGAGGTGGACCTCTCCCATGCCCGACACGAGGTACTCCCCCGTCTCCTCGTTGATCTTTACGTGTAGGTTCGGATCCTCCCTCGCCAGCCTCTTCAGCTGATTCACCAACTTCGGCAGATCCTGAAAGTTTTTGGGCTCCACCGCCACCGTCACGACCGGCTCGCTGATGTACTTCAGCTCCTCAAATGGGTATCCCTCAGCTCCCTCCTCCACCACAGTTTCCCCCACGAAGGCGTCCTGCAGTCCGATGAGGGCGGCAATGTTTCCAGCAGGAACCTTCTCCACCATCACTCTATCGGGTCCCATGTAGATGCAGACCTGCTGGATCCTTGCATCCTTCTTGGCTGTCAGCAACCTCACGCTCTTTCCCTTTTCCAGCGTCCCGGAAAAGAGCCTCCCCGTGGCGATAACCCCGGCCTGCTCATCCACCACGATGTCGGTGATGACCATGCAAATCTTCCCATGCGGATCACAGAGAATCATCTGCTTTCCCAGCTCGGTGTTGGGGTCTCCCTTCCAGATGATCGGAATTCGGTTCTTTTGGGCCTCGGCGGGATTTGGCAGGTGATGTACCACCATGTCCAGGATGACCTCCCAGACTGGGGAGAGTTTGGACAGCTCTCTCTGCTGTCCGTTCTTCACCATCTCCATGACCTGCTTGAAATTCAGGTTCTTCTTTTTCATCTGGGTGAAGGAGATTCCCCACTTCTGTTTGGCCGAACCGAAAGCCACCGAGCCGTTCTCCACGTTGACTTGCCATTTCTCCCTCAGCTCCGGCGGGGCGTACCTCTTGATGAGCCCGTTAAACTGGGTGATGATTTTGGCGAAGCGCTGCTGAATGGCCTCGGGGCCCAGCTTCAGCTCGGTGATGAGTCTGTCAACCTTATTGATGTAGAGAACGGGTTTGGTGCGCTCCGAGAGGGCCTGCCTCACCACCGTTTCGGTCTGGGGCATTACCCCCTCGACGGCGTCCACCACTACCACCACACCATCGATGGCTCTAAGGGCCCGCGTCACATCCCCGGTGAAGTCCACGTGGCCGGGCGTGTCAAGGAGGTTGATAAGGTATTCCTTTCCCTCAAGGTTGTGCACTAGGCTGACCGCGGAGGTCTGGATGGTGATTCCCCTTTGCTGCTCGAGCTCCTCGTAATCGGTGAAGAGCTGCTCCCCCGCCAGCTCGAAGCTTATGATTCCCGAGGCCGCCACAAGCGAGTCGGTCAGGGTGGTCTTCCCGTGGTCCACGTGGGCCACTATTCCAATGTTTCTTATGCTAGTCACATCTTCCATGAGCTTCTGAACCTCACCCACGTGCTTGTATCTTCTCATTTCAGAACTCTCTAATCTTTCCTAAAACAATCTGCCCGACTCTATCGCCCCCCTCTCCTCCACCGGTGGCGGGAACTCGGTGGGGACTTCCTCCTGCCCGATCCCGATGGTGTTTCCTATACCCGCCACGATGACGACATCGCCGGGTTTCGTTCTCGTCCTCACGGCCTCCTCCACGAGCTTGACGGCACGGTCACAGGCCTCTGCTATCCTAGAGTTCAGGGAGGTGATGGCCTCTCTGAAGGACTCCTTGATGATTATGGCATCCAGCGGTATCTTGTGCTTCACCGCAATCTGCTCTATTTTGTAC
>Ga0105162_1001889_pt1 | contig 11539 bp, 11 predicted proteins | sample JNZ201metaG_FD_81532 | JGI IMG/M metagenome (GOLD analysis project Ga0105162, IMG submission 81532) | Hot spring microbial communities from Jinze hot spring, China to study Microbial Dark Matter (Phase II) - JNZ 20120812A | ecosystem: Environmental > Aquatic > Thermal springs > Hot (42-90C) >...
GGTCACCGTGAAGCCGGATGTCGAATTAATAGAGGTTTAGGTGATGAAGGGGGAAGATAAAGGCTGTTTCCTTCCACCAGAACCCCCACAGCAGTGGGCTGAGTAGACAGCAACAGGGCTATGCTAATTTTGGAATTTCATGGTCCAGCTGACCGTAACGTCTCGGAAGGAGGAAAAGGAAAAATTTTTAATTTCTGTCGCTTTTTTTCCCTAAAAACAATGACGTTGATTGATGGTGGAATTTTTGCTTCCAGAAACCATAATGATAAACTTGATCTGCTCCCTGCCAGATTTGGTGAGAGCGTTCATTTCGTTGTTCGTGATAATGGACCCTGTAGGTAACATTCCGATCTTTCTGAGTCTTACGGAAGATATGAAACCAGAGGAAAGAAAGCGCACGTTTCACCTCGCTCTTGTAACAGGGTTTATTCTGCTGATGTGCTTCGCCGCCCTAGGAAATTACATTTTGTTCCTTTTCGGAATAACCATAGAGAGCTTCATGATCGCCGGCGGAATACTCCTACTGGTGATCGCTTTGCGAATACTCATTCTCGGATGGAAAAGGGAGGAGTCGCTACCCTCCGAGAGCGTTGGTGTTGTCCCCATAGCTTGTCCCCTCCTAGTTGGCCCCGGAGCAATAACTACCGCCATAATGTACCTTCAAGCTTCAGGCGTCATAGTGACTACAACAGCAGTGATTCTTTCGTTCATCGTCACTTGGCTCGTACTCAAGTTTATAGACCCGTTCAGCCGCTTTCTAGGCAAAACGGGAAGCCTTGTAATAGCACGAGTCATGGCGCTCATAATAGCAGCAATAGCAGTAGAACTCATAATTAAGGGAATAACATATATATTTAAGCCGTTTTGAGGGAGGCGCCCTCACAGTTTAACGTAAATTTTCCCTTTTCCTTCAAAGATGCTAAAACCAAGAAGTATTGTTACTTAAACGAAGTTGTCTGGAGAAAAGGAGGGATTTAACAAAAAGAGGGGGGAATCAGGGTTTACAGTTTCTCTATAGCTTTCCGAGCGGTCTTGCCACGTCCAAGCCGCTCATGTGCCTTAGCTAAGTGCCCTGCTGCTAAGGCACCAATCAGTGAGACTTCGCCAGCTAGTGCTGCTGAACACGCTATTTCGGCGAATTTCCTTGCAAGTGTTCCGGGAGGCGCGCCTCTAATAAAGCCGCCTCCACAATCCATTATGGACAGGGCCTCTTGATACTGTGGCAGCCACATGCCTCCCCCGATCGTTCCACATATCATCGACGGTAGTGTTAACGAGACATACAGGTCTCCGTTTTCGAGTACCTCAGCGGTCACTATCCCCATGCTACTCTCGCCTATGTGTGCTGCATCCTGTCCTGTAGCTAGCCATATGGCTGCAATTATGTTTGCGACGTGAGCGTTGAGGCCGTAGGCTGCAGCTTGTCCTGTTCCTATGTAAAGCTTCCTGTAGACTACTTCGACCATATCTTCGGGGGTGGTTTTCAGTACTTCTTTGATGTATTCTCTTTTTAGCACGGCTTCCGCTTGCACGGTCTTTCCTCGGCCGAGGATGTAGTTAAGGGCTGAGGGCTTCTTGTCGACGCACATGTTGCCTGAAAGGGCTATGGTCTTCGCCCATGGGAACTGCTGTTCTATGTAGTTGCACACCTTGTCGCTTGCTGATGTAGCCATATTCATGCCCATGGCGTCTCCAGCTTCTGCCACGAACCGTACGAAGACGTTGCGCCCAATTATCCAGTGCTGGACGTCGACGAGTTTGAGAAATGGGTCGTCTCCTTCGAAAACCCTTTTTATTTCTTCGAAGTTTTGGTGTATCCACTCGACGAGTTTTACCGCGTGCTCCGTGTCAGGGACACATATGCATGGAGCTCTAGTTATCCCTGACTTTAGTACCCTTGCTCGCGCGCCGCCACTGGCTGTTATAGTGCGGCATCCCCTGTTAACGCTGGCTACGAGGGCGCCTTCAGTTGTGGCGAGCGGGATGAAATACTCGCCGTCCGCCACTTCACCTTTCACTCTTAGTGGTCCAGCTACTCCGAGGGGGATTTGCTGGACACCTATTGGGTTCTCGATGTTCCGGGATGCTGTCTCGTCGAGATTTATGGAGTAGCTTCCGATATGCCTAAGCTCTTTTCCCGTGATTTTTTCTATTGCCCTCCTCCTCACCCGCGCGGCGGCGTCTACACTACCCGTGTATTTCTCTACTTCGTGAAGTTTTAATTCTCCTTTAACGAGTTTTTCGACAAGTTCTTCCTCCGACAACTCGAGACTAGTCATTTTTTCACGCTCCTTTACTTTTTCTTTTCCACTTCTATTATTCCTTTTGATGAGTCTACTTTGACCCAGTCGCCTGTTTTTATCGATTCGACCGGGTCTGGGGTGACACGATGAATGAGGGGGATTCCCGCTACGACCGCTCCTATTAGTGTTACGGTGTCTGCTTTTCTCTGGATCATTGCTCTGGGAGCTAACCCCTTCTCTGCAAGGTTTATGATAACATACGTGCCAACAGTTGAGCCGACACCCGTAGGGAAGACGAGCACGCGCCCAGCTACGCTCTCGCCCTCTAGGGGGTGGTTTTGGATGATGCCCGTCTCCGGGTTAACGTTGCCCAGAAAAGATATTGGAGACTCCGATACGAGGGCTTCCCCCTCAGCAACAGGTGACTTAAGGGCCTTTAAACCAAAACCCTTCAAGACGATTTTCGTCATTGTTTAGACCCCAATGCCGCTTTCACACATTTCTCAGTTGGCTGAAGAGAAGCTTCCATCTTGTTCATTGAGGGAGCGTAATGGGCTGCTTTGGCGGAATCCGTCAACAGACCACTGAAGCCTTTTAACGGGGCAACTATGGGGCATGTGTCGCAGAAGACCTTTCCTCCAGCCCGCTCTATTTTCTGGACGAAGCCCATTTGCTCCCCGAGGCACTTAACCTGCCGGGAAGTGAAGATCCAGAGAGGAGTCTTAACCCGCTTCCCCTCAACGATTTCAGCCACTCTCCTCAACTCATATATTGAGTAGTGAGGGCAACCTAGCATAACGACGTCCGGTTCTCCCGTCAGGCTAAATGATTCAAAAACCTCATTAATTTCTCCTTTACCTATTTCTATTTTTTCTAGGTTTTCAGTTACCTCCACTGACCCCCAATAATACAAAGCAACTGCACCAGATGCTGCCGCGGCAGATGACAGGTGCTTTGCTTCAACTAGTGGGAGAGGATTATCGCTCTGTATCAGGGGGACTGCATCTCCGAAGTCTTTTCCGATAAGGTATCCCAGGGCGCCGTAATGTGTTGGGGACTCTAGGGCAACGTTGACTTTCACCCTTACGGTGGGAAGCCTGTTTTCATCTAAGTGGAGCCCGTAAAGAGGGGTTTTTCCCGTTATTGCTGATGCGAGGGCTGAAAGACCGCTTTCTCTGTTTGTCCGCGCGTTCAAGTATGAGTTGATGAAAGCGACAGCTGACGACTCTGCGAAGGAGACGTGAGCACCCCTAGCTGGAATATTTCCAGCTTCATACGGAGTGCAGCTACACGTCGCAAAAACACCCATTCTCTCGTAAAGAGAAATGATCTCCTTCTGCTTCTCAAAAAACGTTTCCTCGACCCCCATCTCCCTCCACCTTTCAAGATCCACTCCTCCCGGATTCAGTGTGGCGGGGATTAGCGTCCTGGATCCCAGAGAAGAGAATTTTTTTAGTGTTGTTAGGAGAGCGTCTCCCCCCGTTTTGTACGACACACCTGAAATGTGGGCGCTTTGTATTGGTATAAGGCGCTCTGCCTCAAAGAAGTCCCCTAAGGAGCAGAGCACCCTCATCGCTAGGCTTACCGCCTCGCCGTATTCGCCGTCCAGTGCCTTCTCCTCTTCTTTAGTCAGATACATAATCCTCAACTCTTATTAATTCATACCCGGGGATCCTAGCGGGAAGAAACTTCTCTCGCGGCTTGTCGAAGGGTATAGTGGCGTCAACCCCAACTTTAGTTGTCTCCCGTGTTCTCTGGTCAGCGGACGGGTCGAGCGATGACCCTTTGCCAGCAACTACGACGAGGTTCTTTGATGCTTGGAAGCGCGTAGCTATAGCGTACTCGACTGAGTATGGGTCGTGAATATCTATGTCTTCATCAACCACTACCACGTGCTTCAGTGACTTGTGCGCTCTGAAGGCCGCCTCTATCGCCTTCAATCCGTCGTCAGGATTCCTTTTCTTTATTTTAACAACGCAGTGGAGCCACGAGCACCCTCCAGGTGTTAGGAGGACATCCAGGCACTCGCAAAACTTACCGACTTCCCGGTATATTGCCGGTTCCCTAGGTAGACCCATGAGGATTCTATGCTCCATCCCTCCTGGAAGTATTGCTTGGTATATCGCGTCCTTCGCGTGAGTGAAGCGGCGCACCTCGACCACGGGTTGCTCCCGCACTATATCATATGTCCCTGTTATGTCTGGAAAGGGACCTTCCTCCACTAGTTCCTTGGTTATTCTTGCCTCTAGAAGTATTTCAGCGTCGGCTGGAACCTCCAAGTCGACGGTCCTACATTTAGTGAGCTTCAATGGCTTTAAGCTGTTGGCTATAGTGTACTCGTCGACGTCGGGTGAAAGCGAGGTGGCTGCTGCAACGAGGACTGAGGGAGGGTTTCCTATGGTTATGGCGGCATCGAGCTCGCCTCCAGCCCGCTTAAGATACAAGTCTAAGTCCCTGTCTTCTACAACCCTTATAGCAAAGCGCTTTTCATCTAAAAGCATAAGTCTATGAAAGCTAATGTTACGTCCGTACTCAGGATCACGCACAGTGACCACGCCAGCAGTCACGTATGGTCCACCATCTCGCTCCATATGGGTCAGTATAGGGAGGCGGGTCAGGTCTAGGGGCTCAACAACCTCGAAGCAACGTCCGTCGCTTACTACTTCTGGCTCTGTCGGGTTTTCCATGGCTTCAGCGATCCTTCTCAGAAGGCCTTGGACCGATACGCCAAGCCCTCCTGCCAGCAGTTCCCTGCTCGAACACAGATTTCCTGCCACCCTAAACTTGCTTCCCTTAACATTCTCGAAGATTATAGGTTTACCATCAACTTTCTTCATCAAAGCAGGGATTTCGTATCTGGTTGATACAAGCTTCTTGACTTTGATAAGAAGCCCTTTTTCCTCTAGCCAAGACAGGAAGTTTCTCATGATACTCTAGGCACCTCTCGAAGTTACAGCCTAGCACTTTCTTTCTGGAGCACCATTAGCATTTAAAATTGGCCTAAACTTGTAGCCGTAGTATATGGGTCCTTCCCGCCCATTTTCCTTTACTTTCCTTATCACGGCTTCTACGTCTACGTCTAGGTCTAGCTTGTTAGGGTCTGCGTCAGTTATTTGTGCCGTTATATGTGTTCCGTCTTCAAGCCTGACGAGGCCAACTATGTAGGGAGTGTAAAGCTCAAACCCCTTGGGCGGGGTGTGTATCACGGTATACGTCACCAGTTTCCCTTTCGTTGGAAGCTTCTTCTTTTCTAGCTCCCTTGAACCGCACTCGGTGCACAGTTCCCTCGGAGGGAAGTATGTCGTTGAGCACTTAGGACAGAAAACCGCCTCGAGGCGGTACCTTTGAGGAATTTCTCTCCAGAGGTTGGACGGCAACATATTAAACACCTCACTTAGCTTTAAACACGTGAACTATAGCGGACGTACCAAATCCACTTGTGTTGTGTGACAGCCCTATTCGGGCATCCGGCACCTGCCTTTTACCAGCGTCACCACGCAACTGGAGAACTATTTCTGCGGCCTGGTATATTCCAGTCGCTCCTATCGGGTGGCCGCGCGCCTTTAATCCCCCGGATGGGTTTATCGGTATTTCACCGTCTAGGCTTATCAAGCCTTCCTCCACCGCCATCCATCCTTCACCCTTCCTCACGAAGCCAAGATCCTCTATGGCTAAGATCCCAGCTATCGAGAAAGAGTCGTGAACTTCTGCCACATCCACGTCCTCGGGGGTTATGTTAGCCATATCGTATGCGTTCCTAGAGGCTTCAATTGTAGCCTTTAAGGATAAGAAGTCTTTCCTCATATGGAAGAGGAACGTGTCGTTAGCTTTCCACGCTCCAACTATGTCTACTTGGTCTGACGTGAACTCTTTCGCTTTCTCAGCTGGGCATATAATCAAGGCTGCAGCCCCGTCGCCTATAGGCGCACAGTCCATGAGGTGTATTGGCTCTGCAACAGGTGCTGAGTTGAGGGCTTTATCGAGAGAAATCTTGAAGGGGAACTGCGCGTAAGGATTCTTGGAGGCGTTTTCATGCATTTGCACAACAAACTTGGCGAAACTTTCCCTCTTAACGCCAAACTTCTTCATGTAGAGACGCATCACCATGGCGTTTATTCCTGCAAGGGAAAGACCGGTAAAAGCCTCATACTCCTGATCCGTTACTGTTGAAATTATAAATGTAGCATCGCTCGTCGTCGTATCCATCATTTTCTCAACGCCGCCCACAAGCACAAAGTCATGCATTCCCGAGGCGACGTCTTTAAGCGCCATATACAAGGCTGCGGCACCCGAACTACAGCCCTCCTCCACCCTTAAAGACGGCTTCGACCCTAGCCCCAAGGCGTCTGCCAGCATAGGGGCCAAGTTCTCCTGCTTGTTAAACTGGCCCGCCGACATGTTGCCCACGTAGAGGGCTTCTACATCAGGGTTCCCTGCGTCCTCCAAGGCGTTTATAGCCGCCTTGGTGAACAGGGAGCGGAGAGACTCCTTCCAGTGGTGGTCAACCTTAACCATCCCAACACCGATCACGGCAACCTTACGCATAAACAACCCACCTATTATTTTGTTTCTAAACCGATGATCATCCTGCGCCATTTAGCGTAGCAAGCATAGTCGATGTACTGCTTCCTCTTAATGTAATCCCAAACCTTGGGAGCCGCGTCCCTTTTCTCGTCTACACCATCTTGAACGATAATGTACATTGCATCGCTACCCGCCCCAGACCCATATGACACTAAGAGAATCTGCTGGCCGGGGGTAGCTTCGTCCAGGACTGCGGTTAGCCCGAGTAATGAAGAGGCGGAGTAAGTGTTCCCTATGTAGGGTACAAGAAGTCCTTTCGAAACTTGCTCCTTAGTAAAGCCAAGCTGGCTTGCAGCCCTTAAGGGGAACTTACCGTTTGGCTGATGAAATATTACGTAGTCGAAGTCGCTCGGCTTAAGGCCAAGCTCGCTCATGAGGTGCTCGGCCGCCGAGGTAACATGGTGGAAGTATGAGAGACCAGTGAACGGGCCACCATGCTTAGGGTATGGCTGCTCAGCCCTCCTCCAGAAGTCAGGCGTATCAGTAACATAGGACACGGTTGCCTCTATCGAGGCGGCTGAGGAGGAGTTTAAGGGTCCTATTATTAGGGCCGCTGCCCCTGACGCGGCGGCATATTCAAGGTCGTCTCCGGGGGCGCTCTGAGCTACATCGGCACCTATAGCCAGACCGTACTTGATCATTCCTGATGCTACGAGCGCAATGCACATTTGAACGGCTTCTGTGCCTGCCTTGCATGCGAATTCTAGGTCTGCTGCGAGCGTGTAGGGTGTTGCACCTATCACTTCTGCGACTGTGCATCCTGTAGGCTTTACCGCGTAGGGGTGTGATTCCGAGCCGCACAGAACGGCCCCTATTTCTGAGGGGTTTATTCCCGCTCTTTTGATGGCGTTAATCGCAGCCTCCGTGGATAGGGTTATAGTGTCTTCGTCGGGCCCAGCAACGGCTTTTTCTTGTATCATTAAGTCTTCCTTGAATCGGTCGGTCGGAGCGTCCCAAACTGACGCTATATTCTCTGTTTTAATTCTGTACTGGGGGATGTAGCATCCCCATCCTTCTATTCCAACTCGTGATTTAGGGATCATCATGAGTATTTTCCTCCCACTAGAAGCGGCCCTGTTCTCTAGAAAGAGCATTTGGAGTTTGGGTCATACCCTCTTTGAAGAGGAGGCAAGGCTACCTTGTCTATTTAAGGATTACGCACCAATAAAATGCAACTTCGACAAATTTAAGGATTTTCACATTTTAACGCAAAAATGCAGATATTTTGGCCCTTATCCGAGCGCTTCTTACCTCTCCCTTCCTGTGGGGTCCCATGAATTTCCTTATATTGCGCGGTGAATTCTAAAAATGACGAACCCCAACATGGTTTTAGAGAGAAACGATTTAAAGAAGAGCTTTAGTCTTCAGAACCAGTAAAAAGCGAATTGGAGGAGAAGATTTGGGTTTCGAGGAAGAGGTTTACAGGCATCTTAAGGGGGTTAACGCTGCGATAAACGAGTTCCTTGACTCGAAGATCACACACGCGATCACCCCCTACCATGCCGAGTATTACTCGAATATAAAGGAGTTCATAATGAGGGGGGGCAAAAGGCTTAGACCCGTATCCTTAGTTAACGCGTACTTTGGAGTTGGCGGGAAGAACAAGGGAGACGTTTACAAGGCGTCGATTTCCGTTGAGTTACTCCACAATGCAACGCTCATACATGATGACCTAATAGATCATGACGAGACACGTAGAGGAAAAGAGACGTTCCATGTGAAGTATAGAAACTGGTACAATGAGAACTTTGAAGGTGAGCGGGGAGAAGACTTCGGTATGACCATGGCTATTCTTGGAGGGAACACCGTCTATAACCTTGGAGTTGAGGCTTTGCTTGAGGCTGGCTTCTCCTCTGATCTCACCTGTAAAGCGATCAGCAAGTATCAGAGGGTCTTTGAGGAGCTTATAGAAGGAGTGATGTTCGAGACTGTTCTCTCCATGAGGGAGAAGGCAAGTTTCAGTGAGTACATGCAGATGATAAAAATGAAGACAGCGGCTCTCCTCGAGTCCTCCGTTGAGATAGGAGCGATATTGGGAGGAGGAAGCGAGAAGCAGGTTCAAGCACTGAAAGAATACGCTATTCTTGTAGGTCAGGCGTTTCAGATACAGGATGACATTCTTGGAACGTTTGGCGAGGAGGAGGAAACAGGTAAGCCGACGGACGGAGATATAAAAGAGGGGAAGAAGACCGCGCTGGTGGTTTACGCCTTAGAAGCCGCAGGACCAGAAGAACTTAGTGTGCTTAGAAGCGTGCTGGGCAAGAGGAACGCCACGCCGAGCGAAGTGGAAGAAGTCAGAAGAGTCTTCATGAATACAGGGGCTCTCGAAAGAGCGCGTGAAACAGCGATCAAACTTAAGAGTGAGGCGAAGGAGAAGATAAGGAGCATGAAGCCATCCCTCACCAAGGAGGCCGAAGAATACTTCCTCGGATTAGCAGACTTCGTGGTGGAAAGAATACGCTAAACTTGAGGAGCGCCATACTATAGGAAGACGCCTCCAACATAAGATTTTAATTTTTCAGGCTTCTTTGTGTTTTCGTCCGAAGTGGTTAGAATGCTTGTCGATCCGTTCGGCCGGCCGGTGAATAACCTTAGGATTTCGCTTACCCAGAAGTGTAACCTAAAATGCTTTTACTGTCACCATGAGGGGGAGGGCTGCGGTAGCGATCCACGTAAGAAAAACGAGATGACGCCTGAGGAGGTCGCCTTTCTAGTTAGAGTTGCTGCAAAACTAGGTGTGAGAAGCGTTAAGCTGACGGGCGGGGAGCCGTTACTCTACAGTGGTGTTGAGGAGGTTATCAGAATGATTTCCTCTATAAATGGCGTCCACGAAGTCTCTATGACTACTAATGGCGTCTTCCTCTCGGAGTGGGCGCAATTACTGGCAGAAGCGGGGTTAAAGAGGGTTAACGTAAGCTTGGGCACTCTCTCAAGAGAGAAGTATAAGATGATCACAGGACTGGACGCACTCGAAAAAGTTATTGAAGGAGTAGATGCGGCATTAGAGGCGGGATTAAAGCCCGTTAAGCTAAACATGGTTTTGCTTAGAGGAGTCAACGTTTCCGATCTGGAATCGATGATCGAGTTCTCAAGGGAGCGGAGAGGTAGTATTTTACAGGTAATAGAGCTTGTTCCCGGAGCTAACCGGGCGCTTGAAGATTACCACGCTGATCCTCTTTTCATCGAAAAAATGCTTGAAGAAAGAGCGGTTAAGGTTGTTGTGAGGAAGATGCATAGGAGGAAAAAGTTCTTTTTGAGTGGGGGAGGGGAGGTTGAAGTTGTCAGACCTGTTCATAACAGCGAGTTTTGCGCTAACTGCAACAGACTGAGGATTACGAGTGAGGGAAAGTTGAAGCCGTGCCTCATGAAAAACGACAACCTAGTCGACGTTTTAACGCCATTAAGGCAGGGAGCTTCAGAAGAGGAGATCAAGAGGCTTTTCGTCGAAGCGGTGAACAGGCGTTCCCCATACTACCACTAAAACACGTCAACTATGTCTAGGACACGTACCTGGCTTCTTTTTCTTTTAGCGCTTCTGCCTAGCATGTGCTCGCATAGCGGACATGATGTTACAATGATTTCTGCCCCTGCATCTATAGCTTCGCCCAGCCGCCTTTCAGCGATCCTAGCGGTGAGTCTAGGATGAACAATTGGAGCTCCACCCCCGCCGCCACAGCACAACGTGTTAAGCTTATTATGCTTCATTTCGACCATGACGACGCCGGGGATATTTTCGATGATCAAGCGCGGTTCATTAATTATTCTTGAGAATCTCGCGAGGTGGCAGGGGTCATGAAAGGTTACGTGCGCATTTAAGCTTCTCGGGGTCAGTTTCCCATTTTCCATGCTTCTTGCTAGAAGTTGGGTTAAATGCTCCACTTCAACGTCGAAATCGAAGAATTTAGGGTACTCTCTTGAGAGAGTTTCGTGGCATCCGGGACATGCTGTAACAATACGTTTAACTCCCGCTTCCCTAAACTTGCCTACGACCCGTTCACCGTAATCCATGAAGGCGTCAATCTGCCCGGATGCAAGAAGCAGGTTCCCACAGCAGGGCTCGTCCGGGCCAAGCCACGCCACGCCTCCGATCCTCGAGAGGACTTCTCCTATCTTGATGAGCTTCTCAGGGAGATACTGGGCGTAGCTGCAACCAGCAAAGAACACCGTTTCACCGCCTTTAGGAAGCTCAAGGAGCTTTTGAAGGGACTTAGAGTATGGGTTGCCATGGCTGAGGATCATGTCCGCCGCCTTTCTATGCTCTGGGTCGAGGCATCCTAACCGCGCCAGTTCAGCTCTGAGGGCAATTATGACGTCCACGTTTTGGAGAGCACACTTGTACATGCAGTACCCACAAGTAGTGCAGGCCGTAACAGCCCTCAACAGTTCTCCGCTGGGCTTTATAACTCCCTCAGAAACACCTCTAGCTATCAGCATCTTTCCTCTACTGGAGTATGGCTCCAGTCTTAGCTCCTTGAAGAAGGGGCATTCCTCAACACATTGGCCGCCGCCTGTTCAGGGACAGCTATAGCCGCACCTAGCCCTGTTACACGTGTAAATGTCTGGGAGATACTTTTCGAGCAGCAAGTCATCACGCTCCAAACTAATCTTTTATCCATTTTGAAGCAAACTTCTTGCCCGGATTCAGTATGTTCTTCGGGTCGAAGACGCGCTTCACCTCAAGCATGTAGTCAAAAGCAGGGCCATGTTCATAC
>Ga0105162_1001890_pt1 | contig 11538 bp, 12 predicted proteins | sample JNZ201metaG_FD_81532 | JGI IMG/M metagenome (GOLD analysis project Ga0105162, IMG submission 81532) | Hot spring microbial communities from Jinze hot spring, China to study Microbial Dark Matter (Phase II) - JNZ 20120812A | ecosystem: Environmental > Aquatic > Thermal springs > Hot (42-90C) >...
AAATATATGAGAAATCAAGCTAATAACTTCTTCCATCAGACTGGGGGAAGTAGGGTGCCTACAGCTGGGCGGGTGGTCGTCGTAGGGAGCAGCCACGTGGACTTTACCATAATACTCGACACCATACCACGCGTAGGAGAAACGGTTATAGGAAAAGGATTCAAGTTGGCTCCAGGAGGGAAGGGGGCAAATCAGGCTGTCGCCGCTGCACGCTTGGGCGCCGAGGTCTACATGGTTAGTAGGGTGGGGCGAGATCACTTCGGAAAAACATTACTGAAAAACTTCAAGCTGAACGGTGTACGCACTGATTACGTTTTTGAGGACGTTGAAGCGCACACAGGGATCGCCTTCATACTGGTGGACTCGTCTGGAAGGAACACTATAGCGGTTGCACCAGGCGCGGACCTAAAAGTTTCGAGGGAGGATGTTGAAAAAGCAAGTGAAGTCATAAGTAGCGCTGACGTGGTACTCCTCCAGCTAGAAATACCGCTGGAAACAGTAGCCTATGCCATCGAGGAGGCTTGGAGGGAGGGAGTATGCGTTGTGTTGACGCCGGCGCCAGCACAACCAATCCCAGACAGTGTCCTCAGCAAGGTAAACGTGTTGACGCCAAATGAGATTGAAGCAGAAATGCTAACGAAGATTAGAGTGCATGATCTTAGCGACGCAGCAGCTGCGGGAAGAAAGCTACTCGAAAAGGGAGTAGATGCGGTTGTAATCACGCTTGGAGATAAAGGAGCCCTCCTAGTCGACAGGGAAGGGGAGTTCCACGTTCCAGCATTGCCCGTCAAGCCTATTGACACGACGGGGGCAGGTGACTGCTTCAGCGGAGCTTTAGGCGTCGCCATAGCAGAAGGGCTAACTATGAGGGAGGCAGTAATATTTGCCAACACGGCAGCAGGCCTATCCACGACCAAGATCGGAGCACAGGAAGGAATGCCTACGAGAGAAGAGGTCAAGCAGGCTTTAACGTCCAAGGCAACCTGAAGCCTCACAACCTCCGCTCCTAGTAAATCCTCCTACTTCGTCCACGGAGCCATGACTGAAATTCACCTGTTATTCCCCCCCTCCGAACAGTACGTGTCTGTTATGACCTGTCGCTTAATTGATGTGGAAGTTGAAAAGTCAAAGTTTTGGTTGAGTGGTTCTTTTAGTTTCGGCACCTGGCTTGTTTTGAAGAGAAAAAGTGAAAAGGAAGCTGTTTCTTTAAAGTGTGATTGTTGGCTTCTGAAGGGAGGGTTTGATGTTGTCTTCGAGGAAAAAGGAAATGAGAAGGAAAGCGTTGCTTCTGTTTTATTCCAGGACTGGGAAGACACGCAAAGTTATGAGTGAGGTTGGTGAGGCTATTAGTGGTGTGTATGATGTTGAGTTGGTCGAGGTTAAGCCTAAAATTAAGATTGGTTTCTTCAAAGGTGGAAGTATGGCGAAAAGAGGGGAAACTGTTGATGTTGATGAGTTGAAGGTCAACCCTGCGAATTACGACTTAGTTGTTCTTGGAACTCCTGTCTGGAATGGGTGTCCGCCTCCACCCATCAACACTGTGATGAAGACGATTAGTGATTTGTCGGGACGTAGGGTGGCCGTGGTCGTGACATGTGCTTTCTCCGCCGGAGTGACTGTAGGTAGGATCGTTGAGTGGGTTAAGTCGAGTAAGGGGGAAGTTGCTGGGAGCTTAGTTGTGAAGACCATGTTCGGTGTGAGAGGAAAGGCGCTTGAGAAGGTGAGGGAATTTTCAAGGTCTCTCTAGGTGTGATTGCGCAAGATATTTATTAATGCCCTCCCAAGTTAACAATAGTTAAGAAAAACGATGGAGTAACTACCATCAAGGGTGGTCTGAGTGTTTAGAGGGAGAACCCGCAAACTTCAAGAGGAGATCCTCAGGCTTAAGGAAAAGGAGAACGCGTTCATCCTCGCTCACAACTACCAGGTTCCCGAGATACAGGAGATAGCGGATGCCGTTGGAGACAGCTTAGAGCTTGCCAGGATAGCCCAGAAAAACAGGGACGCCGACATAATAGTCTTCTCCGCCGTCGACTTCATGGCTGAGACCGCAGCCATACTTAACCCTGACAAAGAGGTTTATGTTCCGGATCCGACCGCTAAGTGCCCAATGGCCTTGATGTGCCCCCGAGAGATTGTTGCTGAAGCTAAACGGATGCATAATGGGGTTCCGGTTGTGCTCTATGTTAACACGCTCGCCGAGGCGAAAACCGAGGCGGATGTGATCTGCACGTCAGCCAACGCTCCAGAGATAGTAGAGAAGATCGGGGGGGACAAAGTGCTCTTTGGCCCAGATAAGAACTTAGGTTTATATGTTGAGAAGATGACCGGCATCAAGGTCATACCTGTTCCCGAAGACGGATACTGCTACGTCCACGTGATGTTTAAGCCACACCACATTGCCATGATGAGAAGAAGACATCCGGACGCCGTGGTCATGGTGCACCCGGAATGTACGCCAGAAGTGCAGGAGGTCGCGGACTTCATTGGGTCCACGAGCCAAATGTACAGGTATGCTAGGGAGTCAGAACATGAAAAGTTCATTGTTGGGACAGAGGTAGGGCTCGTTGACAGGATGCGGAGAGAGATAAAGGGAAAAACATTCATTCCGGCGCTAAGCAAAGCAGTTTGCAAAAACATGAAGAAGAACAGCTTGGAGAAGATAAGGCAAGTTCTCCTTAAGAAGCCGCATGAGAATCTGGTGAAGGTCCCGGAAGACGTGGCGGATAAAGCCAAGAGAAGCATAGAGCGAATGTTCGAGTTGTCCGAAAAAGGGAAAGTAAGAGGCTAAAATGCAACCACCAAGGTTCCCCATTTTCCAAGTAATTCAATGAGTTACTGTAAAGCTCGAAAGTTACCGTCTGATTTTCATTCGTGTTCCGTGCGGAAATCTATAGGTAATCATTTCCGATGAACTATTTTTCCAAAAAAGATTTAGCGAATTTTAACATTAAGATTCTTCAGGGATAACTTTGCTTCTACCCGTGCGTCGCTTCACGTCGAAGTTAAAGATTGTAGGAGAATGGATTTGGGACCAAAAATGTGTCGTTTGCCTTGGTGAGGTTAAACCGGGTGATGATGTTGTTGTGTGCCCTTCTTGTGGCGCCATGGGGCATAGGGGCCACTTCTTAGAATGGTTGAAAGTGAAGGCCATATGTCCTAACTGTAAGAGAAATATAAGGGAAAGAGACTTAATGAATGCTTAGGAGGCAATGATGATGAGGGTGAAGATTGTTTCAGCTATAGGTGGGGACGCTTGGGATATGGATGTTCGGCCTGACATGAAAATAAAAAAAGTCAAAGAGGAAGTCGCTAAGAGAAAGAAGGTGCCTGAAGACGCTATATCCATTGCTTTTAGAGGGTTCCAAGTTAACGATGATCGGACTATCGAGGAGTTGGGAGTAGAGGAAGGAGACAAGCTTTACGTGATAGTTAGAGCAACTGGCGGCTAGAGAACTGTTGGAGGGGGGCCAAGTCAGAAATGCTAACTGATGAGCAATTTAGTTCACGACTGGCTTATGAAGCTAAAAAGCTGCAGGAGGAAGAGCCCACTTTTAAGCCTGTGAACAACGACCTTACACACTGGAAAGGTGTGATACTAGGGACGGGGATATATGATGGAGGAGTCTTCGAGATAGAGATTTTCATACCTAGGGAATACCCTTTCAGACCTCCAAGGGTTCAGTGGAACACTCCAATATGGCACCCTAACGTGAGTGGAAAAAATGTCTGCGTTGAAGTGCTCGGAAGGGACTGGACGCCTAACATGACAATAGTAGGTGTAATAGAAGTGTTACGAGCCCTCCTTAACTATCCAAACCCACATTCCCCCTTAAATACTGAGGCAGGAAACCAGATGCTTAATGACAAGAAAAAGTTCGAGAAAATAGCAAAGGAATGGGTTAAAAAGTATGCTACTTGGAAGAATGTTTCCGAGGATTAGATATGAAGGAAGGAAGATATCATAGGCAGTGGCTCCTTGATAGTTGGGATCAAGATAAGGTTGGGAGTGCGCGGGTTTTTATCGCCGGAGTGGGCGCTCTGGGTTCTGTTGCTGCGCTAAACTTAGCGATGATGGGCGTCGGGGAGCTGATTCTAGCGGACTACGATACTATTGAAGTGTCAAACCTCAGCAGGCAACTTCTCTTCAGAGAGGATGACATAGGGCGCAACAAGGCTGAGGTAGCCCGTGAATTCCTCCTTGAAGTAAATCCTGACGTGTCCGTGAAAGCTTTCCCCAGTAACATAACCGAGGTTCCGAAAAGCGAGTATGAAGGGTGCAACCTGATAATAGATGGACTGGACACGTTTGAAGCTAGGCGATGGCTAAACTCACTAGCTGTAGACATCAGAAAGCCTCTAATTCACGGCGGAATTTATGGTTGGTGGGGGAACATTCAAGTGGTTGTTCCATACGTCACACCCTGTCTTGAATGCCACCCTTTAACACCGAGAAGAGAACTGGAGCAGCCCTGCACTCCAAAAGGCGAGAAGAGGAAAAAAAATGGAGGAGAAAATAGAGGCGAAGTTACGCCTGCCGTAGCAACGGTTAGCTGCATCATAGGAGGACTGCAAGCCCAAGAAGCAGTAAAGATAATACTTGGGTTGAAGCCGTTTGACAGCTACCTTTTTTATGACGGTTTAAGTGGCGTGTTCACCTCTGTTAAGCTGGAGAGAAACCCTAAATGCGTGGTATGCGGTGAGGAGTATGCTACTGAGAGCATCGAGTTCGAGATAAACCCGGAGGAAAACATACGGGAGCTTAAGGAGAGAATAAAAAAAGCGTTGGGTCTAAGCGATCCCGTAAATGTCACTTACGCGGCAAGGATCATAAGCGACGATGAAAAAGTGGGGGATGCTGTGAGGGAGGGGAATTACCTCTTTATTTATGACAAGACGAAGACTAAGCCATTCAAAGTGAAAATCAGGCTTTCTTAGCTTCCTTTATCCCTTTCTCTTCCCAGTAACAGTGGACGCAAAGAAAAGAAGTTTTCTGGCAGTCTACGGGAAGAACCTTAGGAAACTCATAGCCACATTTAGGGCATTTAACTTCCTTTAACCTGTAGCGCAATATCTCACCGCCAACATACACGTACAGCGTTTTATGGCAGAACGGAATTTATAAGAGTTTATAGCACCTGAAACTAATGCGACGCAAAAATCTAACTTCTATTGCAAGTTTTCGTTAAAAGTTTAAAACGTATACCTCATAAAAAGAAAGGTAAAATTACCTGTGTGACAGTCAACATCCCCATTTTGGTTCCTTTTATTTTTGTTTTAGAGAAATTTGATGTAAATGTGTGATTGTTATGAATTAAAGATTTCTTGGATAAATTGCTTACAGAGAGTGTGCACTTTCCTAGCTTTTTCCAGAGCATCGGGAGCATATTGAAGTAAGACTCATCTATTCCTTTCTCGAAGCCGTAGCCTGCAAGCCCCCTTTGTTCGGCGAGCTCAGCTACTATGTCCGCAACCAAGGCGAGCTCTTTCTTAAACCATTGAGGTATGCTAGGGTTTCTTGGAGTTGTAGTAGTATATCACTTACATCATGTTCCTTCGGGAAATCTATTCCTAGAGAGATTAGGACGGCCTTGGTTGAGTGTTCAGCTGCCATCTGTGAGCTGTAAACTACGTCATCCCATCGTTCATCTTCCATTGCCCTTTCAGCTCCCTGAAGCCACCTTGCAGCTCTCTTTATTGCTTGAACTGCCATCTCGATGTTCCTCACAGCTCGAAAACCTCCCCCGCATCAACCTGCTTTAAAACCCAGTAGGTTTTTCCGCTAGCCGTTGTTACTCGCTTAGATCCAAGCTTTGAAAGCTTCTCCCTGAACTCCCCTAAAACCTTCGAGAGGAAGCCGTTTTTCTCGTAAAGGATTATTCCATCAATGCACGCGTCGATGTATATTTTATGAGTATTTAAGGCTTCAGAGGCGTCTAGAGGGTAATGCTGAATCGACGTCGAGTATCCATGTTCTATAACTTTCTTGAACTCCGGTGTTTCACGCATCCTCCTTCTCAGCTTTAGGAGCTCCCTTGTTCGCTCCCAGACAGGCTTATTCCATCCTTCAACTACTACCAACAAGTCAATGTCAGAGTTCTTATCCCAATTACCCTTAGCAACTGAGCCGAAAACTAGGACTCCGACTAGACGCTGGGAGAAATGCTCATATAAAATTTCACAGTACTTAGACAGGAAATCTGCGTATATAAAAGGCAACCTCTCGACGTTTTTCAATGTGATGCCAGGAGACAGAATGGACTCAAGATCTTCCAGAAGACGTATAGCACGCTTACCCTTATCCGAAAGGCGGTAGAAACCCTTCTCATGAAAAACGAGGCCTTCAGACCTAAGCATTTTTAACTTCTTGCTTAACGTTCTCGGGTTGCGCACAACTTGACGCAGCTCCCCAAAACGCGCCCCGCCATCCTTCAGCTTCTTCAAAACCTTAACGGCGTATTCATCCATCCATCAAAGCAATCACAATGAAATAGTCTACATAAATACAATAAATAATTTACTAAAGTATAACTCATTTTCTGCCTCTCGGTTCCTTTCATGTTTAAGAGCCTAACTTACGAATTTGGGGGTTGTGAAGCCCTGTTATCTCGGTTCGTTAGAGGCTTTCGTTTGTTTTTTCCACGGTTCACCTTTAGGAGAGAAATGGTCTTCCTGATAAGTGAGGGGGAGCTGAGCAGTAGTGGTCGTTTAAATACTAGTTCGAGTTCCAGTATGAAGGTGACCGCTATAATGAACATGGAGATGTAGTCGTGAGAGAGAAAGTAGCAGTACACGCTGAGAGACATGTAAAAGGAGACTAGTGACGCAGTTATAATTGTCAGTCTTTTTTCATTAACTCCCCCGCTACGTTTGAGGTACCATGAGAAAGCTAGAGGTCCTAGGGTGGCTAGGGAGACAGAGTATAGAAGAGCTATTGTTTCGGGGAAGCCTTCATAGTTGTGCATGTAAGGAAGGAACCATGCCGCCGACATTAGAAGAATTATGCATGCGTCTGAAATTAGTGCACGCTGGTTGATGGATTGTTGTGGAAGACTGACAGTAGTATATGAGCGATACGACGATTTTCTGATTCGGCTAGCTACAGTAAACATTAGAATTACTATTAGGAATGCTACTATGAGAATTGCTTCTATTTTTGGCTTAAAGTTAAAGTGGAGTTGAGAGGGCATGACGGTAAACGCGACATGTATCGGGTTTCCAATGTAGAGCACTAATAGGTAAGATAAGATTAGAGCGTAGGCTCTCCTGTTTAGGAGTGGACCACGGTTCCTCGGGAAGAACCTGTCAATTATCAGGAAGGTTAGAGTCACAGTGTATGTTGCGTGGAAAAAGGTTAGGAACGTCGCCCAGACGGTGTTTATTCCGAGTATGCGGCCGTATCCGGGCTTAAGCCATTCAGTCACCGGAATGTAGAAGGTTAGCGTTAAAACGCCTTCTTCCAGGAGACCGAAGAGTATTCCTATGAGGAACAAGTCTCGGTAGCTTAGCTTGAAGCGGGAGTACAAGTCTTCTATTATCAAGAGTTGGAGGGCGTAATACATGAATGTGACGAATATATTTGCGGGGTGAAGGAACTCATAGGGAAAGGTCCCCATGGAGACCGCTTCAGCGTTCCAAGCGCCAACCAGCACTAAGGCTAAGCAACGCCTCCAAGATAACTGCTTCTCGAACCCCACCGTTCTCCCCCCTCACGGCTTTCTTGAAACGCGCAGCACTCATAAGAACTGACAGATAACATATATAAGGATTATTTTTAGGGTAAGTATGCGGCTAAGTGGGGGTTTAATGTTGGATCCCTATGAGGCATTTACCAAAGTGAGAAGTTTGCTGAAGCAACATCACGCGTTTTTCCGGGAGTGCATACCGCTTATAGCCAGCGAGAACGTGACGAGCCCTGCCGTGCGTGAGGCGTTAACCTGTGACTTCGCTCACAGATATGCTGAGGGGTGGCCGGGAGAAAGGGTTTATGCGGGATGCCAGTACATAGATGAGGTCGAATTGATATGTATAGAGCTGGCGAAGAAGCTTTTCAGAGCTGAGTTCGTCGATGTGCGTCCCGTAAGTGGCGTGATGGCTAACCTAGCGGTGTACACGGCCTTTACAATGCCAGGTGACACCATGATGGCTCTCTCTATACCCAATGGTGGCCATATCAGTCACGGTGCTCTTAAGACGAAGAATGGAAGGTTTCTCGGCGGAACCGCTGGGGCTGTTCACGGGCTTAACGTAGATTACTTCGTCTTCGACAAGGAGGAGATGAACATAGATGTTGATGCTTCAGCGGAAAGGATAATTGAGACTAAACCAAAGTTACTTCTTTTCGGAGCCTCAGTCTTTCTCTTCCCTCACCCTGTCAGGGAGCTCTCCAGGGTAGCGAGAGATGTGGGGGCTCACGTGGCTTATGACGCTGCCCACGTTGCCGGGCTTATAGCGGCAGGCTACTTCCAAGACCCCTTAAGGGAAGGAGCAGATGTTATGTCGATGAGCACTCATAAGACACTGCCCGGCCCCCAGCATGGACTCATAGCATCTAAGGAGGAGCACGCGGAGGCTATTAAAAGGTCGGTTTTCCCTGGGTTGACGAGCAACCACCACCTTCACAACGTTGCAGCTTTAGCGATAGCGCTAGCAGAATTCATGAAGTTCGGAAGAGAGTACGCTGGGCAGGTTATCAGGAACGCAAAGGCTTTAGCCAAAGCGCTTCATGATAGGGGGTTCGACGTGGTCGGAAAACACAAGGGATTCACTGAGTCACATACTCTCGTGATGGATGTGAGCGGTTTTAAGGACACTGTTGGACTGGGGGGAGACATAGAGAAGCTGCTCGAAAAAGCGGGGATAATAGTGAATAGGAATCTTCTTCCATGGGATTCGAGTGAGGGGAGGAGTTACATTAACCCTGGCGGAGTAAGGCTGGGAACCAGCGAAGTGACCAGGATAGGCATGAAGGAGAAGGAGATGGAGCGAATAGCAGAGTTCATAGCAAGGGTTGTAATAGACAGGGAGAACCCAGAAAATGTAAGAAAAGAGGTTGCCGATTTCAGAAGAGATTACCAGAAAGTCCACTACTGCTTCAACTCGGTAACTGAGGCGTATGAGTACATTGAGATACCCTGAGCTAGATGGAGGCTACATGTTTTTCCTTCTTTTAAGTGAAGCTTCTATGAAGGCTTTATAGACCGGGCTAGGTTTGTCCGGCCTACTTTTGAACTCCGGGTGGAACTGCACACCGACGAGCCAACCTTCCTCGAGCTCTATAGCGTTTATTATTTTGCCTGTTGCATCGTAAGCTGAAACTCTTAGCCCGGCATTCTCGGCCTTTCTGGCGTAATCTGGCATTATGTGGTACCTGTGTCTAAAGCGTTCGACGACGACATCTTGCTTGTAAGCATCCCATAGCTTACTGCCCCTAACTATGTGAACTTCATGCCCGCCTAGGCGCATTGTTCCACCCTTATCCTTAAAGTTTCTTTGTTCAGGTAGGAGGTCAACTACAGGGTAGGGAGTATCTGGATCGACCTCTGAGCTGTTGGCAACCTTCATTCCTAGGACGACTCTACAGAACGCTATGAAAAGTATCTGGCCCCCGAAGCATATTCCAAGGTATGGCAACTTTCTCTCTATGGCGTATTCTGCCGCAAGGATCATTCCTTCAACTCCTCTGACCCCGAAACCAGGGGTCAAGAGAACGCCATCAAACGAGTCGAGGATCTCCAATTTTCCGGGGTCCTCTTCGAAAGTGGATGTGTCTATCCATTCTATGTGGGGCCTCACTCCAAAGGCGGCTGCAGCATGCCTTATTGCCTCGTTAATGCTTATGTAGCTGTCCACTATTTGCGTGTACTTTCCGGGCATGGCTATTCTAACGGTTCCCGTCGCGTTCTCGTAAAGCGAAACCAGCTTTCTCCATCCTTCTAAGTCAGGGGACCTTGAGGGGAGAGATAGGATGTTGCAGAGGTAGTCTCCCAACTTTTGTTCTTCGAAAAGCAGAGGAAGCTTGTACACGACTTCGAGGTCTGGGTTTGATATTACGGCTTCGGGCGGCACGTTGCAGTAGAGGCTGAGTTTCCTCTTAATGTCATCAGACAAAGGCTCCTCGGACCTGCACACTATGACATCCGGCTGAAGACCCATCCCCTGAAGTGTTCTGACACTGTGCTGGGTAGGCTTCGACTTTTGCTGCTGGACGGTCTCGAGGAAGGGGACATATGTTACGTGTACTAGGGCAGTGTTTCCCTTCCCCTCCTCCAGCCTGAACTGCCTTATGGCCTCTAGGTAAGGCATCGCTTCTATGTCACCAACTGTCCCCCCGACTTCTATGAGAAGAATGTCGGGCTTCTTTTTCTCGGCCACTGTTCTTATTCGTCTCTTGATCTCGTCGGTTATGTGGGGGATTATCTGGATTGTCTTGCCGAGGAATTCCCCACGTCTCTCTTGAAGGATTACCGTCAAGTAGACTTGGCCTGAAGTTATGTTTTGTTCTGGTGAAATAACCTTGCCCAAGAAGCGCTCATATGTGCCGAAATCCTGGTCTATTTCGGATATGGTGAGCTTAAATCCCTCAACTGGCTTAAACTCCCAGACCTCCTCGGTTATGTAAACTTCTCCGTGCTCTACTGGGTTAAGAGTACCTGGATCAACGTTAAGGTAAGGATCGATCTTGATCACGTCGACGTCGTAGTTTCTAAACTGGAAAAGTTTGCCTATGGAAGCTGTCGTAACGCCTTTCCCTATGCCCGACATTACTCCCCCAGTGACCATAATGTACTTCGTCATCCGAGTTGCCCTCCGATGGGAAGACTAAAACAATGGGAAACCCCTCCACCCAACCTTTAAATTTGTCGCTACACCTTCTTAAACACTTTCATCTGCAGGAAATAGCGGAGCGAAATTGGAGCTCAGAATCCTTTTAAGTCAAAAGTAGGAAGATCTTAATGATGAAAAGAGGAACGGAAAAATAGGCCTCCTGCGGAGGAGAGGTTTCCGTTGCGAATGATGACTACGACGGTCTTCCGAGCTACGGCTGTGAGGAGCTAAAAATGAGGACTGACAACTTAAGAGGGAGAGCGGTGGGGGCGTCATTCAAATGCCTTCTCGTCACAGCATCAGACTCTCTTTTAAATCATCGCCACCCACCATGAATAATTCGCGTGGTTACAGCTAAATATTTTTTGAGATTAACGTGAAACAACAAGACTCCTATTTTTTCTTTGAGAAGTTTAGGCTTGTTGGGAGGCGAACCATTTTTAAGGTTGCTGGTTGTTTTTGAGTTGGAATTATAACTAATAACCGTGAAGTGTTGAGCGGCAGTTCCCGAATAGATAACTTTATATAACACTTCTTAACACTTATTTGTATGATGACTGAGAGGTTGCTCACGCTCAGCGAAACCTGCGAGAGATTAGGCATTCATCCAAATACGCCTAGAAAATGGGATAAACAGGGGAAGATCAGAGTTGTTAGGACTGTTGGTGGTAGGAGGAGGATACCTGAAAGTGAAGTTGAGCGTTTGATGGG
>Ga0105162_1001891_pt1 | contig 11536 bp, 12 predicted proteins | sample JNZ201metaG_FD_81532 | JGI IMG/M metagenome (GOLD analysis project Ga0105162, IMG submission 81532) | Hot spring microbial communities from Jinze hot spring, China to study Microbial Dark Matter (Phase II) - JNZ 20120812A | ecosystem: Environmental > Aquatic > Thermal springs > Hot (42-90C) >...
ACCTATGGGTTGATGAAAAAGTTCCTGAGGAGAATTATCTTTCTTGGAGGATACGCAGAGCCCAGCACCTAATACAGCACTTCGTAAGGTCATTAAGGTTTAGAGAGGTGCCCTCTAAGTTTAGGAGAATACTGCTTATAGAGGGCTACCTACATTTAGCGAACCCATGGCTTCTTGAGGTGGCCGCAATAATGCTTTTGTTTGCGCTCTTACATCATAGCATCATAGCCGTAGCAACGCTAACATTCGGCCTAATGCTCTTAACGTTTAAGCCTTATAGAACATGGATAATAACGCAGCTATGCCTAATAGTAGGAGCGATCAGGAACCTCTATACTAAGGAAATAGTTTGGGCAAAACAAATTAAGTGAATGTCTGAGACAGCTTTCTTTAGTGTATTTACCCCTATTGCCGTAGATGATCTTTCATCCCCGAATATTCTGGTTGATGTTCACCGTTTTGACGACTTTGCTGCGTGCGGTTGTGTTGAAGAGGCTGGTTTAATGGGGATGGATTCTCAAAAGATGCTGAATAGATTGCACGTGATGGGTTAATTAAGTATGTCTATGGAAGACGTTGAGATCCTACGAGGGAGGGCTAAGACCTTCCTAAAGTACGCTAAAGGGACTTTGGAGCGTGGAGACTTCGACTTCGCTTGCTTCTCAAGCGAGCAAGCAGCTCAGCTTTTCATAGAGTCGGTAATACCGGAGTTGATAGGTGAGGTTCCTAGGTTGCATCGGGTAAGGGAACTTCTCTATTTATTAAGTAGGTCGGTGCCTGAGATGGAGAAGCCAATAACGGAGTTTGTTGAGAGGAATAGGGAGGCGCTGAGGGCTCTCGACGACGCTTACATAACCTCCAGATAAATGCCCTCCACGCACACGTGAGGATGCTGAGGCGCTCGTCAAGCTGGCTGAGGATTTAATCGAGTTTATGAGTAGGGTGTTGAGGGAGTGCAGGCGTTAGAGAGGTACCATAAGGCTAGGTATGAGAAGTTTAAGAGCCTTTTGAGGTGGAGAGATCAGCTGCCGGAGCTTTTAGAAGCTGTTAGGAACGTTCTGCCGGGTGTAAAGGTATACGTCTTTGGAAGCGCTTTGAGAAACGAGCTTACGGCTAACAGCGACGTGGACACATTAGCGTCCGATAGGGCCTTTTGAAATACATTTGACAACGAAGGAAAAGGTATCTTGGTACAAAAAGCATGTGAAAGAGTTGGTTCCTGCAGAGCAGCTTATTTAAGAGATCATTGAAGGAGATGCAAAGATTGAGCAAAGCTGCACCTAATTTTAAGAGGTCATCGGAAACCTACACCAGGGAGACGGTTTAGGCAAAGCAGACAAAGCAGATATATGAGAAGGCATACCTTAGGAGGCGTGCCGAAAGCTTATTCCATCAGCATGTAAAAAGCCCTTGAAAGTAGCGTTTCGGCGATGGCTACTAGCATAAACAGAGCCTATGTGAAGAGGCTTGCCTCGGATATCGAGGGGTCTATCGAAGCCGTCCTCCGCTATACGTCGAGACCTTACGAGAGCATGAGTTTCCTTCCAGGGATTCCTCCGATGGGCATTCATTTCTCCTGAACATTAGAGACTCCGAGTTTTAAGAAAAATAATCAACATGATGCCAATACAGTGGTTTGGAGAAATCTTAATTACCAAAACTGTAAAATCAGAATAAGGATTGATAATGCCTAAGGTTAGTGTGATTTCTATTGCTAGAAGCGAGGCTGAGTTTGATAGGCTGAGGAAAGCCTTAGGGGAGCAAACGTTCAAAGATTTCGAATTTATCACCTCTACTAAGGGTTCGATCCCCGAAGCTTGGAACGATGCCCTCTCGAGGGCTAGGGGTGAAATCGTAGTTTTCATAGAGTCTGACGCTTTTCCGCTTAATAAACACTGGCTCGAAGAAATAGTCCAGAACTGGCGTAAGGGCACTGTCCTGAAGGGATTGGAGATCAATCCTACCTACCTAAATCTCAGCAACCTTGTATGCGATGCCGAGATATGCAAAAGAGTAAAATTTGATGAGAGCTTTAAGTGCGCTGAAGATACGGAGTTCTTCGTTAGACTCAAGAAAATGGGAGTCGAAATAAGCTTCGTCAACGCATTTCCAGTTGTACACATACCATCGCGTACATGGAAGAAAACGCTCTCCCGGTCACTTAAGGGCGGCATGTACTACATTAAAATAATATACATGCATGGTAAGGATGCTATTAACATCATGACAGCTCAAAATTTTAAGGGCACCTACATGCATCCGATAGCTAACAGGCTGCGAATAATAATTGAGAACGTACTGGTTCTCCTGGGTCTATTTTTGGGGGCGGTTTATTACTTACCGATCTTAGTGAAGCGCAAACTTCAAGAGAGAAGACAATTTAAGAAATTCCATGAAAATTGATGAAGAGGCAAAATTTCTAAAAATGCATATGAGAATTTCTTGGATCTCGGTGAGGGACGTTTATAGAACTATGATAAACTGCTAACCTGAGAATTAAACATTTTCGACCGGTAAAAGATGAGTGAACAACACATGCCTAAATTCTATTGTAAGAAAAATACATGATTATCAATTTATCTCCTAAAATGAAAATACTCATCTTATCCGAACTTTTCTATCCGCATGGCAGCGGTGCAGAACTCGCCACATGGCTTTACGTAAAGATGTTGGCTGAGGAAGGCTTTAAAATCACAGTAGTTACTAGCAAATTCCCAAACGAGTCCTCCTTCGAAGTTTTGAATGAGCGAATAAGAATTTACAGGTTACCCATTAATGTCATGATTGGAACTAGATACTGCACTTTAGTCAATGTAGGAACATTGATGAGTAATCTCCTAAATAAGTTGATTAAATGGAGTGATATTGTTTATATTCCCGGGGGGTGGTTTTCGGTTATACCCCTTGTAAAAGTTCATAAAAAACCGCTTATAGTACATTTGCATAATTACTCCATTATATGTCCTACATCCTTATTATACGATTTTGCGAATATGAGTGTCGGTAAATGTTCACTTAGATCGTTTATGCTCCACGAATATATTGAGAAAAGACGGAGTTTACCATCTGTCATAGCATCGTGTTTTATAAATGAACTTTTTGGCAAACACTATAGTAAACTTGCAAGGAGTGCTGATGTGTTAATTTTTGTGAGCAAAGCGCAGATGGAATTAATTCTATCTGAAATTCCCAGCTTAAAAGAAAAAAGCTACATGATATATAATCCAATTCCAGATCTCCCTTATGTCAAGTCTGAACAGAAAGGCATAGGCTATCTTGGTGGAAAAAGCTTCGTAAAAGGTTTTCATATCTTAATACGTGCACTAAAAATGCTTAGAAGAGATACCCTAGAAGCTTATTTTACGAAGGCATCGAAAGAGCTTAAAAGGTTAAGGCTAACTAACGGTATTTTGATAAATTTGTTGCCAAAAACCAATCTTGAAGATGTTATGAAAAAGATATCTATTACGGTGGTACCATCACTTTGGCCTGAACCCTTGCCTTATGCATTAATTGAATCCATGCTTTATGGTAAGCTTATTGTTGCATCGAATATAGGTGGAATACCTGAAATTGCAAGCAATCATTTATCGGGAGTAAAACTGGTAAAACCAGGAGACCATACAGAAATCGCAAACGCACTAGATCATTTCTTATCACTTAGTCTTGAAGAGTTCAACGAAATAGGCGCGAAAAACAGGGAATATGTGCTAAGGAAAATGAGTAATGAAGAGATATTAAGGAATTTCATCAAAATTCTATGTAATGCGATAGTTAATTCTGGTCAAAAGTGAAATTAGTATTTCCGTTGCAATTCGATTTGCTCAATTATGACTATAATAAAACAGGTAAGATGGAACAGCAATGAAATGGATATAAATCTTGAATGTGAAAGTAATAGGTTTTCTCGTAAAAGATTGCTTCGATGGGCAAGAAAGCAAACCTTACACAATAGTGAATGAATATAAATTACAAGAGTTGTTTTAACAACGTTCGATAACAAAAAGCGATAAGATTCCTTATACGTTTACAAGATAGAATAGTCAATTAAAATTGTTGAAGATCGCTCAAATTGGAATCAAAGTAACCTTATAATTCATTTTTCATCTTTTACATTTTTCATCTTTTATTAATAAGTGACATGAATAAAATTTACAAACTCATAATTAAGCATTTATACGAAAACTTGCGCAAATTGCGACTGAAGTGTCTTATAGGAGTTGTTGGTAGCGTTAGCTTCGATGAAAGCACTGTGTTGTACGCAAATGGTCGTGTTATCCTGAGCGATCTTGATGTGATTGTCATTCTAACGCCAATAAGCTATGCCAAGTATTTGGTGCTACGGATTTTCTATAAAGGTTATTTTGAATCACTCGCGAAAGCAAATATAAAGGGTCTAAAGGTTTCAATCTCTTATGAAAATCCTCTTATATCATGGCTTTTTGGAACGATAAATTATATTAATTTATTCGAATTAAAGATTATTGCACCAAAGGAGCTGTTACTTAGGAAAAGCTTGACCTTCCCCATGACGCAAATACCCTTGGTGAATATTTTTGAACTATTTATCAGTTGTCTAGCTGACATTTTACGTATTTGCAGCGTAAATAGAGTAGATGAGAATTATCGTAGCAGAACGATAGCGAAGAGATTAAAATTTTTAGGATATATTTATTGCTTGGTGCATCGCCTCAATTTTTTGAATACTCATAGAAATAGGGCTATGTGTTTAGAGCTACTGAAATCTCAGTTGAAAGGAGACTATATAATTGATATAAAGAATCTTGATTACGATAAGCTCGACTTATTAATTGATTTCTTCACTAGAGTGTTTGCTGAAAACATTTTAAGATTAAAAATAGATAATGCGTCCAATAATAAATCCGTCATCATTAAAGCAATAATTGTCAAATATCTTAACATTATTTCGCAAAAGAAAAAGGTTTTGAGACTATTGGCCAGCTCACTTAAGTATATTTTAGGGCGTTCAGTACAAAATCTAGCTGATCTAAGGCTTCACATTAAATACGGGTATTCTCTTCATGACTTCCTGAGGCTTGCAGTACTAATTTTTGCAAAGAGAATACTCGGAAAAGAATTCATTAACAAAAACACGATTTCAAGTCTCTGCTACTTGTGGGAAAAAGTAATGATGTAAGTCGCGTGCTGTGAGGAATATGAAAAAAATTGATAATTTGATTCTTTTCATATACATAGATTCTTTAGACTTTAACAGGTTAGGCTTATTACGGGGGAAAACGTCCTTTTTTAGGAGTATAGACGTAACAATACCGCTTCAAAACATTCCTGGTTACTCTTTTGGTATACAATCAACCCTGCTAACTGGCAAGTTACCGCAGGAGCACAAGCATTGGTTGCCTTATATTTATTTAGAGGGAGAGCAGAAGGAAAAGAAAGGAGATACGAAAAGAATCAGAAGAACTCTTTTGCCCCTTAAGCATCTATTTCCATTAAAACTTAGATTCGAGAGCAAAGTAATAGAATTTTTATTTACGCAAAGTAATAACATCCTCAATCGATTTGCTACCGGCAAAAGGGCTTTATTGAGCTCGATGCCCATTGAATGGCGTGAGAAAATCCACGTATACCCATACTATTACATGAATGAATTACCTTTCTTCAAAATGTTTGCAAATGAAATGAAAAATAGGGGTTGCCATATATGTTACATGGGTCATAGTTTAAATAACTGTATTAGGAAGTTCGCCAGCACTATTTCAGATTTTTATGAAAAAAGTCATGAGAAAGCTCTGTTGTTTCTATATATAGATGATCTTGATGGGATAGGTCATAAACATGGAGTATTCACAGATAAGTATTCGAATATGTTATTACTTATAGACTTTTTCCTATCTAAGTTATTCAAGACTTGTAAGAACATATCCAAAGATCTTACATTTTTGATATTTAGCGATCATGGTATGTGCAATACGGCAGACAAAGTTAACTTAATAGGGATGTTAAAGCATTTCGTGAGCTATATTGATCTCGCTGTAATAGATGCAACAATGGCATTCATATGGCTCAAGGACGAATTGCGCACAAGTGATATTATAGCGGCTCTAAAGCTTCAACTTCGTAACCAAGCTATAATATTCACACCTATGTTTAATAAACGTGAACTTGAGAAATATGGAATTTATTTCAAGAGTAGAGAATACGGAGATATAATAATACAGCTGAGGCCCTGTAAAACTTTTTATCCGAACTTCTATTCATCCCTACAGTGGTTGAAGGGATTGCACGGGTTCTGGCCTACTGAAGAAGTTCAAAGATCTTTTTTGGTAGTGCGGAGTTCTGCAGCTTATGATGAACTTCTTCATTTTATCAGGAGTGTAACTGATATTCGTAATCTGCTACATAAACTTGTACAGTAGAAAATAAAATGGAAATACCTCATGAAAATACATGTTATCTTTCCTCCTTGGATTAAAGGAGGTCTAAAGACTGCAGCAAACCATATAGTTAAAGGGTTACTAAGAGAAAATTACAGGGTCAAAGTCATTAACATAAATGAACAAGGACTCATGAAAACTTGTTTGAGAGATATATCAACCACTTGCAGAGCATATTTTGAAGATGACATGTCAGATGTCGTCTTATATCTCGGTAGTATCCCTCTGCCAGGGCATGTAATCTATAAAGCTTCACGAATCCCTACGTTTCTCTTTATTCATGGTTATACAAGACATCAGTTAATCAGTACTATACTGTCCTCTCAACAATGTAGAATACGATTAGGAGCTATTATGTTGCTTCTAGAACTAGATTTATCACGAATACTTAGAACTATTAACTTCTATATAGCTCACAGCGAAACTGTTCATAAAGCATGTAAAATCCCAGTCCCCCATCGTATAGTACTACCACAATTTATGTTCCAAGAAGAAATAGAGGAGTTACAGAGATTTGGAAATAAAATTCGCAATGAAACTAGCAACTTTAATAATGAAGTAAAAATTGTAGCCTACACCTCTCACTCCTTTTCTCCGAGATTACTCTCAATTCACGACCTCATAACTCTTAGCAGATTGTGTTCGAAGAGAATAAACAGAAAAATCAAGTTACTATTGATTGATCCCAATAGCAAGCCGTTTGAAAACAACCTCATTAAGATAGTGAAGTTCCTACCTAGAGACAATTTCTTGAAGGAGCTGGCAACATCGGCATTATATATAGAAACCTGCGTAGACGATGAAATACGTTATAGCACTCTTGAAGCATTGGCGCTTGGTACTCCCGTTGCGAAAATAATATACCCTAGCTATCAGGATAGAATCGATTATACTAATGCAGAGTTATTAACGGCAAATTCGTTTAAAGAACTCGTGGAAAAAATAGCAGACTATATAGACAACTTAGAGAAACTATATCCCATCTATTCGAAAGCAGGGTTTAATTTCGTTAAAACAAAACGTACCTGGCATAGAGTAAAGATGGGATTAATAAAGCATTTAACAGGAGCGAGTAAAGATGATATTTAGGCATATAATAGTCATCTTACTAATTCTCTTTTCTGTCAGTTACATATTTTTTAACATATTTTGCACGAGTGAAAGTTCAACTATAATCGCAGTTATTTCATGGTTATCTACTATTGCTTTATTAAGTGTTTTCTCAGACGGGAGGATTGGACAAAAAATGCAATATAATATTTTGCTTGTAATAATAGTATTTGCATTATATACATTTTGCAGATACGTCTGGTTTACAAGTATTATGTCTGACAACTTCATAGCTTACACTCGGCTGGAAAGCTACTTAAACGCCTACCAAAGCATGGGTCGTATTGTAGTTATGGACGAACATGGGACCAATTATAGCTTATACTTACTCTCTTACATGTTATTGATGTTATTTAATGGAAATAAAATGCTTTACATCAATTCACTTATAATTTTGGAGTATGCGATAACAGTTTTGGCATGGAAAATCTTATTAAAAAATTGTAAAGTACATGATATGCGAATTACGATTATAATTTTGGCCCTTCTTTCCTCATATATAGTTGAAATTATGATAAGAGCGGCTACGGTATTTCAAATCATATTGCTGATAATATTATTGTATCATCTAATACAAGAAAAACGAGCAGATGCGCGGTTTTTACCGATTCTTTTCATCTTATCAACGAGTATCTCGCTAGATAATCCACCTAATAGGTTATTCATGAGTATAATCTTATTAATGATAATAATATTCGGTATTTTTCGAGTTAAATGTTTGAATTTTCAAAATAAATTAATTTTTACCGTAGTATCCGTCCTTCCAATATTAGCCACTACGACGCATGATGTCTATTCACTGAAGTATATCATGAGATATAAAGGTTATTTGTACACGTATGCAGAGTATGCATTACAGCTTTTATTTGGTATTGAAACGCCAAGAGTAGAATTTTTAGGATTTTCTAAGAGTGCTATGCAATTTCCTTATCCTCTTAACGTATTATTATCTGCAATTAGATTTATTACAACCTTATCGTACATAACATGTGTAATATTCGCTATATTTTTGAGCATTTATTGCATCGCCAAAAAGGAGGCTGACATAATTTCACACTCCATATCGGCAACTTACTTGACCCTTGCTACATTAGCTGGTGTCGGCTATCTAGCACAATACGCAGCACTAAAACCTTTTGACTACTTCATAATTTTGCAGCCCAGATTTTTCCCTTTACTTTTTCTTTTTATGCTTTTTTTAAATCCGCCAAGTTGCATAAGAGTATTTGCTTATCCGTCTAAAAAGGTGTTTATCACAACCTCATCATTCACATTTACATTTCTGATGGCAACAATGATGTTATTATACTTAAATAACGATGTACTTTCTGCTATAGTCCCTCAAGAAATATTATCTCCTTTCAGCCATAGTGGATATAATTATGATATTAGCGAAACCTTATTATTCTTACGAAATTACGGAACTAAGGTTCCTATAGTTATAAGCGCTAATCAAAAAACTGTATGTTTTCTATTTTCATATATATCTGGAGAACAATCATGTAGAGAGATAGAATCTGAAGAAAATCTGAACGTAATCTACAGATCACTATCGTATGTTCTTGGGTTTATCGAAGAGCACGTTTAATTGGATCTTAATATTTTTAAATATTAACGCTCTTGTCTCCTTGGTGGGCCCTGTTAACTTAAGCCATTATCATCACTCCTTTTATGTTGTTGACTATGCTTATAATCTCTGGTTTGCTGAATAGGCTCTGTTAACTTAAGGTTTTTGGCCTAGGGCTACGATTGTTTTCTCATGTTTGTTAGACAGAGAACAGCTCTACCTACAGTCTTATATGGGCTTTACCTCGTAGCCTAGGCCTAAGCTTTAGATGTGTTTCAAGGGCTCTTAAACCTTTCGTTGATAGGAGCCATGTGGCTGTCTGGAGCTGAGTTCAGAGGCTTCCAGGATTCAGAAAATTCTTCAAGGCTAGATGTAGAGTGTCTATGTTCCTATTAGATGAGACAGCTGTCCTTGTTAAAGGTTTGCCGGCATGGGTATGGGTTGCATATGAGCCTATCAGCAAGAGGGTTCTAGGTTTCCGGCTTTCCTAGACTAGGAACAGAATACAGACTAAACTATTCTTAAAGAGTCTAGTGATGACTTATGGTAAACATCCAGTTTGGACAAATGGAGCCCCATGGTATATTGAAGCATGTAGAAGACTTGGGCTAAGCCATTACAGGTATAGGTTTGGAGATTGGCTATTCCAAGCTGTGGAGAGAGCTATCCAGATGTTGAAGGATAGGACAGAAGACTTCGACGACCACTTCCCATGTAGAAGGAGGGAACGTATACTTGACCATGTATGGAGGTGGCTAAACCTATTCCAGCTATTCAGCAAACCAGAGATTATAAGCATAGTCAACAACATAAAAGGAGTGATGATAATGGCTTAAGTTAACAGGGCCATAGTCAAATAGAGTTAGAAGCTCTTGCCATAAATAAGCATGTAATATCGATGATAAACGGACCTCTATATTTCCGCTTTATCGGTGAGGTTCCACCAGTTTATAATTACAATCCTCTACAGGAACCTTCTGGAAAAAATAAGTACAATACTAAACAGCCTTAATCCAAATCTTGAAAATACTGCTGGGCGACATTATGTGTTGAAGTATCATTCAGTTGAGAAAATAACTCTTGCAATACTTAAAGTGTTAGGCTTAAAATAATGTATCGAACCAAAACCTTAGTTATATTATCTCAATCGATTGTAGGTGGCGCGGACGTTATGAGTATAAACACCTATCAAGCCCTAAGAATTGTAGGTTATGATGTCTCGCCTCTTATTTTTCCATTTAAAGCTAAGCCCTACTTCATTAATTATTTAAAGCACCCCGATTTGCTGCTTAAATCAATATTCAATTTATTCGGGTACTATTATGTTTATTTCAAGGCTAATTTCAAACATGGTAAGTAAGTTAGGTTTAGAGTCTTTAGTGGAGAAAAGAAACAATATCAGCACAAGTATTAACATTGTATGAACGCTACATACTATAAATCGCACTACTGTTAAACGTGCTCATAATACTTGGAATCTTGATAAAATGTTTGAAAGAAAGCATAAGTAAGAAAAATATGCTCGCGTTTTCGGCAATTGTAGCTAGCGGTGCCTTTTTGATTATTAACGGTTTAATTGTATTCTATCAAGGAATTTTGAGCGACCTTATTTTTCGTCCACTTTGGGTGTTCCTTTGCTCACTTATGCCTATCCTCGTGTTTGAAAAAGGTGTAGCAGACTCCACTAATCAAGACTCGAGAAGAAAAACATCCACTTTAAAAGGGTAATAATGTCGTCACTGTTAGTGGCTCTATCATTATTTGCTGTGAGCAACATAATATATTCTAGGTACCATATATTGGCCTCAGAAGTATACGTGCACGAAAGTATAACGGTTAAAATGCTAGCTTCGTTGAAGAAACTGATTTTAACCAGTGACGTACTACATAGCCAGGTATTAATCATTGATACTCCCAAGTACCCCTCATATGAAATAACAAGAGCTTTGATACTGCTGACAAATAAGACATATAATGTGATAATTTATCTAGATCCGGAGATCTCCAATTATTACTACTCATACCTGAATGGTATCTTGAAATCGAGAGGTTTGTTAGGAGACGCTAATGTGATGATTACATCAGAATTATGCGATTTCTTAAAGTCAGGAAAGGTATTTAATGATGAAAAATTTATGTGATAGGTCAAATTAAGAACTGTCTACAACGCCATTCAAGTATAATACTTTCGATAAATGAAGGTTTAGGCTTAGGAATACTGCATAAATAATAACAGGTAAAGCAAAGTGTTTTCCATTGAGATGCTATTTAAGGGATCATTAAGTGAGCACTTAATTTGAAACTTATAAAAAGCATAGATTCAAGTCTCCCCAACAAATACTATTTTTAAGTCTAAAATAGGTGTGGTGAGTAATAGATGGTGTTCTTACAGCTATAGCGCCCCAAAATGCATCACACATGCTAGACTTATGAAATCTTCTTG